>WNGN01000916.1_pt1 | contig 20739 bp, 18 predicted proteins | sample 5400561 | NCBI WGS metagenome assembly WNGN01 (sample SAMN13153379, study PRJNA577476) | soil metagenome | isolation source: 115 cm soil or saprolite under Garry oak tree replicate 2 | place: USA:California | collected 2016-06-15 | reverse complement strand
CTTGGGTATTGGTCTGCGTCTGGTACCTTACGCCCGTGTCGTTGGAGGTCACGGTCACGATTGCGTTTGGGACGACGTAGCCCTGCGGGTCGGTAACCCGGCCACCGAGCTTCGCACGAGCCTCCTGCGCTGACGCCTTGATGGACCCACAAAGACACAGAGCGGCTGCGAAGAAAAAAGCGAGTCTGCCGGTCCTGGCTGCGGTGTGTGGAAAGAGCGTATTTGTCCTCTGTAGGCGCATAAGCAAGCTCCAGGAAGTGGTGAAGTCTTACGGGACAGTAGTTCGACGAACGCCTAATCCAAATGACACAAGCTTGGCTTCGCGCCAATCCAAGCCAATCCCTAATTTTGATTCAGGACATCACCTGAATCTTTCCTTCGCCTGATTCTTATCCGCGTCTGACTGGCACATGGATCTCGGCAGATGAACACGCGCGGGCGGGAATTTTAGTGGGTTGCCCGATTTGATCGCTAGCCTGGCTCACGACCACGCCATCTTCTGGTATGCAGAAAAAGGATGCCCGGGGGAATGGCGTGTGGACGAAGCGTTTGATTGATAATAGCTGGTCGCAGGCAGATGCTGTGACCTTGGCGCATTTGAATGGCGATGGACGGCGTGAATTGCTCACGGGCAAACGCTACTATGCGCACGCCCGTGATCCGGGCGACAACGAGCCGCTCGGAGTCTATTGGTACGAGCGAAGAGGGCGGAGTGCAGTGAAAGAGGCATGTTCTGGACTACTGTTGGGTCGGCCGGCAGAGGAGTATGAGTGTGCATGAGTATTGCAATGCCTGGTAAATATAGTATGATGATCGTATGAGAGAGTATGAGATTCCTCATACGGAGTCGAACATGGCCCAGGCACGCCAGAAAGCTGGACGTAAGGAGCCAGAAAGCTGGACGTAAGGAGCGCCTTACGCTGTCCCTCGAAAGGGGAACGGTCAGGTTCTTGAAAAGCTGCGCGAAGGCAAAAGCGTCATCGGTCAGCGCATGCGTGGAACAGATCATCGCAGCCTCAAGACAGACTTCTGAGGCGGCGCGACTCAACGCTCAAATACTAGCCTATTATGATTCGCTCTCGGAACAAGAACGGCGCGAAGAGGCCGCCTGGGGTGAGTTTGCGGAGAGCGAGTTGGCTAGAGCCGAGCCATAACCACAATGCCGGGTCAACCGACGCTGCCGCAGCCTAAGCGGGGCGAAATCTGGTTTGTCAAGTTTCCCTCAGATCCCCCAGAAAAGAATCCTCGTCCGGTTGTGATTGTTTCCATGGACGCTAGAAACCAGCACCCTAGGGCGGAGACCGTGCTGGCCGTGGCCCTTTCCACGATGCTGAGAGAGTCGCCGACACACATCCGATTACAACCCGGTGAAACCGGGCTTGCCGAGGCCTGCGACCTCCAAGCAGAAACCATTTCGACGATTCGGAAGCAGACTCTTCAGCCATCCAGAGGCGCTCTCAGGAGGCTCAGCGAAAGCACTTTGAGGGAAATCGCCCGCGGTGTAGTCCGTGCCATGGGATTTGTGCCTAACGACATTGGATGAAAAGACCTCCGGGCTGACCCCGGCGAGGCGCCCAGCAGCCAGCTGGGGGAGCGCCAGAACAGCCTCGATATATCCAGAAATGCGCGCAGACAGTGGATATGTGCAGTGGGTGTGCTAAGTTGCCAATTGCCAAAGCGCGGGAGTTGCTGGACTCAGCATAATATTTTCGGTTTGGTTGGCGGAGCGCGGGTCAGGGTTGTCATACACGCATGTCTTTTGGAAGAGTCACAAGGAACGAAGCCAGTCAAGAATCAAGTGCGTTTCGCTTCATCTCCAGATTTGCTCTCGCGTAAATCTCAGTCGTTGTGACATCCTTGTGGCCGAGGAAGTCGCGGATCATCTCGAGCGAGATTCCGCTCTGCAATGGGTGCATGCCCTTCGGTTCAGACTCGGACGTTTGTCTTGTGCTCTGACGTGATATTTGTGAAGGATGTAGCGGATTCCCGATCGCGTCAGGCGTTGATGGCGCGCGTTCTGGAAAAGGGGCTTGTCGAACTGGTCGGGACGATGAAGTTGGTTTTCCTGCATGTGACTGCGCAGAAGTTGAACAGTGTTTCCCATCAAAGGCCCAGCGCGCATTTTGCGCCCTTTTCCCAGAAGGCGGATCTGCGCGGGTGGTTCCAAACGCACGTCTCCGGCGGAAAGATCGGCCAACTCCTGAACACGCGCTCCCGTGTGGTAAAGGACACTCAGCAAAACCGCATCTCTTCGACCGGCTGGGGGTTCGGAGGTCAGGCTGCGCCAAGATCTCAGCCAACTCTTCCTTGGAAAGGTAGGCAACGGTTGGACGAGCATGTCACCGCTGGGGGATTGCGAGGATTTTTTGACACTGATGCATACGGGCTGGCTCTTCCGCCTGAAGATATCGGAAGAACGCGTGCAAGGCCGCAAGGCGGTGATTACGTGTCTGGGGTGAAGACTTTCTTTCTCGTTCCAAGTAGTCCAAGAATGCCTCCACGAGCGAAACATCGATTTGTTCGAGGCGTAGTCTCTCCAGAGCGATTCCCTGTACCTCGCGGCAGAACGTTGCGGTATGCCTTGACGTGTTCGGGCTGACATTCTGAACGGCGAGGACCGCTTTTGAAAGAATCAGGACAGGAAGGAACGGGGGATTCGTTCCGAGCCTTTTTCGCCCACTGCAAAGCCTGAATTCCCGCGAACATTTAGGACGATATGCCAATCGAGAATTCATGTCGAAATCCGGAATCGCCAGGAGTAGACTCTTATAGAAGTGGGGGTACAGGCTGTGAACGTTTGCCGCTGCATTTCTGGCGAACGCGTTGTGGGCATCTTTTTTGCTTTCTTCGCGGTCTTGTTTGTGAGCCTGACTTGCGCTGCGAAGCAGGTGACCACCGGAACGATCGTGGGTACGGTCAGTGATTCTACAGGGGCGCCTCTGCCCGGCGTTAAGGTCACTGTCACTGACATTCAGAAGAACGAATCCAAGGAATACACCACCGGCGAAACAGGCAGTTACAACGCCCCCTTCTTGATTCCCGGAGCTTACCGGGTCACCGCAGAGAAACCCGGTTTCAAACGAGCCACTTCGGCGGACATCATCCTGAACGTGGATGACAAAGCTCGCGTTGACCTGACCCTTAGTGTGGGTGATGTCAACGAAGTGGTCGAAGTGGCGGCTACACCGCCACTGGTTCGCATGGAGAGTTCCGAGCTTGGCGAGGTGATCGCGGAGAGGTCTATACGAAACCTACCTTTGAATGGCCGCAATTTCGCGCAGCTTGTCTATCTCGTGCCCGGCGTAACGGCCGGCCAAGCAGGGGAGAACCTGTCAGGTGCCAGCACCTTCAATCCTCGGGCGGCTTCGGACTTCAACGCCCTTGGCAGCCAGGCGAACACCAATGCCTGGCTCGTCGACGGGATTGACAACAATGAGTACACCTTTAACACCGTCATCGTCCAGCCTTCGGTCGAGTCCATCGGCGAATTTAAAGTACTCACGGGGACATTTTCGGCTGAGTTCGGCCGCGGCGCCGGGGTAGTGTCGGTCTCCACAAAATCCGGCATTAACCAATTTCACGGGAGCGCGTTCGAATTTCTTCGCAACAGCTACCTGGATGCGCGCAACTATTTCAACGCTCCTCTTTTGAACGGTGTCTATCAACCCGCGCCGCCCTTCCGGCGAAACCAGTTTGGCGCTTCCTTGGGCGGACCTGTCGTTCTGAAGAAACTATACAACGGTCATGACCGCACCTTTTTCTTCATTGACTACTACGGCCTACGGGAGTTCAAGGGTCTCACCTTTGTCAATTCGGTGCCCACTGCCGCGGAGCGCGGCGGTGATTTCAGCGGCCTCACGACTGCCAAGGGTGTCTTCATACCGATCTACAATCCATTCAGCACGACCACAACTGGTACGCGCTCTCGCTTCCTCTGCAACGGCAATGTTCCCGTAACCCCTAATCCAGATGGCACTCAAACGGGCGGGACTCCCTGCAACATTATTCCGACGCAGCTCATCGACCAAACTGGAGCGAACGTAGCGAGCATCTACCCGCTGCCGAACCTGCCAGGGAGCTTCAACAATTATGTAAGTGCTGCCGATCGCATTGTGGGTGACAACGGCGGCAACTTGCGTGTGGACCACAGAATCGGGGTCAACGATTCGCTCTTCGTGCGCTGGAGCTATGAGAAATATTCGCTCATCGCGCCTCAAGGGCAAGCACAATGCTGCCTGCCAACGCCGGCATCGGCCGCCAAGCAATTTGATTTGGGGCCCTTCGTCGCTGGTCTTCAGAATACGCATCTAACCGCGCAAGGCATGGCGATTGACGAGGCCCACGTCTTCCGCGCGAATCTCGTGAACGAGTTCATTGGAGGTTACGCGCGCACAAACCCCTTCACCGTGCAGTCGGATTTTGGACACAACTCGGCAACATCGCTGGGCATACAGGGGATCAATGTAACGTCATATGCCACCGGCTTGCCGAACATCAACGTCCAGGACTTCACGGGCCTGAGCGGCGGCCCCGCCTTTCTTCCGGCCAACCCCCGCCAGACCAATATCCAGTTGAGCGACAGCGTTTCCTGGACTCTAGGCCGGCACAGAACCAAATTCGGTTTCCGCTGGGTCCGCCAGCAAATCTCCCCGTTCACCAACACGAACACTCGCGGTTCGCTGAACTTCGGCAATAATTTCACAAACGATCCTACAACCAATACCGGCGGCGACGGCATCGCCACGCTCTTGCTCGGTTTTTCGACGGGGGGCGCGCGCGGCTTCCTGCTGCAGCCCTACTATTTGCGCAACAGTGAGTATGCCGCGTTTTATCAGGACGATTGGAAGATCCGCAGTCGCCTGACAATGAATCTTGGCATCCGCTATGACGTCTTCACGGCGGACACCGAGATTCACGATCGGATTGCCAACTTCGACATGCAGACGTTAACGCTGGTCTACGCGGGAGCGAACGGCACGTCGCGAACGGCAGGGAAGTCCACCCAATATGGCCATGTGGCGCCGCGCGTTGGTTTTGCTTACGACCTAACGGGCAAGGGAAGCACAGTTATCCGCGGCGGATACGACATCGCGTACTTTCCCGAACAGCAGTCGGCATCGAATCTACTGGGCCAGAACGTGCCGTTCACCATCTCTCAAAACTATTCGCCCCCGATTTACCCGGCCGGCAGCGCGATGAGCGCTATCCCCAAAATTGACAATCCCTTCCCGCCGATTGCGCCCATTATGCCGCTGACAACGGCAGCGCTTGATGCCGACAATCCGGCGGTCATAGGACACGCGTTCAACAACCTGACTCCCTACATGGAGTCCTGGAACCTTGACGTGGAACGTCAGCTTGGCGGCAGCATGCTGGCCGAAATCGCTTACGCCGGAAGCCGCGGCATTCATCTCATGTATTGCTACAATCCCAACGAGGTTCAGCCCGGTCCCGGGTCGCCGGCCTCACGGCGGCTCATCCAGCCACTCAAGGATGTGAGCACGATCACCCAATGTGACCCTCGCAATATGTCCAATTTTCACAGCCTTCAGGGCAAGCTGACCAAGCGCATGTCGAAAGGTCTGCAGTTTCTGGCAAGCTACACCTTCAGCAAGTCACTCGACTATGGCGGATCCGCGGCCAGCGGCGGGGGCGCAGTGGGCAATCCGCAAACCGTCACGAATCTCAAGGCTGGCTATGGCCCCTCCGGGTTTGACGTCAAGCATCGTTTCGTGGGGAGTTGGGTCTACGAGCTTCCTCTTGGACCGGGGAAGCAGCGGCTAAAATCGGGATTCCTTTCGCTCGCGCTCGGCGGCTGGCAATTAGCCGGCATCTCAACTTTGTCGACCGGGCGGCCTTTCAGTGTCACGTTGAACCAAGGTGTCAACAACGGAGCGCCGAGTTGGCCCAACCGCGTGTGCGGCGGAAATCTGCCAAACCCTGAGCCTGCGATGTGGTTCAACACAGCGTGTTTTGCTAAGCCTCCACCCAATACCTACGGAAACGTGGGGCGCGGCGCGCTGTACGGCCCCTCCACCTTGAACTGGGACCTCTCCATGGTGAAGAACACGGTGATCCGCGAAGACCTTCGACTACAGGTGCGGCTGGACGCATTCAATGCTTTCAACACACCGAATTTTGGCTTTCCTAATGCCGCCATCGGCTCGCCCACAGCCGGGCAGGTCACCAGCATCGTGAATGACAATCGCGACTTACAGTTGTCGTTACGGCTCGAATTTTGAGCAAATGGTTCTGAGCTCCCTCTATCACATCAGCTTTCTCGTAATGAGGCGGCACCATCTGGCTACCGCGTTCGCCCTTCGACCCCGATTTCACCGCTGCAGGGTTCCGGCTCTTCGAGGCATAGCGGCATAGCCGCACGCCCGCCCTCCAGAATTTGCGACAGCAACGCAGGCTTGAGAAAGGAGCCGATTTTTTGCAGGCGAGTAGTATGTGGAGCAGGGACTAGTGGCAGGCGCAGAATCGGCGCGGTGCGCCTCTCAACATCGTCAAACTCTTGATCGCGCTTTGATGCGTCCCGCCATCCTCCTGCTCCTCTTTTTCCTTGGCGACGTAGCCGGCAGCCGCCGCAGGGTACTTTCCAGCCTGTCGACGGCGCGCAGTATCTGACGATGAAGCTTGACCAGGTTCGAGGAGCCCTGGCGGACAGGCCGGTGCTCCTTGACCCTGCGGCGCGAGCGCTGATGGCGCTCGGAGCCGAGCGAAACCAGCCACCGGCTGAGAAGCAGCAAGTCGCTTCCGAGGGGTGTCGAACAGGCAGCTTGCGCTTGGGAGGCCAGGGTTTCGGCCTGCTTGAACTTTCCGGCGAGCAGGGCTTGCCGCGCGGCGGCGCGACATCGGTAAGCCACGGCGATGAGAAACATCACCGGCTTCAGGTCCGCGCCGCAACGCGAGCAGATGCTTTGGCCTCGAAAGCGCGCCTGGCAAACGGGGCAGCACCGTGGCGTAAGGGCTTCGGTCACTGACCCTCCACAAAAAAGAGAAGCTCCCCCAGGTCCTTTATCGCTTTTTCCAGCGTCGCCGGATCTCCGGCATCGATGGCCGTTTCGATGCTCTCATGCAAGCCGATCGCTTCCTCCTTGTCATCGGGATGCATCTTTTCGAGCAGGCGGCGAGACCGGTCGATCAGTCTTCTGGCATCACTCACGGCTTCCATACCGGCCCGGCGCAAGAGAATCTCGCTCGGTGGGGACGCGCTCGCCACAGATTCGCCTGCAACCTCAGCCCGTAGGTCGGGAGCCGAAGCGACTTCGCCCTCGCGTGTCTCGAAGGAGTCATCGAAGCTTTGGGCACGCCGGGAATATAGCATTTTCAAGCGCTGCCGCGCCGCTTCGATTTCGGCTGCGGTCTTGGTCTGGAGGGCATTGGCGACGGTGATATGTTTGGATTTCCCGGTCTGCTTTTCGGTGGCTGTGACGTGCAGGATGCCGTCAACATCCAGGCTCATCCGGCAGAGCACTTCATTGGGTTCTTCGGTGGGCTGCAGACCTTCGACGCGGAAATCGCCTACCAGGATGTTTTTCAGTGCGTCTTCATCCTCTCCCTGATAGATCTCGAGCTGCACTACCTTCTGATAGGGTGCCGCTGTCCAATAGGACTCCGTGCGCGTAACAGGCAACGGCGTGTTGCGATGAATGATCGGACGGTAGCAATGCGGATAGAGGACACCGCCCCGGTCTCCCAGGTAGGAAGGACCGAAAGAATAGGGCGATACATCCACTAGCACTCGCTCCACTTCGTGACCGGCGAGGCGGGAGGCCAGCACCCCGGCACCCAGCGCGACGCACAGGTCCGGATGCACGTCCTGGCGGGGCTCGAGGCCGGAGCGCTCCCGGAGCAGCCGTGAGATCAGCGGCGTGCGGGTCGAGCCGCCCACAAGCAAAATCGCATCGAGGTCCGAAGCGCCCTTGCCGGCGTCGGCGAGGGTTTTCGAAACGCTATCGAGCGTGGATTCTACCAGGCGCAAGATCATTTCCTCGTACTCGGTGCGGGAGAGCTCGAGATCCAGGTGCAGAGCCTTGCCGTTTTGGATCACCAGGTTTTCTTCGCGCACCCTCACATAAGGCTCGAAGCTGAGCTTCTTTTTGGCCTCTTCCGCCGCCCACCACAACCGGGCGTGGGCGGCCGCATGGCCGTGACGCAGATCAATGCCATACAGCCGTTCGAATTCCTGTTCCAGACGCTCGAGCAACAAGTCGTCGAAGTCATCTCCGCCCAGGTGATTGTTGCCGTGGCTTGCGAGGACTTCTGTTACCTCGCCTTCCACAGTAACAACGGACACATCAAACGTGCCGCCGCCCAGGTCGTAGATCATCGCGGTGTGACGCGAAGCGTCGCCGAAGCCGTAAGCCAAGCTTGCCGCGGTCGGCTCATTGAGGATGCGAACCACCTCCAAGCCCGCCAACATTCCCGCCTCGCGGGTGGCCGTGCGCTGGGCGTCGGAGAAATACGCGGGCACGGTGATTACCGCCTTCTCAACCGGCTGGCCGAGTTCACTGCGAGCCCACTGAACCAGTTCGCGCAGGATCAAGGCGGAAATCTCCTGCGGCGTAAAAGTCTTATCGCCAAGGGGCACGGCTTCCTGCATTCCCATCCGGCGCTTGACGCTGCGCACGGTGCGCTCTGGATAGAGGATTTGCTGGTTGCGCGCCGCTTGCCCTACCAAAAGTTCCCCGGTTGGCGAGAACCCCACGCAGGAGGGGAGCATTTTTGTTCCGCTCCCGAGGATCCGCACACGATCGCCAACATACGCCGCGATCTCCGAGTTTGTGGTTCCCAAATCGATGCCTACGACGAAGTCAATCATCGGTTTCCTGCGCGTCGGCTAGCCGTGCCTCAAAACATGGCCACCCGAGCCGCGGCCTCCTTGCATTAGAAGTCAGAAAAGCAAGTCTGCTAAGATTTTGCCTTCGGGCAGAAGGAATCGTCGGCTGGAGCGCTCGGACGCTCTCGCCCCTTCGCTCTTTGGTCTCTGATAGCGGAAGTTTTCCATGTCCTGCCATAGATTCGACCGCCGGGGACTGTCGCCTTCAGGCGAAAGAGGAATGCGGCCTTTTTTTTGCATATTCGCAGCTTCGCTTTTTGTTCGCCTTAGACCGAAATTCTTTGTATGCTCTCGCTAACGCGCCCGGATCGGGCGTTCGCGGCATAACGTAGAGGATGTCGTCTCATGCGTGCCGCGAGAAGCCGTCGCCTTTCAGGGACGAAGTGATCACTCACATCAACCGAGCCGGGCGTCGAGCATCGTGTTCACGGCTTGCGTTGCCGGGCTCTTGCTCCCCGGCGGCCCGGCCAGCCGGGGACCGGGAGACCTTGACTTGGGCCAGACGAAAGGTCTGACCCTTCCATTCGTAGCCAACGCGATAGACCTCCACCACCGTGCCTTCGGGAACTTGGTTAGTCTCCTCCAAGTCCACTGCCTGCATATACCTGGGGTCGAACGGTCGCCCCTGACAGGGGATCTCGGTTACCTCCAACTGGTGGAGAACCTCGTCGAGGCGATCCAGACTCAGCGCATAGCCCTTTTCAAGTGCGACGGCCGTTTCCCGCGCATTCTCGCGGAGGCTCTCCCGGCCCAGCATCTTGCTTCTCCACCCCCGTGGCGACAACCCCTCAAGACGAACGAGGCTTTTGCGCGCCGTCCCGAGTCCCCGGACCATTCGATCGCGAAGGTCCAGAAACATCTCGAGGACTTCGCGCCGGGCCTTGGTTTGAGCCTCACGTTCCAATTCGACCAGCCGCGGCGCCAGATCTGCCACCGGAGCGACGGCATCGCTCAATTGCTTGAAGCTGCGGCCTTGCAGCTTCACCTCTTGGACTAATGCGGTCATCTGCGACCACATGGAGTAAAGGTCGCACGAGCCCTCGGTCGAATGAGGAGACTCCGTCGACAGCCGAGCGAGGATCTCGCTCGGGAGCCCTTCGGGAGGCTCTTCTTCGGCTAGCACCCTATCGAGCCAAGCCTCGAAGCTCAGCAAAATTTGTTTGCGATCTCGACGCATGTTCGTTCATTTTTCGCGCAACACGTCCAGCCACGGGCCGGGTCCTACAAATTGCCTCTTCCCCACTCGGTCGGCCACAAGCGAAACTAGGGGCCCCATGGCATCGACCGAGAGCAAGAAGCAGAGGGCCCGTCGGCGCGGATCGCGCAAGAGCTCGTAAGCGTCGCGAATGCGTTCGAACGCCTCAGGAGAGCGCTCCGGAGGGTGTTCTTTGACCTTCTGCAGATAGGCCGCACGGATATCTTCATCAGTCGCGTTCGGCTCCAACTCCAGGATTTTGCGCGGGTCATCCCCTGGAGCGAGCGTGCCTCGACGTTCTCGGCTCAAAACAGACTCCGCTGTCCTCGCGATGACGGACGGTGTCTCTTCCCCGGTGTGCCATCCGGATCGCGCGGCCCAACAATTCGCTTTGCGAGTTCAAATAGAAATTGGGTCAGCTCCTTGAAGTTCATAGCAGCGAAGGAATCGTCTTCCTCTTCTTCATTCTCTTCTTCATTCTCTTCTTCGATTTCTTCGTTCCAGCGGCCAGAACCATAGTCCGGAGCGGGCTTGTCAGGGCTGAGAACGGGCAACTTGCTCGCTTTCCTTTCCCGCTCCAGAATTTTCTGCACTTCCTCGCTGCTCATCGAAAAGGAACGTGGCTCGCGGTGAGCGGCCCATCTGAGGAAGGTGGAACCTTGGCGGCTGTAAGTCCGCAGGAGCTCTACGGCCTCCTCCGCCAGGTCCATATCCCGTTGGCGGCGCGCCAGTTCGGCGGCGGCTATAAAGCACTCGTCGCGCCGAGAGAATTCCCACTCAGGCAGGGCCTGCCCACGCAACAGCAAGAACCGCGCCTCGGTTGGCCCACCCTTCGCTAATCCTGCTCCACAGGCGGCGAACGCCAATTCCCGACGACCGGCACGCAGGGCGGCCTCGGCCAACAGACAAAGCTGCCGGGTGCCCACCTCCAGGCGCCTCTCCCGAAGTTCATCGAGAATTTTCTCGTCCCACTCCGAAGGAACTACAAACTTCAGTCCAAGGTCCTCGCCAAGGGCGCAGGCGCGCGCCACCGCCTCGGCGATCTTCTCTCCCGAGATGTCACTGCCGAGAAAGCCGTTGGCCGCCGACCGGAATCCAGCCATGTCGGCGAGGTTCGCGAGCGTCACCGTCGCTGCGGCTCGGCTTTCAAGTAATGCTGCCACCTGGGCGGAATAGTGCAAGGCTTCCTGCCGGTTGTTGTGGAGCACTCCGGAGGCCCAGCGTAGTGCCGCCGGAAAGGCAGGACGATTGACCTCCCCGGCCTGCGGCAAGGCTTCCAGGGCAGCCGCGTCCAGCTCGACGAGGTGCACCTTGTTCTGGCTCAAATGACGCACGGCGTTGGCGGTCAGCAAACGCAAGCGCGCCCGTCGAACCTCAGGATTGAGCCGATCGAGGGCCTCCGCTTCCTCCAGATAGCCAAGCGCCTTCTTGAGCGCGCCCCGTTTCTCCGCCGACTCCATCAGGTGCAAGAGCGGCCGACCGTCTTTAGGGAGCGCTCGCCGCCAACTCTGGGCGGCCCGGTCGGACACGTGCCAATCCTCGCTTCGCCGCGCCCAATGGAGCCACTGACGAAAGATCTCCGGATCGGGGTCGATGGCGCAGGCGCGCGCGTAAAGCAACTCGGGGTAGAGGAAATAGCAAGCCTCCGGATCCTGCCGTGCCCCAGCTCGCCGAATGTCCGCCGGTTGGTCGGAGTAATACTTAAGATAACCAGGGAATCGGTCCTCGAAGGCAGGGCGCTCGCGAGCCAACTCCTCCGGCGACGACTGTTCGAGAATTTCCGCCATGTGCAGGTAGAGGGCCGCGATCTCCGGTCCGTCCTCAGCAAATAAACCTTGCGCAACGGCGTGTTTGCGAAATTGCTCCCAGAGACTGCACGCCTCAAGGGTGAAATCCCGCTCCAAAAGTTCCGTCAGTCGCGCCAGGAGGTGCCAAAAGTGTGCGTCTTTCCGATAGCCATCCGGAATCGCCGCCAAGGCGCGGCGATCCGACACATAAGCCCGAACGGCAATGTGTTGTTTCAGTCTCTCGACGAGGTCCGGGCAGCTCGTCTTTACAGCCGCCACGGCCTTCTCGATATGACGCGCGATGCGTTTCGGTTTCCCGCCGACGAAGGCGCGGTCAAGCGCCTCGAGCGATGCGCGAACCGAAGATGCTTCTCCGACGATTTGTGTTGTCAGCCTGATTGCGGCCGGTTTGAGCGCTTGCTTGCTCGGCTTTGCGAGCATGACGCTCAAGGCAGGCACAAGGCGCGCGGGAGCCGCATCGGCTGCGACCTGTTCGAGCCACCGTTCGCACGCACGATCGTCACCGCGGTAGAAACTGGCGATGGCGCGCACCAGCGACTTCCACGGAGCAAGGGGACTCTGGTGAGAGATTTCTGTAAGGGAGAGGGCGTCATCCGACACCGGCCCAGTGGTGACTGCCCGGAAGGCTTGCTCGAGTTTGGTCGCAGCCAAGCGAAGCGGATGGGTGGCCGGCAGCACCGCAGATTGCGCCAGAGGCGCCAGATCGGTCAGCTCGCGTCGGATCACCGTCTCGATCTCGGCGCGCTTGTCCTGTGGGAGATCCGGGTCCGCGAAGGGCCGCAGGAAATCATCGAGCGAGGTGCCCGCATGAAGAATGAACCCGATTCCCGCGAGTGCTTCCTTGAACCGGGAATACCGTTGCCCCACGAGCGCAAGCAGGGCTTTGGCTTCTTCATTTAGGCCGGCCTGGACGAGTGCACGGATCCTCGCAGCATAGGCCTTCACCAGGAGGGCTTCCGAGGCCGCAGAGGCCGTGTGCTTGTGGGCTACCTTCGCCAGCTCAACCGCAGGCTTGGATTTTCCCTGCTCAAGCAACCGCTCCACTTCTTCTGCCCATGCGGCCCACTGCTGCACAGCGCCAGGCTTCGTTCCAGCCGCGATCGAATGAGGCCTGCTTGGCGGTTGGTGTTTTCGTATGTCAGGCATCTCGCTCTGGTCGGGCTTTCCCAAGTCAGGTCGGATTCTACAGCAGGGAGGCACCGGGAGATCACCGAACTTTCGCGCTCAACCTGTGGATTTCTTCGGGGTTGAGGAAATTTTTGGTGATCACTCCGTCGCTTGAAAGACGACGGCTTCTCGCGGCACGGTCGGGAGTCATGCGATTGTTCCCGCTAGGATTTGGATGCTAATTCAATCGCTTTCAGTATCTTCGTGGTCATGGCGCTTAGAAGCCATGCGCTTGCCATTGACACGTAGACCAATGAGAACAGCACGAAGAACATGGCTGCGACGACTAGCTTTTGTATATCGACTGGATGACTTCTCCTCCTGCTCCTCCAGCGAGCTACCGCATCGCGTCACCTAGGGGGTAAGACTTATTACGGATTGCCGGTCGATTCGCCAGTGCATCATTCACACACACGACATTATCGGCGTTGACAGCTTCTAGGTTTGGCGGATAAGGTGTTGCACAGAACCTCTTCGGCTCTTTCCACTCAGCCTGCGAGCCTCATCTTGGATTCCAGATCTAGGAGTCCGGCGCAAAAACCGCGCCCTCAAAGAGAGGCACTATGAAGCGTCTTATGGTCAGGACAGCGTTTATTGTATTTCTGCTGGCCACGAAGTCCCACGCCCAATCCGAAGCCGCAATTCCGCAGGCTGATGCTGGTCACGCGTCTTAAGCAAGTTGCGTGATCTTGAAGCGTATGGGACGCGTCGATCAGGTTACGAGCGACTTGTACTCCTTCGGCATACGCGGAAAACAGTTTCGATATATTGAAGGCAAACTACCTGAAGGATTCCCTTCCCATGGCAGAATGACCGATGACGATGTGCGCAATTTGCAGGACCGGGGCGCCAAAGTCATTGTCCTAGAGTCACATTACACATCCGGGGATTTGAAACAAGCCAGAGCGGATTGCCTAGGGGAAGCCGGCAAAACGCCAAATCAGGCTGAACCGAAAGCGCCACCTACACAAGCACCGGGAGCGATTGCCAGTACTCCAACACTTATACTGAAGGCCGATGATTCTGCGTCTTCCATGGGTACCACGGAGGGTGCTTTGATCGACGTTTCCTCTACTCCAACTGGAGCAGACGTCTACATCGATGAACATTTCTTCGGCCGTACTCCTTCAACGATTCTCCTAAGACCGGGAGATCACCGGATCGCAATCGAGAAGAGTGGATTCATTGTCTGGAAGAAAAAGTTTAAGCTCTCAAGCGGGCATATCGGTGTCGATGCGGAGCTTGTCCCCAAGGCAAAATAGGAGCGACTAGGCTGAAAAACGTCGTGGAGTGAGCCGCCAAAACAGCAGGCAACCTGGCTGCTCCGTGCGCCAGCCCGCGCCTCAGGACCGGGAAGACAAAGGCGCAGAGCAGCGTGGTGGCCGTTCCAGGGAAATTCGCCGGCAGTTACGATCTACGGTTGCACGACGTATCCGGCGATCGTGCAATTCATCCCCTGAGGAGGCGACAGATTCGGCAAAGACGCACGGAAGAATACGCCGATGCTTGTGGTTCCACCCTGCGGAGAGCTCCCGTAGGCACGGATCTGGTTCGTTATTGCCCAGATGTCCACGCCTGTGGTGTTGTTGGTTTGCTTGGTCATCGCCAGAGGCAAGAGATTGTTGGTGAGGTCGTTGGGAATAATTTAGAACAAAAACTTGGCCGCTAACTGGACGATACGCGGCGTGACGTCAGAGGTTGGGAACTGGAACGCTGATGTGCCGGAAGTGTTTGGCAGCAGACAAGGCGTGCCAGCGATACCGCAGGCCGCAGCGCTGGATGAGAGGATGAATTGTGTGGCGTTGACGCCATTGATGTTCGTGTGATTGAAAATGTTAAAGGCCTCGCCTATCAACTGCAGCTTGAGGCGCTCACGAAGCTGAATATTCTTGGTCACGCGAGGATCGAGTGAAACGGTCCGCGGCAAGTAAAGAGTGTCGCGCCCGACGCCCGGCACGCGATCGGTGAAACGGTTTGAATCATTGTTCAGGTCAGAACTCACCAGCGCGGAGTAGGGCTGGCCGGACTGCGCGGTCAAAATTCCGCTCAGTTCCCACCCGCCCAGGATTAGGCGCTCCGCAGCTCGCGAGCGTTGCGCATAATTCAATGTCCAAACACCGCTCAAAACAAAGCGATGACGCTGGTCGGTCACGCCTGGGCCGCGGTCGGCGCGAACATTGAGAGGATCTTCCACCATTTTGGGGTCGTCCGTGGAGTTGAAGGGCACCACGGAGGTTCCGTCCGGCCTGTCGTCAATCACCTTGCCATAGGTATAGCTCGCCAGCAGTTGGTAGTTCTTCGCGAAACGCTTGTTGAACTGCAAAATCAGTCCGTGATAGATCGAATTGCCATTGCTCTCGACCTCTTCAATCCGCTGAAAATTACCATTCGGGCGGCAGGTCGTGCTCGAGGGGATGATGAAAAGGCCTGCAGGACATGCCCCGCCGACGGGGCTGGGAAATCGCTCGAAAGTAAGCGGCGTCGTGCTGCCGGCAATGCGGATGGTCGTGGGAATTTCGCCGGCCAGATTGATGTCTCGGGTGCGCTGGAGGTGCACACCGCGAACGCCGAGGTACGATACCGTGACGCTTGAATCCTTACTGACCTGCCACTCAAGGCCTAAGTTGCCCTGTTCGGTGTAAGGCTGGACGTAATTGGGGTTGAACACAAAAATCGTTGGCGGCGGCGGTGTCGGTATGCCGGGCCCGGGCGCTGGAGCGGCGCAACTCGGGTTGGCGCTGGGGCTGCCGCACACGGTATTCGGATAATTGGCCGGTATAGCAGCGCCGACGAACGTGAGAGTCTTAATCTGCAGGCCGTTGTTTGAGTGTGCCGTGCCTACCAGAATGGACGGCGTGCGTCCGAAATAGACCCCAAAACCACCGCGAACGACGGCGCGGTGGTTGAACTGAGTGGGGTTCCAGGCAAAGCCCAGTCGCGGGCCGAAGTTATCGTTATCCCCATTAATCCGGTTGGTGAGAATCCCGGCCGCCTGCGCAGTTGGGTTGAGCACGTCAGGCTGGGCTAGCCCCTCACGGTCATAACGCAAGCCTGGGTTTAGAGTGAAATTCGACGTGACGCGCCACTCGTCCTGAACGAACGCGGAGAATTCGTTGAGCTTAGGATTGGTAGTTGGGCCGGAGGTGCCGGTGCCTGCGAAGGCCTGGGTAAATGTGTCGGCGGCGTCGGGGCCCGTAAAACAAGACGAACCTCCCGCATTCAGGCTGCACCCGAAACCTTCCAGGCTGTTGAATGTGTAGGTGCCCGAGAGATTGCCGGGAAAGAAATTGGCGATGCGGTCCAACATTACCGAGCCGCCGAACTTGATGGTGTGGCGGCCGCTGACCCAGGCCAGGATATCAGCGAACTGGCCGCGTTTAATGTTGGTGAAGCGCGGACTGAAAGAATTCCGGCCAATGGTCAGCTGAGTATTGCCGCCCTGGCGGACGAACGCTTCGGGATTGATGCTGTTGGCCTGCCCGGGCTCATTGTCGCGCACGTAAGCCCCGCGGAACTCGTTGACGAAGCGCTGTGAAAGAGTCGAGGTAAGCTGGCCGGAGATCGTGTCGGTGATCACGTTCGAGGCGCCAGTATGCTCGTTCGAAACCGTCGGTCCGCTGAATTCCAGGTTAGCGCCATTAAAGCGTTGGCTATTAACGCGCACCGACAAAAGCTCTTTGGAGGAGATGTGCCAGTCGGCTTTGCCTAGATAGACGTCCTGATTGAAAGTCTGAAGCCAAGAAGCGGCGCGCGCGAGCAGGTAATTGCAGGCAGCGGTCTGGTTGGCGTCGAGCGCACCAGTGCAGGCTGGGGGCACAAAAACGAGATTCTGCAGGGTGTTGCGCTGGCCGTCATAATCAAAGAAGAAAAACAGCCTGTCTTTTTTAATCGGGCCCCCGATATCGCCGCCAAACTGGTTGAAGTGGTAGGGCTGCTTGGGTCTGTTCAGGGCTTTAGCGATCGGATCAAAGGCATTCATCGAGCGATCGCGGTAGAACTCAAAGGCCGTACCATGGAAATCGTTTGTTCCTGATTTAGTGACGACGTTAATCACGGCTCCGGCGGCGTTTCCATACTCGGCTGAATAGCTGTTGGAGTTCACCTGGAATTCCTGCACGGAGTCCTGGCTAAATTGATAAGGACCGCGACCGGAGCCAGTTCGTCCCAGCGTTTGCGCGAAGAACGTGTTGTTGTTGTCTGAACCATCTACGATGAGCGAGTTGAGTGTGCCGCGCTGCCCGGCAAAGCTGATGTCGCCGGTACGAACATCTGTGGTTACGCCAGGCGTGAGGAGCGTGAAATTGATGAAATTGCGGCCGAGCGTCGGCAGGTCGGCTACGGCGAGGTCATTCACAACCGATTGAACAGAGGAACGCGTGGTCTCAAGAACCGGCGGTGCGGCCGATACGGTAACAGCTTCGGCCTGTGAACCGACGGCCATTTGCACCGGCAAGTTGATGCGCGCCGCGACATCGACGGTGACGTCGGCGGAGTACTTGGCAAAGCCGCTGTGTTCCACAGTGACCAGGTAAGTCCCCACCGGAACCGCAAGAAAATGAAACAACCCGTTATCGTCGCTCGAGGCTTCCCGCGTTAGCCCAGTCGCTGCGTTGACTGCCGTCAACTTGGCATTGGCGATTGCCCCGCCCTGCTGGTCGGTGATGGTTCCCTCGATCGAGCCGCTGGTTCCTTGCTGCGCACCGCTGCCGGAAACGAAAAGCAGCAACAAGGCGAGACAGGCTAGTGATCGCACTTTCGAAAACGCGCGTGGCTGCGTCATGGAGCAGGTCCTCCGCGAGATTTTGCTGGATCGGGTTTCCTTTTAGGTTCCACGCCAGAGTTTGTCAAGTATTTTCTGGCACGCAGCGATGTGTATGGAGCCCGTGCCATCAGCCTGAGCCGATCAAGTCGGGTTGCCCGACCATGTGTCCAGAATTCCTACGAGGCCGCTGTGTCTCAAATTGAAACCGGCTGATGCGCGTGCTGCTTAGACTCATCGGGGACTAAGAGCCATCGCGCCGCAATCGGTGCCCGCGTAACCGTTCTTGCACCGGGGCGTCCGTCAGTTCAGCGAGGTTCGAGCCGGCGGCAGCTATTTGTCGCAGAACGAGTTTCGCCAACATTTCGGACTTGGCACGGCCACCAAAATGGAATCGGCAGAAATCCGACGGCCGAACGGAAAGACCGAGACATTTCAGAACACCGCGTCCGATGCAATTTACAGGATCGTAGAGGGAGAAGGGATAAAAGAGAGAAAGGTGCTGTCGCCTGTGGATAAAGGCGTTTCCAGTGGATCTCTCTGGCTGCATGGCGGCCTTGGCACTGCCCGACTTCCGCAGACTGGTGATGTGTGTTGCTCTCTGGAAAAGCATTGACTGGTGGTTGCCGGGCGTTGTACGGCCAGTTCCCTTCCGGTAATTTGCACTCGGGCGTGGCGCGTTGTCGCAGTGCCTGCAATTGATTGAGGGAAAATGGTTTTGATCCATGAGAGCATGCATGGCAAGAGTTTGAGATTTCACGGAAACCCGATTAACGGTAAAGAGCTTTTTTATGGGAGTCCACAATACACTAACTCCAGTTTTTTTCCGAATACCACTCAGGTTCCAGACCCTTGGCTCTACAATCGTGCCCGTTGGGGGTCAGGCGCGATGGCCATCCCTCTGGTAGCGCAATCCAGCAGCTTACGGAAAAGCAACACTTATCTCGCCGTTCAGCGCGTTCTGGTCGAAATGGCCTGGAGAGAACATACCAGCAGTTTCCTGGCTGCGGCTGTCCTTCGGCGGTCCCAAACTGTTGTCGTTGATCCCTCCTTGTCTGTCTCTTTTCGAGTGGGCCCGCTTGGTCTACCGTATGCTCCGCTACGGCATGAAGTACGTAGACCACCCTGGGCAAAAGAGTGTTTCCCAGGGACAGTGTTAGGTCGGTTAGGTCCCTGGGTCCGGCGTCGTTGTTGCAGGCTTTCCTTACCGCTCTGTTGACGGCGGCCATTCCTTTGGATCGCTGTGCTCGTCGACTACCAATGATTTTGAACCCGGCGGCAATACCTGCAGCGACCTCAAGAATTCAATGAGGTCGTTCTGCAGGTCCGGCTGCAAGGCATCAAATGCCAACCGCTGGGAGAGAGCCTCTCCGTTGTGCGCTTCGACTGCTTCCCTGGCCGTGGTGAACTTCCCGTGATGCATAAACGCCCCACCCTGGTTATAGAAGCCCCACAGTTTGCGGGTGATGAATTTGCAGTTTCCCGCGAAGAAGCCGGGTGAGCCGGCTGGTTGGTTCTGGTCGAGTGGTTCACATTCCGGGTCGGTTGCGGCGTCGCTCGTGGCACTGATGTCATGCAGCTTGAGGTCGGTGTAAGCGGGCACCATAACCACACCACGATGTGCTCGGAGACGCGGAAGCGGCAGCATATCACTCGTCAGGTCCACAGTGAGTGCAGGAGCACTGACTGGATAGTTCTTGGGTCCCAGCTGCAAGTTCGGTGAATTGGGACCGCTAGCGGGATTGTAGGGATTGGGCTCAAAGTAGATCCAGCCCGGCTGCCCTGGCAGACCGGGATTGTTGTTTGAAGTAAGAGGTAGGGTAGCATGGCAGCTTGCGCAGCCTATCCTATTGAACACGCGCTCACCGATCATGATGGCATGCTCCACCGCCGGATCATTTGGTATCACCTGGCCCGGCACGGGCAGTGTGGCCTGGAACATGGAAACTGCGGTGAGGTCGGCGGTCGTTAGTTCGTTTGTAATCCCGTCTCCATCGGGGTCGGCATCAAGCCCAAAACGCTCTTCAGACTGCATGCCATGGTGATGGTTGAAGGCATTGTTGCTGAATTGTCTTAGCGACACCACATTGCCGACTTGATGCAAAGGCCGGATGATCAGGCTCGGTCGAGTGCCACTGCTCGGTACGCTCGGGGCAGCCAAGCCTTGGACTCGGGAGGTATCCCAAGTGCCGTCGGGATTGTGCGTCAAAACACCGAAGGAAATCCCCTTCGAGATCAATTGGGTACTGCTTCCAGGAGGCGTTGCGTCGCGCTCTGCCTGCAGGTCTGCGGTCATCTGCCTGGCTAGCATCTCAACGAAGCCGGAACCGTTCATGCCAATGCTCTTCCTGTCGTTAGTGGCATTCTCCATTGTGACCAGTTTTCCGGATTCATCCACGGCGCCGCGCGTCGTAATGCCATCGCTATGATCGAACGTCAAGCGATCAAAGCGCTGGGCCAAGACGAAGACTTCCGTCACTCGGTCGCCCCCTGCACCGGGGACCGGGGCATTGTGACAACCAGAACATGAGTTTGCGTCGGGCGAAGAGATTCGGTCGAAATTTCTTGGAAACACCAGAGGGGAACCGGGATCCGCGATGGCTGCGCCAGTTCCCTTTGAACGCGGGCGGCCAGCCCCCTCCTGAATCGTGAACTTCGCATTGAACAATTGAGCTCCAAATTGGATCAACTGTTCTCGCGGAATGGTGAATTCGTCGCCGTCCTGTAGGTGTACGGGTACCGCCACTTCGCGCCCGATTTGTGAACTGCGGCTTTGCCCCAATGCCACAATCCCAATGGTTAACGGAGATACGGCAGCAAGCCATAGACATTTCCGTCGCAGAGTTTTCGTCATAAGGCCACGCTTATCGTTGTTCATCGTTCTTCCGACCATGCGTAAATTTCCGCGACAGAGTGTACCGATACGAACAAAGATTCATTTGCTCTCCTTTTTGCATTGGAAAGT
>WNGN01002742.1_pt1 | contig 20761 bp, 20 predicted proteins | sample 5400561 | NCBI WGS metagenome assembly WNGN01 (sample SAMN13153379, study PRJNA577476) | soil metagenome | isolation source: 115 cm soil or saprolite under Garry oak tree replicate 2 | place: USA:California | collected 2016-06-15 | reverse complement strand
GCGCGCGTGCTCGGTCAGGCAGACGGTGGCGCGGGCGCCGAGCGCGGTGAGCTCGCGCAGGAGGTATACCGCCTTGTAGGCCGCGATGGACCCGGTGACGCCGAGGATCAGCTCTTTCCCATCGAGGGCTGCCATCAGGCCTTGGTCTCCCCCTCCTCCTTCACGCGGTACTCGACCTTCGCCTGCGAGATCTCTTCGAGCGCCACGCTGGTCGGTTTCTTCTGCTTGGACTCCACGCGGGCCGCCGCGCCCCGATTGATCTGACGGGCGCGCTTGGCCGACAACACGACCAGCAGGTAGCGGTTCGAGACCTTGTTCAGTGCGTTCTCCAGTGAGGGAAATGACATCAGTCGTGAGCCTCCTTGCTCGGTAATTCGAGATCGGGCAATGTCAAGCCGAGGCGCGACGTGCGCGTCCGCTCGGCGACGACGATGGCCGTGAGCTGGTTCACCGCGTCGTCCACGTCGCGATTCACCACGAGGTAGTCATACGACCGCCACGTCGCGATCTCCTCGCGCGCGCGGTCGAGCCGCCGCGCGATCTCCTTCTCGGCATCCGATCGGCGTTCGCGCAGCCGCTGCTCGAGCTCGCTCATCGACGGCGCGACGATGAAGACCAGCACCGCCTCCGGATACCGCTTCCGCAGCTGGGCCGCCCCCTGCGTGTCGATGTCGAGGAGGATGTCCTGGCCGCTCTGGAGCGCGCCCTCCAGCACGCTGGCGCGCGTGCCGTAGAGATTGCCGTGCACCTGCGCCCACTCGGCGAACTCGCCACGCGCGCGCAGCGCCTGGAACTCCGGGGCGCTCACGAAGCAGAAGTCGGCGCCGTCCTTCTCACCCAGCCGTGGTGACCGCGTCGTGTAGGACACCGAATAGGCGAGGTCGGGCAAGCGCTGGCGCGTCTCCCGGCACAAGGTCGTCTTGCCGGCGCCCGACGGCGCCGACACCACGAACAGCGCGCCCCGACGCCTAATCACTCGGGCCGCGCTCGCTCGTCAGCCGCTGGGCCAGCGTGGCCGGCTCGAGCGACGAGAGGATCAGGTGATCGCTCTCAGTGACGATCACGGCCCGCGTGCGCCGGCCGTTGGTCGCGTCCACCAGCGTGGTGCTGCCCTTGGCGCTCTCGATCATTCGCTTCACGGGCAGGGAGTCGAGGGCGACGATGGCGACGATCTGCTCCGCGACGACGACGTTCCCGTGCCCCACGTTCACCAGGCGCGCGCCGGACCGGATCGCCACGGTGCCTTCCGCCTATTCAAGGTTCTGCACTTGCTCCCGCATCTTCTCGAGCATGCCCTTGGCGGCCAGCGCCGCCTGGGAGAGCTCGAGGTCGTCGGCCTTGGCCCCGAGCGTGTTCACCTCGCGATTCAGCTCCTGGATGAGGAAGTCGAGCGGGCGCCCCACCGGGCCGCCCTTGTCGAGCTTCGCGCCCAGGTCTTCGAGGTGCGCGCGCAGCCGGGCCAGCTCCTCGGTGACGTCGGTCTTCTGCGCCCACACCGCGACCTCGGTGATGATGCGCGTCTCGTCGAGCGGTGCGTCGGCCAGCATCGTCCGGAGCCGCTCACGCAGGCGCTCGCTGCGACGGGCCGCCGCCTGCGGCGCGCGCGCCGCGATCGTCGTGATCTCGGTCAGGAGCTGGGTGCGCAGCGCGCGGAGCTCGGCGGCCAGTGCTGCGCCTTCGACGGTGCGCTGCGTGATCAGGTCCTCGAGCGCGCGCCCCAGCGTGTCGGCGACGAGCGGCCACAGCGTCGCCGCTTCGACCGGCGTCGGCTCGGCCACCTGGACGACACCGGGCTGATCGAGCACCCAGGCCAGCGTGGGATCGTCGTCGAGACCGAGATCGCGTCCGAGCGTACGCGCCTGCTCGACGTACCGTCGCGCGAGCGCGGCATCCACTCGAACCTCCTGCGCTGCCCGCCCGGCCGCCGGGCCGAGCTGCGCGGTGACGTCCACCCGTCCGCGCTCGACACGCGCTTGCACGAGACGACGGGCGTCGAGATCGAGACTAGAGAGGGCCGTGGGCAAGCGAAGCGCGACGTCGAGATGCCGATGATTGACCGACTTGATCTCTACCGTGAGCGCATAGCCTTCCGCCGAGCCTTCGGCACGGCCGAATCCGGTCATGCTCCGGATCATCGACAGGCGCTCATCGCCAAAGGATAGGCAAATCCCCCAGTAGTGTCAATGTGTTGCGGCGTGAATCGGCGCGATCAGCGGCGGCGCGCGAGGTTCGCCACGACCGCGATCAGCTCGGCCGGCTCCACGGGCTTGGGCAGGTGCAGATCGAATCCCGCCGAGACACTCCGGATGCGGTCTTCCACGCGCCCGTACGCCGTCACCGCCACCGTGGGCGTGGTCCCGCCACGGTCCGGAGAGAGCCGGCGGAGCCGTCGCACGAGGCTGTAGCCGTCCTCGTCGGGCATCTCCACGTCGGCGACGACGAGGTGCGGGAGCCAGTCCTCGACGAGCGCCAGCGCCTCGGCGGCGGAGGTGGCCATACGGACCTCGGCCTTCTGCTGACGCAGCAGCGTCGAGAGCATGTCGAGACTGTCGGGATCGTCGTCCACGACGACGACGCGCAGCCCCGCGAGGCGCGCGTTGGGCCCGACGCAGGTCCCGGCCAGCTCGCCACGCTCGGGCGCGGACCGCACGCGGCTGACCATCAGCGGAAGCCTGACGATGAACGTCGCGCCCTTACCCTCGCCGAGGCTGTCGGCCTCGACGGTGCCTCCGTGCAGCTCGGTCAGATGCTTCACGAGCGCCAGTCCGAGCCCGAGCCCGCCGTGGGCCCGCGTGCTGGAGCTGTCGCCTTGCCGGAAGCGCTCGAAGATGTACGGCATGAGCTGGGCGTCGATGCCGACGCCGGTGTCGGCGACCACGATCTCGGCCCGAGCCGCCACGCCGCGCAGGCTGACGCGGACCTGGCCCGACGCCGGCGTGAACTTGATCGCATTGGCGACCAGGTTCCAGACGACTTGCTGGAGACGGTCGGGATCGCCGAGGACAGGGCTGGCCCGCGGATCGAGGACGGACTGGATCTGGATGCTCTTGGCGTCGGCCGTCGGCCGCACCGCGTCCAGCGCGGCCTCGATCACGGGCACCAGATTGATCGCCCGCGTGTCGAGCCGAAGCTTGCCGCTCACGATGCGTGACACGTCGAGCAGGTCGCTCACGAGCTGGGCCAGCGCCCGGCCGTTGCGATCGATGGCGTCGAGCGCGCGCGCTGACGTGGCCGGCACGAGGCTCATCGAGCGCAGCATGCCGACCCAGCCGATGACCGCGTTGAGCGGCGTGCGCAGCTCGTGCGAGAGGACGGCCAGGAACTGGTCCTTGCTTCGATTGGCCTCCTCGGCGACGGCCAGGAGCCTCTCCCGCTCCTCCTCGGCGCGCTGGCGCTCGGTGACGTCGCGCGTGATGCCGATGACGCCGACGATCCGGCCCGTCGCGTCCCGGTACGGCGCCTTGGTCGACAGATAGCTGCGGACGTGGCCGGCGGCGGTGGCCACCGAGAAATTCTCGTAGGTACGCGGCTCGCCGGTGATGATGACCTCGCGGTCCTGCGCGGCGATGCGCGCCGCCGAATCGGCGTCGAAGAGCGTCGTGTCGTCGTGATCGACGATGTCCTCGACGGGCTGGCCGATCAGCCGGGCGCCGGCCTCGTTGATCATGACGTAACGACCGCCGAGGTCCTTGACGAAGACGCCGTCGGTCGTGCCGTCGAAGACCGCGCGCAGCAGGCGATGGGCCTCGGCCGCATGCTGCTCCGCGCTCTCGCGGTCGTCGGCCGCCGTCTTCAGGGCGGCGAACAGGTCGGCGATCTCGCGCGCGCTCGATCCCGGCAGCGCCACGCGCTCGCCCCGGACGACGGCGGGGGCGGCCGCCGCCAGCGCCACGAGCGGATCGGCGATGCGGCGACCGATCACGAGCGCGGCGCCGAGCGCCAGCACGATCGAAAGCACGCCGGCGGCGGCGACCAGGAGCAGGGAGCGTCGCAGCGACGCCTCGACGGCGTCGAGCGGCACGCCGACGGTGACGACCCATCCCGACAGGCTCGGGCGCGCAAAGCCAGCGTAGAAGCGCTGCCGGTCCGTCGTGCTGATCTGCGCGACCCCGGTGGCCTTCCGCGCCACGGCGTCCAGGATCGCCGGGGTCGCGTGCCGGCCGAGGCCCGCGCGGTCGACGTCGGACGTGGCGAGGACATGGCCCTCGCGGTCGTAGATGGTCGCGGTCCAGCCTGGTGGGAAGGTGTGCTGGGCGATCAGGCTGCCGATGCTCCTCCGCGCGACGCTCGCGACCAGGAGCGTCGCGGAGCGACCGGCCCGGAGGATCGGAGATCTCACACCAATCAGCAGGTGCCCCTCCGCCCCGGCGTCTCCCCGCTCGCTGACGAGCGCGTGGCCGTTTTCCAGCACATCGCGAATCAGCTCCGGCCGGGCCAGTGGCGGCAGCGGCTCGCCGGCGGGAACGAGCACGTTCATGAGTTGCCGGCCGCTCGCGTCGGCGAGGAGGACGTACTCGAGGCCGCCGTGCGCGAGCACGACGGCGGCCGCTTGGGTCCGGAAGCGCTCGAGGTCGCCGGTGCGCAAGTTCTCCGACGTCGCGAGCGTCTGGAGCGTGCTGACCCCGCGGTCGATCTCGCGGTCGACCGCCGTGCTGAGCGCCTCGGCGGTCTCCTCCAGTCCGTGCTCGAGCTGCGCCCGCTCCTGCGCGTTCCCGCGGAACACGAGCCACACCGCGAACGCGAGCACGGGCGCGAGCGTGACGAGGACGAGCACGACGAGGTGCCGTCGCAGCGGGGGGAGACGGGCCATCTGGGGCAGAGCATACAGGGGGTGCTCTCGACTGGCATCTCCGAATGCGATGGTGGTGGAAAAACTTTTCCCACTCCGTGACGAGGCCTCAACGGCACGGTTTTCCGACGAAAATCAAGGGCTTGTGATTTGACAGTGCGCGAGCCCGGGTCCTACACTCAGCCGCCGGTTCGACTTCGGGAAGGAGGATGCTCGGGAATGACGTGGACTCGGCGTGACGTTCTCACCACGAGCGCGCTCGCGGCGGCCGCGTTCGCCGCGGGCCGGCCGCGCCCCGCCGGTGCGCAGGGGAAGCCGATCACGGTGGCGCACAGCGTCTCGACGTTCGTGTACGGCCAGCACCTCGTCGCGCGCGAGAAGAAGTTCTTCGAGGAGGAGGGGGTGAGGGTCGCCAACTTCATCGTCCCCGGCGGCGGCGCCCGCGTGGTGAACGCGGTGACGGCCGGCCAGGCCATGTTCGGACTCGGTGATTCGAACCATCCACTGAAGGCTACGGAGAAGGGCAAGGAGACCACCATGCTCTTCGCCACCGATACGCGCTGCTCGTACGCCAACATCGTGGTGCGCAAGGAGCTCCACGACAGGGGCGTCAAGAGCGTCGAGGCGCTGGCCGATTTGAAGCTCGTCGGGCGCAAGGCGGTGATCGCGGCCACGGCGGTCGGCTCGGGCACGTACGTGTACGGCGTGTACGTCCTGAAGCACTCGAAGGCGGCCGACGGCCGATCCGTCAATGATCACGTCGAGTGGGTGGGCGGCGGTGCGTCCACCACCATGCTCGGCGGCCTCAAGGCGGGAAAGTTCGACGCGATCATGGCCGTTCCCGAGTGGCAGTGGGCGGCCGAGGAAGAAGGCTTCGGCCAGGCCATCTACGACGTGCTCGACGAGAAGGCGTGGACCCGAGTGTTCGGCGGCCCGATCCCGGTGACGGTCGGCTATGCGCTGAAGGACACGCTGGAGAAGTCGCCCGACCTCGTGCAGGCCTACGTCAACGCCTGCTATCGCGCCCAGCAGTGGATCCGCCACGCGAACAACGAGGAGATCGTGGACGTCGTCTACAAGCCGTACATGGACACGTTCAAGCGCGACATCGTGCTCCGGTCGGTGAAGTACTACAAGACGATCTTCGACTGGGACTTCGCGATCGCCCCCAAGGATTACGACAACGGCATGAAGGTGTTCATCCCCGAGGCCGTCGAGAAGCCCATCCCGTACGCCCAGGCGGTCGACATGGCCTTCGTCCGCAAGGCCCACCAGAAGATCAAGTCCTGAGCCGTCGGCCGCGCATCGTCGTTCGCGATCTCGCGAAGACCTTTCGCGAGGCGGCGCGGACGGTGGAAGCCGTCAGCGACGTCTCGTTCGAGATCGGCGACGAGGAATTCGTGGCGATCGTGGGGCCGTCGGGCTGCGGCAAGTCGACGATCCTCAACATGATCGCCGGCCTCGTCGAGCCCTCCGCGGGAGTCATCGAGATCGACGGCTGGCCCGTCACGGGTGTGCCCGCCAACGTGGGGTACGTGTTCCAGAAGGACACGGTGTTCCCGTGGCGGACCGTGCGGCGGAACATCGCGCTGGGCCTCGAGTACCGCGGCATCCGGGGCGACGCGCAGGAGCGGCGGGTAGCGGCCGCCGTGAGCATGGCCGGCCTCGAGGGTTTCGAGGACGCCTTCCCGGCCACGCTGTCGGGTGGAATGCGGCAGCGCGTGGCGCTCGTGAGGACCCTGATCCTCGAGCCCCAGATCCTCCTGATGGACGAGCCCTTCGGCGCCCTGGATCTCCACACCAAGCTCGATCTGCACGGCGAATTGCTGACGTTGTGGGGCCAGCGGCGCCAGACCGTCGTCTTCATCACCCACGACCTCTCGGAAGCGATCACGCTGGCCGATCGGATCGTCGTCATGACGCGACGACCCGGCCGGATCAAGATGATCTACGACGTGAAGCTGACCCGGCCGCGCGACGTCATCCGCTTGCGCGAGACCGACGTGTACTTGCGCGCCTACGGCGAGATCTGGCACGTGCTCGGCGAGGAGTTCGCGCGGGAGCGGGCCCGGTGAGGCCTCGCGGCTCGGTCCTGTTCTGGCAGCTCCTCCTCCTGGTCGTGCTGCTCGCCTCGTGGGAGTGGCTGACCGGCATCAAGGCCATCTCGAAGACGCCCGGCCTCTACTGGATCGATCCGTTCTTCATCAGCCGGCCGACGCTGATCGCGCGGCGTTTCGCGTACCTCCTGTCGGACCGGGTGAGGCTGAGCCTCTGGCAGATGACGCTCTCGACCGTGCAGTCGACGTTGTGGGGCTTCGTCGTCGGCGTGTCGACCGGCTTCGTGGCCGGCCTGGTGCTGGGACGGAACGATCGGCTGGCCCGCATCTTCGAGCCCTATATCGTCGCCTTCAACTCGCTGCCGCGGATCGCGCTGGTGCCCCTCATCACCATGATCTTCGGCTTCGGCCTGGTGGCGAAGATCGTGCTGGCGTGGACGATCGTGTTCTTCATCGTCTTCTTCAACACCTTCCAGGGGGCGCGCAGCGTGGACGCCGACCTGATCCACTCCGCGCGCTTCCTGGGGGCGAGCGAGCACCAGGTGATGCGGACGGTCATCATCCCCTCGGCGCTGGCGTGGACGTTTGCGTCCCTGACGCCGTCCATCTCGTTCGCCCTCATCGGCGTGGTGGTCGGCGAGTTCCTGGGCGGCGAGTCGGGCGGAGGCCTCGGCTACCTGATCATCCAGTCGCTGGGGACGCTCAACGCCGCCGACATGATGGTGGCGCTCCTCACGCTGGGCCTCATCGGCATCGTCATGGCGCTCGGGATCAAGCAGGTCGAGATGCGCCTGCTCCGCTGGCGGCCGGAGTACCGGAAGGGCGCGTGACCCGCTTCACCGTCCTCACCCTGCTGCTGATCTTCTTCGGGGGCGCCCTGGCCGTCGGCATCGCCCGCTTCTTCGGCACGTCGGGCTCGCGCGCGTCGGTCGTGGTCTCGGTCGTCGCCCAGTGGCTTGGCGCCTACGTGCTGTGGACGTTCGCCGGAGGCCTGCTGCTGTACTACGGCGTCGTGACCCGCTACGACGGGACGCTCTTCGGGGTCGTCGCGCTCGTCCTGGGATTCCTTCATTACCGCACGCGCGTCAGCGCCGGCCGCGAACAGGCCGCGCTCGTCTTCGTCGGCGGACAACTCGCGTGGCTGGCGATCGTCCTCGTGCAGAATGGCCTCTTCGGCACGCCGAAGTGAGTGACGGGAATCGTCGTGGAAAGATTTCCAGCGTCAGCCGCGCAACTGACGCTGTCCGGCCCAGAACGCTCTCGCCGCGCGCCGCCGCTTCGTAACGCCCGCATTTACGGCCCAATTCGAGCATTCTCGGACTGGCGGCTACGTTGCAAATACGTGGTCGGCAGCAGCCAACTGTTCGCGGGAGGCAACCGGTATGCGGAGACGTAGCACCTTTGTGGCCGTGACGGCGGCCGGCCTATTGCTGAGTGGCTGCGCCACCAAGGATTGGGTGCGGGACATGATGGGCAAGACCGCCGCGGACACCGACAGCAAGATCGGCGAGCAGAAGATCCGCGTCGAGGGGATGGGCTTCCGCATGGCCAAGGTCGAGGAGCAGGCGACCAAGGCCGGCGAGCGGGCCGATGCCGCTCACGCGAGGGCGGAGGCGGCCCACGTGCGGGCCGACGGCGTCGACGAGCGTCTGACACGGCTGTGGAGCAGTCGTCACAAGCGCCAGGACGTGGAGAGCATGGACGTCACCTTCGGCTTCGACCGCTGGGAGCTCGACGACGGGGCCCAGACCACGCTGCTGGGCTTCATCAAGGAGCTCCAGGCGAACCCGAACCTGACGGTGGACCTGACCGGATATACGGATCCGACCGGTGATGTTCCGTACAACATCGGACTGAGCCAGCGGCGGGTGGAAGCGGTGCGCCGCTTCCTCGTATCCAAGGGCGTGGCCCTGCCGCGCATTCAGGCCATCGGCCTCGGCGTCCTGGACGACGGTGCGCTGACCGACGCCCAGAAGCGCCGAGTAACCGTGCGCCTCATGACGCCCACAGAGTAATCCCTCCCCCAACGACCGACGCCGCGCGTGCGGTACGATGACCTCGACCGGCGCGCGGCGCTGGCCGGGAGGGCGGGATGGATGTCGTCGACGTGTTCGAACATCGCGGAGAGTTCTTCACCGTCCTGCAGGAGACCACGCGAAGCCAGACGGGAGTGATGACCATCGCTCCCGGCGCCGACGCCGGGCCCGAAGAGCGCCACGAGGCCGATCAGATCATCTACGTCGTCGAGGGCGAGGCCGCGGTACGCGTCGGCGAGAAGGAGCACCGCGCCCGCGCCGGCAGCCTGGTGACGATCGCGGCGGGAACCCGTCACCACGTACGCAATACGGGTCGGACCCCGCTCTTCTTCGTGACGGTGTACGCTCCCCCCGAGTACTAGCCCGCCGAAGGGTTGCCGTTCTGGCGCGCGAGAGATGCCCCGGCTGGCACGCCGGCGGCCCCTCCCCCCATTGCGTGACGCCTACTTAGATTTGGCTCGGTCCTTGCCGATGACCCACCCTCATGTCACAGGACGAGGTCTCCCAGGAGCCTGAGGTTCCCGAGGGCCCACCGGCGCCGCCGGATTCGCCGGCCGCATCGCCGTCGAAGCTCGACACGATCCTTCACCAGCCGCTGACCAAGATCCAGGCGATGGTCGGCGTGGCCGCCGGACTCATCACCATCACTGGCAGCATCGTCTCGCTGGCCGGCCTGCACGAACGGCCTCCGGTGCTCGGCGAGATGATCGCCGTGATTCAGGACATGCGCGAACGCGCGCCGCTGCCCGAAGCCACGGTGGAAATTCTCACGCCGCAGGACGCGCTGGTCACCACGCTGACGGCCCCGAGCGACGGCCGTGTGGCGCGGCGACTCAAGGAAGGTAAGTACCGCGTACGCGTGAGCCATCCGCAGTTCATGCCGCAGGTCCGGCAGATCGAGGTGTCATCGGGCGAGCGCTCGGAGCTCCGCGTTTCTCTCGCGCCGCGTCCGGCCCCGCCCGTCGTGACGACCGCGTTGCCACCTGCGCCGGTTGCGCCGCTCGCCCCGGTGGCGCCGGCAGCACCCGCCGAGAAGACGCCTCCGGTGAAGAACAAGGCCACGAAGCCGGCGAAGGTGACGAAGCCTCCGAAGGCTCACGAGAAGGCCCACGAGCCGGTGAAGGCCGTCGAGCCCGTGAAGAAGCCCGCGCCCTCCAGCGCCGTTCAACCTCAGCGTGGCGACTCTCCGTAAGGCCGACGCGTGAGCGAGCTCGCGGCAGAGCTTCCGGCAGAGCGGCCGCCCGCACCGGCGCGCCCGGCGCCGGCTTCGACGAGGTCGCGCATCGGCGCGGTCCTCCACCAGCCGATGACGAAGCTGCAGACCGTCGTCGGCTTCGGCGCGGGGCTCGTGACGATCGTCGGCACCGCGCTGTCGCTCGTGGGAATCACGTCACCGGTCTCGAGCAAAGGGGAGGTCGTCGCCGTCGTCCAGGATCGTGCGCGCCAGCCCGTAGCGGCCGCGACCGTGGAGATCTACACACCGCAGGACGCGCTCGTCACCACGCTCACGGCAGAGCCGGACGGGCGCATCGTGCATCGGGTGAGAGAGGGGCGCTATCGCCTGCGCGTGACTCACCCACAGTTCAACGGCGAGAGCCGCCACGTGGAAGTGCATGCGGGAGAGCGCTCGGAGATCCGGATCCTGCTCGCCGCCCGGCCGCCCGGGCCGGCCGTGAAGACGGTGATGGCTCCGTCACCCGGGCGCATCCAGAAGTTCTTCAGAGACCTCGGGTTCTAACGACCTCAGGCGTCAACGTCTCGGGAGGGCGAACATGCGAAGAGAGATCTGGCTTCCAGCGGTCGCGCTCGCGAGCGGCCTGGTGCTCGGTGCGGGGACGATCGCGTTCACGGCCGACACTCCACCGGGCAGCACCTATGGGCAATCGGGCGGCGCGTATGGGCGCGGAGGCAAGCACCCGCACATCGCGGCAGCGACGCGAGCGCTCACGCACGCCGAGGGTCAGCTCGAGCGCGCCGCGCATCACTATGGTGGGCACCGCGTCAAGGCACTCGAGCTGGTGAAGCAGGCGGAGAGTGAGCTGAGACAAGCCGTCGTGTACGCCGACGCTCATCCGGACGAGTTCAGGCCGAGCGCCGCCGCACCAGGCGCCCCGGCCCGCAAGTAACGAGGCCAGGAACTAGGTCACGCGACTGCCGGGCTTGACCGCCTGGCTTCCCGCCTTGCAGAGCGGGCAGGCCTCGGGCGGGTAGTTGATGGCGCTGACGGTGGCGAGGGCCACCCGCTTGACCGCGAAGCTCGCCACGCCGCCGCTGCGATCGATCAGCGACCCGACGCCCACCACCACGCCTCCGGCGCGCTCCACGCACTCCACCACTTCACGTGTCGAGCCGCCCGTGGTGATGACGTCCTCGACCACGAGGCACCGCTCCCCCGCCTGCAGCGCGAAGCCACGACGGAGCGACATCACGCCGTTGTCGCGCTCGGTGAAGAGCGCGCGCACGCCGAGCGCGCGGGCCACCTCGTGGGCGACCAGGATGCCGCCGATGGCCGGCGCCAGCACCGCGCTCACACGTGCGTCCTTGAAGGGCGCGGCGAGGTCGGCACCGAGCGCGGCCGCGTACTCGGGGTACTGCAGCACCAGCGCCGACTGCAGATAGATCTCCGAATGCAGGCCGGAGGTGACCCCCAGACCCCCCTCATCGCGTGGCGCGCGACTACCGTTCTCGCCATCCCCGCGGCGCGCGCGAATCCCGGGCGTCACGATCACGAATTTCTTCCCAAACTGGAGCCGCAGCGGGCCGATCTCGCGCGCCGAGGCCACGCAGCCGTCGAGCCCCGCGGCTTTCGCCAGTCCGGCCAGATGGAGTACATGGCTCTCGACCGTCGAGACGATGCCGAGCTCGGCGTCGAGGGCGTGGCGATCGAGGCTCGTCAGCACCGTCACGCCGAGACAGATGGGACGGGGTACCGCGAGGTCCTTGGCCGCTCTGGTCGCGGCTTCAGCAGCGGCGCGCATCATGGCGAGGCCGCCGCCCGCGTGGACGTTGAGCATGAACACGCCCAACCGCGTCGCCTCGCGCACCGCGCCGGCCACCGTGTTGGGGATGTCGTGATATTTGAGATCGAGGAAGACGCGGAAGCCGCGCTTGCGGGCTGCCTCCACCGCCGCCGGGCCCGCTGCCGTGAAGAGCTGGTTGCCGATCTTGCAGCCGGTCACCACGCCGCTCACGTTGTCGAGGAGCGAGGTGGCCTGATCCAGGCCATCCACGTCCAGCGCGACGAGCAGCCGGTCGGAGGGATCACCCACGGTGGTACTCCTGCAGGCTCGTCGCGCCCTGCTCTTCCTTCAGCAGCGCCTCGATGGCCCCGATGGCGGCCTGGATGCCGTCGACGGTGAGGTAGTAGGGGATCTGCTGCGCGACGGCCGTGCGACGGATGAGCGCCGAGTCCTTGCGGGCTCGCCCGTCCTCGGGCGTGTTGAAGACCAGCGCGATCTCGCCGCGCTTCATCAGGTCGACCACGTTCGGCCGATACCCCGCGCCCACCTTGTGAATGACCTCGACGGTCATGCCGTGGCGCTCCAGCACGCGCGCGGTGCCCCCCGTCGCCACCAGACCGAAGCCCATCTCGGCGAGGCGCTTGGCCAGCGTCATGACCACGCGCTTGTCGCGGTTCTTCACCGAGATGAACACCTTGCCGCTGGTGGGCAGCGTGGAGCCGGCCGCGACCTGCGCCTTCAGATACGCCTTGCGGAAATCGCGATCGATCCCCATGACCTCGCCGGTGGACTTCATCTCGGGCCCGAGCACGACGTCCACGCCGGGGAACTTGATGAACGGAAAGACCGACTCCTTCACCGCGATGTGGTCGGGCTCGCGCGCCTCGACGCTGGCGATGGCGCTCACCGGGTGGCCCAGCATCGCGCGCGTCGCCACCTTGGCCAACGGCACGCCGATGGCCTTGGACACGAAGGGGATCGTGCGCGAGGCCCGCGGGTTCACCTCGAGGACGTAGACGGCGTCGTTACGAATCGCGAACTGCACGTTGATGAGCCCGACGACGCCGAGTGCGCCGGCCAGCGCTTTCGTCTGCGCGCGCAACGCACGCACCTGCTCCTCGCCCAGCGAGTACGGCGGCAGCGCGCACGCGGCGTCGCCCGAGTGGATGCCGGCCTTCTCGATGTGCTCCATTACGCCGCCGACCACAACCGAGTGGCCGTCGGCCACGGCATCGGCGTCGACCTCGATGGCGTCCTCCAGGAACTTGTCGATCAGGATCGGGTGCTCCGGACTGACCTTCACGGCCTCGCCCATGTAATTGCGGAGGTCCTCGTCGTCGTAGACGATCTGCATGGCGCGGCCGCCCAGCACGTACGACGGGCGCACGAGCACCGGATAGCCGATCGACGTCGCGATACGCTGGGCCTCGTCGAACGAGCGTGCGGTCGCGCCGGCCGCCTGCACCAGCCCCAGTTCGTCGAGGAGTCGAGAGAAGCGCTCGCGGTTCTCGGCACGGTCGATGGCGTCGGGCGAGGTGCCCAGGATCGGGACGCCCGCCTGCTGGAGCGGGACCGCCAGCTTCAGCGGCGTCTGGCCGCCGAACTGCACGATGACGCCGAGCGGCCGCTCCTTCTCGACGATGTTCAGCACGTCCTCGAGCGTGAGCGGCTCGAAGTAGAGACGGTCGGAGGTGTCGTAGTCGGTGGAGACCGTCTCCGGATTGCAGTTGACCATGATCGCTTCCACGCCGAGCTCTTTCAGCGCGAAGGCCGCGTGAACGCAGCAGTAGTCGAACTCGATGCCCTGGCCGATCCGGTTGGGACCCGAGCCCAGGATGACGACCTTCTTCCGGCCGGTCGGCGGCGCCTCGTCCTCCTCCTCGTAGGTCGCGTAGAGGTAAGGCGTGTAGGCGGCAAACTCGGCGGCGCACGTGTCCACGGTCTTGAACGTCACCGTGATGCCATGACTCTTGCGGACTGCGCGCACGGTCGCCTCGGTCGCTCCGGTGAGGGAGGCGATGCGCCGGTCGGCGAAGCCCCACTGCTTGGCCCGGCGCAGCAGGCGCGGATCGGTCAGGCCCGCCCGCGCGATCTCGGGCTCGAGCTCGACGATCTGGCGGATCTGCTCGAGGAACCAGGGATCGATCTTCGTCAGCGCGTGGATCTCCGCCGTCGAGAAGCCGGCACGGTACGCGTCCCCGAGGGCGAAGAGACGATCGGGATTGGGCACGCGCAGGAGCCCGCGCAGCCCGTCGTCGTCGATCGGGCGATCGAGCGTCAGGCCCCAGCGATCCTGCTCGAGCGAGCGCACGGCCTTCTGGAGCGCTTCCTTGAACGTCCGCCCGATGGCCATCACCTCACCGACCGACTTCATCTGGGTCGTCAACGTGCGGTCGGCCTCGGGGAATTTCTCGAAGGCCCAGCGCGGGATCTTCACGACGCAGTAGTCCAGCACCGGCTCGAACGACGCCGGCGTCTCGCGCGTGATGTCGTTACGGATCTCGTCGAGCGTGTACCCGACGGCCAGCTTGGCCGCGATCTTGGCGATCGGAAATCCGGTGGCCTTGGACGCGAGCGCGGAGGAGCGGGAGACGCGCGGGTTCATCTCGATGACGACCAGCCGGCCGTCGGCGGGATTCACGGCGAACTGGATGTTGCTGCCGCCGGTCTCCACGCCGATCTCGCGGATGATTGCGGCGGCCGCGTTCCGCATGAGCTGGTATTCCTTGTCGGAGAGCGTCTGGGCCGGCGCGACGGTGATCGAGTCTCCCGTGTGGACGCCCATCGGATCGAAATTCTCGATCGAGCAGATGATGACGATGTTGTCCGCGCGGTCCCGCATGACCTCGAGCTCGAACTCTTTCCAGCCGATCACCGATTCCTCGACCAGCACGGTGCCGACCGGTGAGAGCTGCAGGCCCCAGCGGATGGCGTCTTCCAGCTCGTCGGGGTTGTAGGCGATCGAGCTGCCGGAGCCGCCGAGGGTGAACGACGGCCGGATGATCACCGGGTAACCGATCTTCCTGACGACCTCGCGCGCTTCCTCGAGCGAGCGGACCTGGCCGGACTTCGGCAGGGCCAGCCCGATCCGCTCCATGGCCACCTTGAACTGCTGGCGGTCCTCGGCCTTCTTGATCGCGGGCAGCTTGGCCCCGATCAGCTCGACGCCGAAGCGGTCGAGCACCCCGTCCTCGGCCAGCGCGACGGCGAGGTTCAGGCCCGTCTGGCCGCCCAGCGTCGGCAGGAGCGCTTGCGGACGCTCGCGCTCGATGACCTTGGCCAGGAGCTCGGACGTCAGCGGCTCGACGTAGGTGCGGTCGGCCGTGTCGGGATCGGTCATGATCGTGGCGGGGTTCGAGTTGACGAGGACGACCTCGAAGCCTTCCTCGCGCAGCGCCTTGCACGCCTGGGTGCCGGAGTAATCGAACTCGCAGGCCTGGCCGATCACGATCGGCCCGGACCCGATCAACAAAATCTTGCTGAGATCGGTGCGCCTGGGCAACGCCCTACTGTTCCACGACGCCGTAGACGATCGAGATCTCGGGCGCCGCCTCTTCACGGCGATAGAGGACGTCGTCGAGCCGGCTCGAGCCGATCCAGACCACGTCGCCGTTGCCCCACAGTTGCTCCCCGAGTACGCTCATCCGCTTCTCGACGCGCTCCTTGATGGCGTGCGCTTCCAGCGAGCTCTCGCTCGACGTGGTGAACGACGCCCAGTCCGGCTTCTGACCCGCGGTGTCGGTCTTCCGGTACGAGATGAGGTACAGGGGCATGTCGGACGCGCCTCCTTATCGGCCGCCGGCCATGAGGGCGGCGAACCGCTCGAACAGATAATTCGCGTCGTGAGGACCCGGCGAGGCCTCCGGATGGTACTGGACGGAAAACGCGGGCAGCTCGCGATGACGCAGTCCCTCGCACGTGCCGTCGTTGAGATTGACATGGGTCGGCACCCAGCCCGCACCCTCCACCGATTCCGGCTCCACCGCGAAGCCGTGATTCTGCGAGGTGATCTCCACCTTGCCGGTCACGAGTTCCTTCACCGGATGGTTCGCGCCGTGATGCCCGAAGGGCAGCTTGTACGTCCGGCCACCCGCGGCCAGGCCGAGGATCTGGTGGCCCAGACAGATGCCGAAGACGGGGACTCGGCCCAGCAGTCTGCGCACCGCCTCGGTGAGATAGGGAACTGCCTCGGGATCGCCCGGGCCGTTCGAAAGGAACACCCCGTCCGGCTTCTGCTCGAGCACGGCGTCAGCCGGAGTTGTGGCGGGCACGACGGTGACGTCACAGCCGGTGGCGGCGAGCTGGCGCAGGATGTTGAGCTTGATCCCGGCGTCGTAGGCGACGACCCTGAAGCGCGGGGCCGCCGGGCGTGTGTAACCGCGGCGCAGGTCCCACGGGCCTTCGCTCCACACGAACGACGCATCGCTGGTGACCTCGCGGACCAGGTCCCGGCCCACGAGCCCGGGCAGCGAGCGGGCCTTCTCGATCAACCGGGCTTCGTCGACGTCACCGGACGCGATCAGGCCGTCCTGGGCGCCCCGGTCACGGAGGTGACGTGTCAGCGCTCGAGTGTCGATCCCCTGGAGTCCGACGATGTCATGGGCCTTCAGATAGGCATCGAGCGACATCTTCCCTCGCCAGGACGAGGGCGCCGGTGAGGCCTCGCGCACGATGAAGCCGTTGACCCACGGCTGGCGCGACTCGACGTCCTCCTCGTTCACGCCGTAATTGCCGATCAGCGGATACGTCATCACGACGAGCTGACCGCGGTACGAGGGATCGGTGAGGATCTCCTGGTATCCCTGCATGGCGGTGTTGAAGATGACCTCTCCCCACGCCTCTCCCGCGGCGCCCAGGGCTTCACCCCTGAACACGCGGCCGTCGCGCAGGACGAGGACGGCGGGTATCACCCGGCGACCACCTTTCCGCTCACGATCGTCTTCCACGGCCCGCCGCGGAGCGTCCAGCCCGCGAAGGGCGTGTTGCGGCTTTTGCTGTGAAACCTCGCGGGATCCACCGTGAGTTCCCTGTCCAGATCGAGAATCGTCACGTCGCCCGGCGCACCGGGCGCCAGGCTGCCGCCGGGCAGGTTGAGCAGATGGGCGGGACCGCGACTCATCCGCGCCACCAGCGTGGGCAGCGGCAGCAGCCCCGGCCTCACCAGCCGGTCGAGCAGGACGCTGACCGCCGTTTCCAGTCCCACCACACCGAAGGCGGCGTGGTCGAACTCGCCCTCCTTCTCGCTGAGCGCGTGGGGCGCATGATCCGTGGCCACGCAGTCGATGGTCCCATCGGCCAGCGCTTCGATCAGCGCCTCGGCGTCGCGCTTGCTGCGCAACGGCGGGCTCATCTTCGTGTTGGCGTCGAAGGCCCGCACCGCATCCTCGGTGAGCGTCAGGTGATGTGGGGTGACCTCGGCGGTGACCCTGACGCCGCGGGCCTTCGCGTCACGGACGAGCCGCACCGCGCCGGCCGTCGAGAGGTGGGCGATGTGGACGTGAGCGCCGGTCAGCTCGGCGAGGAGGATGTCGCGGGCCACCATCACGTCCTCGGCCACGGCCGGCGCACCGGGAATGCCCAGCTCGGTGGAGACGACGCCCTCGTTCATCGCGGCGCCCTTCGAGAGGTGCTGGTCCTCGGCGTGGCTGATCACCGGCGTGCCGAAGGGCAGGGTGTACTCCATGGCCCGGCGGTAGAGATCGGCGTTCATCACGCACTTACCGTCGTCGGAGAAGGCCACGCAGCCGGCTTCGGCCAGCTCGGCGAGCTCGGCCAGCTCCTCCCCCCGCAGCCCACGCGTCACCGCGCCGATCGCGTAGACGCGCACGCGGCCTTCGGTGCGAGCCTTGTCCAGGATGTAATCGGTGATCGACCGGTTGTCGTTGACGGGCTGCGTGTTGGCCATCGTGCAGACGGCGGTGAAGCCGCCCGCGGCGGCGGCGCGCGTCCCCGTGAGGACGGTCTCCTTGTACTCGAAGCCGGGCTCGCGCAGGTGCACGTGGATGTCGATGAGCCCGGGGCACACGACCTTGCCGGTCGCATCGACGGTCTCGACGCCCTCCGGCGCGGCCAGCTTCGGCCCGACGCGCTTGATCGTCGTGCCTTCGATGAGGACGTCGGCAATCGCGTCCACCTGGTTCGCCGGATCGATCACGCGCCCGTTCCGGATGAGTAAGCTTCCCGGAGTGCTCATGCGTTCTCTCCCGCTCCTTTGCTGCCGGCCAGCAGGAACAGGACGCCCATGCGCACGGCGACGCCCTTGGCGACCTGGTCGAGGATCACCGAGTACGGCCCGTCGGCGACCTCCGGCGACAGCTCGACGCCGCGGTTCACCGGGCCGGGATGCATGATCAGCACATCGGGCCGCGCGTGGGCAGCCAGCTTGTCGAGCGTCAGGCCCCAGTAGTGCGAGTACTCGCGCAGTGAAGGAATGAGGCCGGCCGTCATCCGCTCCTGCTGGAGTCGCAGCATCATGATGACGTCCACGTCGCGGATGGCGTCCTCCAGGCGATAGGCCACCTTCACGCCCAGCTCCTGGGCGTAAGGCGGGATCAGCGTGGGCGGCCCGGCCACCGTCACCGTCATGCCGAGCTTGCGCATGCCGTGGATGTTCGAGCGGGCCACGCGGCTGTGCGCGATGTCGCCGACGATGGCCACGTGCAGGCCGTCGAAGTGCCCCTTTCTCTCGCGGATCGTGAGCAGATCGAGCAGGGCTTGCGTCGGGTGCTCGTGGGCGCCGTCGCCCGCGTTCACGATGCTGCACGGCAGCTCGCGCGCGAGGATGGCCGCGGCGCCGGCCGACGAGTGGCGAACCACGACGACGTCGGGGCTCATGGCCGCGATGTTCTTGGCCGTATCGATGAAACTCTCGCCCTTGGAGGTACTCGAACCACTGGCCGAGAAGTTGATGACGTCGGCCGAGAGCCACTTGCCCGCGATCTCGAACGACGTCCGCGTGCGCGTGGACGATTCGTAGAAGAGGTTGACGATCGTCTTGCCCCTGAGCGCGGGGACCTTCTTGATCTCACGCGTCGCGATCTCCTCCAGCGACGCCGCGGTGTCGATGAGCAGGGTGATCTCAGCCGCGTCGAGATCCCGCATGGCGAGCAGGTGCTTGCGTGTCCAGGCCATCTCAGGCCTCCTCTGCCGGGCCATCTGACGTCGCCAGCCTTCGTTCTCGCTCGTCGCCGATCCTCACGTACAACGGCGTACGCTCCGGTCGGCTCCTCGCTCGGGCCTTGGCTGGCTCGTCACCTGACCCGGCATCAAGCGTCCTCGGGGGCTTCGATGACGACGCGATCCTCACCATCGTGCTCGCGCATCCGCACGGCGACGGTCTCGCGACGGGACGTGGGCAGGTTCTTGCCGACGTAATCGGGCCGGATGGGCAACTCGCGGTGCCCGCGATCGACGAGAATCGCGAGCTGGATCATACGCGGCCGGCCCAGGTCGATCAGCGCGTCGAGCGCGGCCCGGATCGTCCGGCCGGTGAAGAGCACGTCGTCGACGAGGACGACGGTCTTGCCCTTGATGCTGAAGGGAATGTCGGTGCCGCGGACCACCGGGGCGCCCCGCATGTCGAGGTCGTCCCGGTAGAGCGTGATGTCGAGCGTGCCGACTGGCAGCGTGGTGCCGTCGATGCGCGCGATCTTCTGGGCGAGCCGCTGGGCCAGGGTGACGCCCCGGGTGCGCAGGCCGACGAAGGTGACGTCCTTGGCGCCGCCGTTCTTTTCGAGGATCTCGTGGGCGATACGTGTCAGCGCGCGGTCGAGCGCCGACTCGTCGAGGACTTCGGCCTTTTCACGGAGCTTCGGCGGGCCACTGCTCATTTCCGCTCCTTGCGAGCCTCGCGGGGCACGCTTAAAGGAGTTCACTGCACCAGCGACTAATGCACTCTACACAGAATCTCGGGCCCGTGTCAACGAATTGCCCTACAGGTAGGGCCTCACGCTGGTCTCAGGAGGCTCCGACGGCCGCCTCTGCGTGGGTCGATTCCGTGAAGGTCGGCTCCCAACCGGGTTCGGGATCTGCGACGAAGCAGGGCATCTCTCCGAGATGGGCGTAGCTGAGCAGACGACGCTCCATGCCGCTCGCCACTGGGTCCACACCGGCTCGCTCGAGCGCCGGCTCGGTGAAGAGCAGGTAACCGTCGGCGTCGACCGGGTTCTTCAACAGTCGATGCGCCAGGATGACGTCCGGCCCGGCGACGCGGGCGTGTCCGCCGACGACCTGGCGGACGAACCGCCCGTGGTGGGCGATGAGCTTGAGGTTGAGCTGCGCCGTTGCGCGGCAGGCCCCGCAGGAGCACGAATCGTCGAGCGCCATCCTGCTCTGCACTTCCTTGAACCCTCGGAACGCGTCCATGAGGGCGTTCGGGATCATGCGGCTGTCGACGGTCCCCTCGGGCCCGATGGCGAACACCGCGTCTCCCTCCAGCTCCTGGATCTCCAGGGGAGGCGCCAGGCGATGCATCACGGCCTCGAGCAGCGCACCGGTAATCTCGGCGCCATGCTGGAGCTCGGTGGCCGTTACGAACGCGGTGAACCCCGAGATGTCGGCCAGGATCAGGAATCCCTCGTCGCTCATGTCACAGGCTAAGACACCGGACGGGTGTCCTGGTGAAACGCGGTCGAGGACTCCCTCAGCCCGGGCCTTCCTTCCAGCGGAGGCGAATCCGGCGCTCGTGCTCGACGGTTACCCGGCCGTTCTTGATCACCCAGGGGCGGAACGGCTGGGCGGCGACGATGTCCTCGACGCGCTCGCAATCCCAGACGACGAGGTCGGCGCGGCAGCCCTGAACGATGCCGTAGTCGGGCAGGCGTAGGATCCGCGCGGGGTAGGTCGTCAGGCAGTCGACGAGCGTACGCAGGTCCTGGGGTGTCCCCATGTGCGCCGCCACCGAGGCCAGGAACGCCATGT
>WNGN01003540.1_pt1 | contig 20829 bp, 20 predicted proteins | sample 5400561 | NCBI WGS metagenome assembly WNGN01 (sample SAMN13153379, study PRJNA577476) | soil metagenome | isolation source: 115 cm soil or saprolite under Garry oak tree replicate 2 | place: USA:California | collected 2016-06-15 | reverse complement strand
GAGGGGATGTCGGGCGATGGGTTGATCTCCTGGTGTGGCGCAAAGGGGGGCACATAGATGAAGTCGCCTGGCTCAACGTCTTCCTCGAACTGCATCCTGTCACCCCAGCGCATCTTTGCGTGGCCCGAGACGACATAGATGACGGTCTCGGTCTCTCCATGATGGTGAATGCCACTGGCGACATTGGGTGCAACGATCGTGACTCCTGCCCAGAGGCCTTGCGAACCTGCTAGCTGTTTGGAAACCGCCGCCACACGCTGCATCCCTGGCGTTTGGGGTGTGTTAGCATCAAATTGCTGTGGCTTGATAACACGGACTCGTTGCTCTATCGCTGCTTCTTGCTTGTCGCTGCTCACTTGCTGCCTCCTGGTTTATTGCTAGCTGGATACCAGATGATATACCCATTATAGCATCAGGTGCTCTGTCCCTACTTGACCAACAGTTAGGGTGGTTGTACCCAGTCTGATTGCGTCGATTGCAAAAAGGAGAATTACACCACTTGCCACACTTTCACGCTGCCATCCTCACCCCCTGAGGCGATGCGTTTCCCATCAGGCGACCACGCCACGCAGAAAGCACTACTAAGATAGGTCAATATACGCTTGCCCGTAGTAGCGTTCCATACCTGTACCGTCCCATCACTACTCCCAGAGGCGATGAACTTGCCATTGGGTGACCATGCGACAGCCCATACGATTTCTGCATGATCTTCATAAGTGAGGGTATCCCCTCCAGTGGAGACGTCCCACACTCGGACCACCCGATCACGACCGCCAGAGGCGATGTGCTTCCCATCGGGTGACCACGCGACAGCAAACACTGCAACGAAATGATACCTATAGATGAGAATGCCCTTGCCGGTTGCGGCATCCCACACCTGTACCGTCCTGTCGCGGCTCCCAGAGGCGATGTGCTTCCCATCAGGAGACCATGCGATGCTGAGCACAGACCTGGGCGAATCCGGTGCAGGAAGCACAGACTGAGCGTGGCCTCGATACGTCATGAGGTGCTGCCCTGTCGCAGCATCCCATACCTCTACTATTCCATCACTGCTCCCAGAGGCGATACGCTTCCCATCGGGTGACCATGCCATAGGTACCACAGAGCCAGCGTGACCTCGATAGGTCAAGAGATGCTTTCCCGTCGTGGCATCCCATACCTGCACGGAGTTATCCTGGCTCGTAAAGGCGATGCGAGTACCATCGGGAGACCAGGTTACAGAATGGAGAGAGCCGGCATACAGCTGATAGGTCAGGGTGCGCTCGCCTGTGGCCGCATTCCACACCTGCACAGTCCCATCCTCACCGCCAGAGGCGATTCGTGTGCCGTCGGGAGACCAGGTCACGCTACGAACCTCACTGAAATGCCCGCGATAGATGAGAACAGGAGAGCTCCGATAGGTGGCGAGGAAGGGATTGGAGAAAATGCCGGGATGGACGGTAGAGGGAGCGGGGCCCCTATGTAAAGGGCTTAGGATGACAAGTACAGCAAGCACCGTCAGCAGCAGAGTAGCCATAGCCCCAATCTGTCGCCAGTGCTGCTGCCCGAGAGAGCCTGGCCAACCCAGCAAGAGACGAGCCAACCATAAAGACCTTTTGCCTCCCGCATTGCTGAGCAGAGGTAAGTCTGTGAGCTGGACTTCGGAATCCTCTTCTGTTCTCTCTTGCTCGATATGCTGAAATTCGTCCATAGCGGTAGTATAGCATCAGGCTTTCAGTCAAGTAAAGGTGCCGTCTCAGTCTAGATCAGCAAAAACGGCGCGTGGCCTGAAACCCTGTTCGGGATATCTGCTTTGCCTTGAAAATCAGTATGCGGACAACGATCGTCTCTGGTGCAGGTGGGATACATGTCCCTGATGATTTAACGAGCTTTCCTTCTACTGCACAACTCCTCCGAGGGTGACGAGCTCAGGTGGTTTTCATAGACTTTTCGCGCGATCCTCCTTTGTGGACAGTTATCCACACGTTACAGAAGCTTTACATAGGATATCCACAACGTACGGCAAAGCCATTAAAGCAAAATGCCCAAGACCATGTACTATAAATACCTGATCTGAGGCATCTTTCTTGCCATTTTGTTGACAGTAGAGTTGCTATCAAAGCAAAATGCCCAAAACTACGCACCATAAATACCTGATCTGAGGCACCTTTATTGCCTTTTTTTGACAGCAGAACCAATACATTTCGATAGTCATCATTCAACACATCTAGACAAAAATGTACCCCTGCACGCTCAATAACCCCAAAAAACAAGGGGTAGACAAAGCCGCTCATAGGCCCTATACTAAGAAATGCATTCCGACGCAAAGTAATGTCGTCTATAGTGGAACAGGGGAGAATACGTATGAGCAAAACGAAAATACGTTGCAATACGTGCGGCAAGTGGTTTCAGTCGGCAAATGCTAAAGAAGTAACTTGCCCCGATTGCCTGCAAAAAGCAAGAAAAGAAAAAATGGCGGCTAAAGCAACACCCCCGCCAGTGACCAAAACGGGACAGGGCGCACAAGGCACAGAAGCCCTAGCACGCTCAGTTCCACCACCACCCAAACCTAAACCTGCCGCCAGTGGGACAACTCACTGGCTTGATACTCAGGGTGACGTCAAAGTAGGCCAGCCCGATCAACCAGCTAAGCCGAAAATACCCTCCTCTCCTGTGGCACGAGACAATCGCGGTGGTCCCGGTGCCAATCGCGATCGTGATGAGCGTGACTCCGGCGCTCCCGGCGGCTATCGTGGTCCCGGCGGCTACCGCGAGACCGATTATCGTAGCCCTGGCGGCTACCGCGAATCCAGTTATCGTAATCCTGCCCCATATCGCGTGGGCGGCGGCATGGGCATTCCCGACACAGTCGAGCAACGACCACGCCAACCAATGACGGGTCCAGGCGGACCACCTCGTGGCCCCCGTCCTGGAGCTCCTGTTGAGCCTCGCCAGGGCGGAAAACCGGCAGGGTACAAACAAAAAACGCCAAAACCCAAACCTGAGACACCGCCAAAGCCCAAGCGTGAGAAGATTCCACCTCCAGCGCCTTTTAAGCCGACAGAGGAGCAAATTGCCCAGATCGAAGCGCGCTATAAAGAATTGGCCGTACCTACTGAGTTCGATGGAATTCGCACGCAGATTTCCAAGGAATTGAACATTCCTAAGACCGCTGTGAAGAAAATCGTTAAGGAGTACCGCGAAAAGCTAGAGATTCCAAGCTGGTGGGACCTCCAGACCTATAAAGGCGACGAGGAAGAGAAGGCAAAAATCAAAGCAATCTACGAACCTTATCTACCTCTCCCACCCGTAGGTATTCACAAAAAGATCGCCGAGGACCTCTCGCTCCAGCCCGGCGATGTCTACCAGGCCATCAAAGCTATACGCCTGGATATGAATCTACCACAGTATAACGATCCGGCCCTGCACGGACTGGAGCTACAACCTCGCAAGAAAGCTCAAAAAGCAGAAGGAGAAGAACAACAACCAGCAGCACAGGCTTCCACGGATGGAGAAGAACAACAACCAGTAGCACAGGCTTCCACAGAAGGGGAAGAACAACAACCAGAAGTGAAGGGTAGTGCGGAAAGTCTCGAACAGCAACAGGCACCGGAAGCAAAAGAGAGTGCGGTCAGTACAGAGGAGCAACCAGCGGGTGAAATTACCTCTATCGAGACCGACATAACCTTTCACAAAGAAAGTGACACCCTCGAAGTGACCGACCAGTCCACCCCAAAAGAGGGTGAACACACCGAAACCGTCGCAACCGCCACCGCCGAAACGAAGGTTGAAGGCGAAGCATCCTAACACCCCAGCCGTTCATTGTAGGGGCGACCCTTGGGTCGCCCTTCACACCAACTTCTCTCCTAGAATTTATTGGCGATGCCTACGACCAATTTGCCCACGTTTCTTATTTTGTGGACCTGCTGTTGCCCCTTGAAGCGGTTCAGGTGAATCTCCCCGCCGACACACTGGAACGACTGCTGGCCTCCGTTGATATACGTGACGCAGATGCGGTCTTGTGCTGCAAAAGTGCCTTCTCTGTATACCTCATCTGCCTGCTCCTGAGGCAGCATCACCCATTTTGCTGTCAAAATAGCCGTAATAACCATTATATGGTATAGTAATATGCGAGATTACCCCAGGTGAGAAGGATACCGAGGAGGAAACATACCACCATGGCTGTTGAGAACTGCCTGTTCTGCAAAATAGCAGAAGGTCAGATACCCAGTAAAATTGTCTACCAGGATGAAGATGTCGTAGCGTTTGAAGATATCAACCCTCAAGCCCCACATCACATCCTGCTCATCCCCCGGCGACACATCACCTCCATATCTGACTTGACACTGGAGGACGGTCCCACGCTGGCTTTGCTGTTTATAGTCGCCAATAAACTGGCGCAGAAACTGGGACTCGGCGAGCGTGGCTACCGCCTTGTTACCAATGTTGGCCCCGATGCCGGCCAGGCTGTCTACCATTTGCACTTCCACTTGATCGGTGGCAGAAAATTTCGCTGGCCCCCAGGCTAGGATTTACAAGGTTATGCATGCGTATCGCGATTGATTATACTGCGGCTATCAGGCAAAGAGCCGGCATTGGCAACTATGTTCGCAGACTGGTGGATGCCATGCTGGAACAGGATACTAGCAACCAGTATACCTTGCTCACGAGCGGACGCCCCACCAGGGAGCGTCCGTTTCCTAAAGCAGAGAATGTTCACGGCAGGAATATCTTTATTCCCGACCGTTATTTGAGCATCATCTGGTATCGCTGGCGCTTACCTCTTTATGCCAATTATTTCTCCGGGCAAGTCGATATTTATCACGGCCCTGACTTCGCGCTGCCCCCTATCGGTAAGAAGCTGCGCAAGGTCGTGACCGTCCATGACCTCGCCTTCCTGGAACACCCGGAGTACGCCGTCCCATCGCTGGTGAACTACCTCAAAAAGGTCGTGCCTGAAGCGGTTGCCGCCGCGGACGTCGTCTGCACCGTCTCGCAGGAGGTCAGCCGTACACTGGTCGAACACTTTCAGACACCGCGTGATAGACTGGTGGTCATCCCCAACGGCGTCAGCGCCCATTTCCGGCGTATCACCGATCCCGTAATCCTGGGTGCCACGCGCAATAAATTTGGCCTGAGACACCCACTTGTGCTCGGCGTTGGCACGCTTGAGCCGCGCAAAAACCACATCGGGCTGATCAAAGCTTTTTACCAGGCCCAGAAGAAGAAGGGCGGACCGTCTATGCTCGCCCTCGCTGGCGGCAAGGGCTGGCTATACGAAGAGACACAACAGCTCGTCGAAGAACTCAAACTCGAGAAAAAGGTGCGCTTCCTGGGGCGTGTTAGCGACCTGGAACTGGTCGCCCTCTACAGCCTGGCCGATGTCTTCGCCTTTCCCTCGTTCGTTGAAGGCTTCGGTGTGCCTCCCATTGAAGCAATGGCCTGTGGCGCGCCAGTCATCACCTCCAATACTTCTTCTCTACCAGAGATCGTCGGCGATGCTGCACTCTTGATCGACCCGCACAATACCGGAGAACTCTCCGCGGCAATTATGCGCATTTTGCAGGATAAATCTTTACAAGAGGACCTCCGTCAGAAGGGATACGAGCGCGTAAAACAATACACGTGGCCGGTGTCAGCGCGCAAAATGCTCTCCATCTATCAAAAGCTCTACGATGGTGTCACGGACTTTACTGAGGTTGGAGGCAGCGTATGAGAATCGCGCTCAATGCCCTTTTCCTACAAACTCCTGCTAACGGCAGCGGTCAATACCTGCTCCATTTGCTTCACGCCTTAAAAGAAGTCGATCAACAGAACGAGTACTTGCTGCTGGGCGCAAAACCCGTTGCAGACAACGGAAGTGCACTAACACCCTTTCCCTACCGCGTCAGTCCCCCACCGTCCCCTGCCAGGCGCAACGAAAACGTTGAAAAAGTCGTATGGGAACAATTCACCGGCCCGGCAGCAGCACGCAAGGCCGGTATTGATCTTTTTCACGTTCCCTACTTCGCGCCGCCACTCTTTCCGCGCACACCAACCGTCGTTACTATCCACGATGTGATACCGCTGCGCCTGCCAGCCTACCAGGCATGCACCATGGTCAAAGCCTACATGCGCCTTGTCGCGTACGCCGCCCATAACGCAACGCTAATTATTACCGTCTCCCAGCATGCCAGGCAGGATATGATGGACGCCTTGCACCTCCCTGCTGAGCACATTCGCGTCACGTATGAAGCAGCAGGCGACGAGTACAAACCCATCACTGACCCCCCGCTGCTGGCACAAGCACGCGCGCGTTACGGCGTTGGTGAGCGCTACATCTTCTATCTTGGCGGACTCGACCAGCGCAAGAACGTCCCCCAGTTAGTGCGCGCCTTTGCCCATCTCTACAAGCAGCTTGAGCAGCCCGACCTGCAATTGCTTATTTCTGGCAATCCAGACAAGCAGAAGGGACCTTTCTTCCCCGACCCACGCCCCATTGCCGCCGAACTCGGCGTTTCAGACCAGGTCATCTACCGCTTCGTCGAAGATCAAGACAAACCCGCCATGTACAGCGGCGCCAGTCTCTACGTCTTTCCCTCTCTTTACGAAGGATTTGGGCTGCCCCCCTTAGAGGCGATGAGCTGCGGCGCCCCCGTCGTCTGCTCAAACCGCACCTCGCTGCCAGAAGTGGTAGGAGATGCCGCCATCACACTAGACCCGGACGATACCCAGGCCCTGGTCGAAGCCATGCGTAGCGTCCTCACTGACAGCACACTACGAGACGATCTGCGTGCAAGATCGCTACAGCGCGCCACACAATTTAGCTGGCGTAAAACCGCAACTGAGACCCTTGCCGTTTACCAGGAAGCAGTGGTTAGGAGTAAGAAATAATATGCGCGTACTCATGATCTCAAAAGCACTCGTCGCGGGCACCTCGCAACGTAAGCTCGAAGAGTTGGCGAAATGTCCCGGCGTCGAACTAACCCTCGTCACTCCCCCCTACTGGCAGAGTGACGACGGCAGCAAGCAAGTGCTTGAACGTCTCTATACCTCGGGTTACCAGATGATTGTTACCCCAATGCGACTCAATGGTAACTTTCACCTGCATTATTACCCGCGACTGGGCAAGATCATGCGCGAGCTGCGCCCGGAGATTGTGCATATCGACGAAGAACCCTATAATTTCGCCACATTTCATGCCATGTGGCTCGCCAACAAACAAAAGGCCAGAGCGCTTTTCTTCACCTGGCAGAATCTCTACCACGACTATCCGCCGCCGTTTCGCCAGATGGAACTCTACAACTATCGCTGCGCCGCCGCAGCCCTGGCAGGCAACCGCGACGCCGCAGAAGTCTTGAAACGCAAAGGCTATAACGGGCCAATCTCCATCATCCCACAGTTCGGTTTTGACACCGATATCTACCAGCGCACGGAGCCGCGCAAATCACGCTTCCCCGGTGATCCCTTCACCCTTGGTTTCGTCGGACGACTCAAAGACAACAAGGGCCTCGATCTGCTCGTCTCTGCGCTGGCTGAACTGCCAGATTACTGTCGCTTGGTCTTCATCGGCAACGGCCCGATGAAAGAGCAACTCGCCGAGCAGGCCGCTCAATTAGGAGTTGCGGGGCGCGTCATCTTCAAGGGAGGCCTACCAACATACGAGATTCCCAAAGAGATGCAGCAGTTTGATGCCCTGGTGTTGCCCTCAGTGACTCGACCCAACTGGATCGAGCAATTCGGGCGCGTGCTCCCCGAAGCCATGGCCTGCGAGACACCTGTCATCGGCTCCAGTTCCGGCGAGATCCCCCACGTCATCGGCGATGCAGGCCTGGTTTTTCAGGAGGGCAATGTGCAAGCGCTGGTCGCCTCTATCCGCCAACTGCTTGACAACCCCGCCCTCTACACCCAACTGGCAGCCAAAGGACGCCAGCGCGTCCTCGAAAACTACACCCAGGAACAAATTGCCCGCCAGACCTACAATGTGTATCAAGAAATGCTGGCGTAATCCCATTAGTATCGCTCTTGCTAGCGAAAAGAGAGTACAAAGCTACTTCTCTTTGGTTTCTGATTCTTTCTCTGATGGGGTGAGGAGCATCTGGACAGCTTGTTGAGGACTCATGGGGATCTGGCGGGTAACCTTGGTGATTTCTTCAACGGGAAGCTCAGAGAGGGCCTGATCTTTCAATTCTTTGGCGTGACCTACGCCCTTCCCCATATTGCGCGACATGGATTGGAGAGCCTTTGGGCCAATAATTACCAGTGCAATGAGAAGGATAGGAATCAAATCTAACATATGAAATCCCATACCGCAGGCTCCTTTCCAGGTAGAAGTTGTCATGAACCCCATGCCTGAAGGCGGGGCTTGTGTCTGTACTCTACCGCAACTCAGAAAGGAAACCTTTCCGCTTTGGCTTCACTGCACGACACATCAGGGCACCATGACAAAAGTACCCGTTCTTGCCCACCGTGGCCGAACCACTTGCAAGCAAGAAGCGTTCTTCCTATTTGGACGCTGTTTTACCCTGGCAGTCAACATCTTTCGATGTTTGTTATCAGGAACCCACTTAGCAGCGTGGGCGGGCATTCCGCGAGCCGTCTCTCTCTGTTAGGACTTGCGTCCGGTTGGTGGTTGTGCCACCTAACCGTACAGAGTGCCTTAGCGCAAGGACAGTATAGCACAAGCGTTCTTAGCCAGAAACTAGCCATTTGGCTAGGTATACTGCATGTTTCCCTAGTCTTTTGGCTAGGTAGTGCCGCTGCGGCGGTGTGCCATTCCTCCCCATGGCTAGAAGCTAGGGGACTCCTGGCACGGATCGTTAATTGCTACAAATCAAACATATGAGTAAATTGCCATAAACAGATCGCAAATTCGCAAAAAATAGAAAACCTGTCGTTTACTCTGATAGAGACTATACAAGAAGCTGTGAAGAGGCTGGTTGACTCAATGTCTTATGGAGTTCAAACCATCCAGATCCATTGAGCCATCCAGGTTGTTCACGGTAGACGGTGTGCTGTACCCAGGACTTCCCCCACACACCCCTAATCTGGGTCAACCGGTCGTGTTCCCCCCAGAACAGCGACCGGTCTCTTTTTTATTTCCGTAAAAAGCGGCAAAACATCCTTTAGTTTCCTGGAAAACTTAGGGTCTGCTCCTGTTCATGCCGCTCCCCCTTGCTGCTGTGCTACGCTTCGATCTTGTAGCCAACACCGCGCACTGTTTTAATTAATGAACGCGAGAAACCCTGGTCAATCTTATCGCGCAGATAGTGGATGTAGATATCCACCACATTCGAGAGTGCCTCCAGGTCATAGCGCCAGACCGCGTCAACGATTTGTGTACGTGTGAGCACCTGGCCGGGATGGCGCATCAGGTACTCCAGCAGGGCAAACTCCTTGGCCGTTAACTCGATGACGCGCCCGGCGCGGCGCGCTTCGTGCCGCACCAGGTCGAGCGTTAGGTCGCTCACCATGAGCTGGGGGGCTTCATCGAAACGACGATCGCGGCGCCGCAGCAGGGCATTGATGCGCGCCAAAAGTTCCTCCATTGCGAAAGGCTTGGTCAGGTAGTCATCGGCCCCCACATTGAGACCCGTCACACGATCCTCGACCGCGCCGCGCGCCGTGAGCATCAGCACCGGCGTCATAATGCGTTCGGCGCGCATCTGGCGGCAGACCTCGAGCCCATCAAGTCCGGGCAACATCACATCAAGGATCACAGTATCATAGGTATCACTCAGTGCAAGATCAAGACCACTATGCCCGTCGTGCGCGAGATCAACGGTGTGCCGCTCTTCTAGCAGGACGCGACGTAGTAAAAACGCCAGGCGCTGCTCGTCCTCTACCACAAGGATATGCATTACTCAATTCCTTCTTTATTTACTTGGATGCCTTCACGTCATTGGTCGGCGCTTCTTCCTCTACTATACCCCATGACGATTGGCGCTGCTACTCATCTAATATGGCCCCTTCTGCATTGCTCTAGCATAGCATCTCTTCATTGGATTCTGATGAGAAGTGCATGAGAAAATTCTCATGTTTTTCCAATAGAAAATCAATACGCATGCTGTATACTGAACACAAGGATATGAAAAAGACAAGCATCAGGAAGTAGTTGCCCGCATGAAATGAAAGAAGGAGAACGTCATAATGTACAGATTTGAACACCACAGATTTGAACACCATTGGATATATGGGCACCCGCACCCATGGGGCCATGAGTTTGGCTGGGGGCCCGGAATGCTTCAAGGCCCTTCCGCGTTAGAGATACTGCGCCAGCGCTATGCTTCTGGTGAGATCGATGCCACTACATTTGAACAGATGCGGGAGCGACTGGAAGCATCCTACTCACGAGAAAGCTACGGCTTACCTCATGATGACAATGGCTATTCGGGTGAGAAAAGGACTGGCTACAGAGACACCTTTCCCTCTCCTATTTCTCGCGAGCAGAGAAACGTTTGGATGGCAGAGCAGGAACAATATCCATCTGAAACCGAGAGTTAAAGTACCGTCACAAAGATCAGATTCCGCTTTGAAGCAAGTGATGGGGTGAGTCGTCTGAGTCGTCTCAGATTCTGTCATATTTCCCCCATAGATGCAGGCGGCAAAACCTCAGCCAGGCGACGACGCAGAAAAGCGCGTTCCCGTTCGTTCTGACAGAGACCCAGTGCCAGATGATAAGCAACACTCGCTTCGTTTAGTCGTCCCGCTCGCCGCAGCAGATCAGCGCGGGCGGCATGAAACAGGTAATAATCACGCAGCGCTTTCTCTAACTCCCGTCGATCAAGCAGCGCCAGTCCTCGTAGAGGACCATCTGCCATCGCTACGGCTGCCGCCCTGTTCAGTTCAATAACTGGCGAGGGCGTCATTCTCAAGAGTTCACCATACAGTGCGGCAATTTGCGTCCAATCTGTATCTTCAGGGTGCCTTGCCTGAGCATGCAGAGCGCTGATCGCCGCCTGCACCTGGTAGGGACCAGGTCGCCTCATGCGCAGCGCCCGTTCTAAGAGAGACATGCCTTCCTGGATCTCATCCTGATCCCAGAGCGAGCGGTCTTGCTCTTCCAGCAGCACCAACTCTCCCTCTGGCCCAACACGCGCCTTGCGTCGAGAATCATGCAGCAGCAGTAATGCGAGCAGGCCTAATGCTTCTGGAACCTCGCTGAACAGCGCCTCCTCGGTCAAGAGCATCGCCAGCACTCTGGTCAGTCGAATCGCTTCGTCACAGAGGTCCCGTCGAATCAGCTCGTTCCCGGATGTGGCTGTATACCCTTCATTGAATATGAGGTAGAGGACACAAATCACCGCTCCGAGACGTTCTCCCAACAGGTCGCTCGGTGGCACGCGAAACGGAATTCCAGCATCCCGTATCTTGCGCTTGGCTCGTACCAGGCGCTGCGCCATCGTTGGGAGCGGCACCAGAAAGGCGCTGGCTATCTCAGGAGTAGATAGTCCGCCGAGTGTATGCAGCGTCAGTGCCACCTGTGCCTCCAATCCCAGCGCCGGGTGGCAACAGGTAAACATCAGCTTGAGGCGCTCATCAGGAATCGCACGATCCTCCATCTCTGCTGCTCCTCTCTGCTCTTCCTGCTCGACCAATTCCTGCAAAAGCGCCTGTTTGCGCGCCAGAGTGTTCACGCGACGCAGGCGGTCGATAGCCTTGTGCCGCGCGGTGGTAGTAATCCACGCGCTCGGATTGCGCGGAACGCCTTCCACCGGCCAGTGTTCAAGCGCCACGAGCATGGCGTCCTGCAGCGCATCCTCAGCCAGCTCGAAGTCCCTGACGGAACTAATCAGCGAAGCAAGAATGCGATCAGCTTCCTTCCGAAAGGTGTCTGCCACAACCTGGCGGATTGCATCCATTTTACTCTACCGGTATCACTCGAATTCCATGATCGGTCGAATCTCAATGGAACCATTGGTGACCGCGGGAATCTTTGCCGCGAGTTCAATAGCCTCATCGAGGTCCTTACAAACTAGCTGATAATACCCACCGAGCTGCTCTTTCGTCTCGGCGAACGGACCATCCGTTGTCAGTATTTTACCATCGCGCACACGCACAGTCGTCGCGGTATTGGTAGGCATGAGGGCTTCCCCGCCTTGCATCTCCACAGCGTGTTTTTGGAACTCGGTCCCCAGGGCATTGTAAGCTTCATATTCCTCTCCCAGTTGTTGCTCGTTCCACTGAGCATGAGCCACCTCGTCTTGATAAATCAGTAATAGATAGCGCATTTTGTACCTCTTTCTCAATAGCAGTAGTTTTTATGAGCGATTAACATCAACATCACCCATCTACTCATACGACGAATGGGTTCAGAGCAAATCGACATGTCTACCAGCAATTACGGCGGTTTTTTTGAGAAGACTCCTCTAAGGGCCAATTTGGGCCATCCCCCATTATTTCCATCGGTTCTGTTTATTAAGTATGATATGATGAAACACAAATGGTAGACCAGGGGGCAAAGGGCATTGTCCTTTCCCGGAGAACAGGGATGGCCCCGCGGTACTCCCCTTTTTATACGCAAGAAAAGAGCGACCATACACGATGCAAACATTGACTGAACAGCGACAGACAAATAACGTGAGCTCACAATCGCGTAAGATTGTTGTCGTAGCCATGCTCTTATTTGCCCTGGCCGGATTGATCAGTGGCTTTGCAGTCGGCGCCTTTACTCGTCCCAGTCAACACATTCAAACAACCGGCCAGAGCAAGGTACCAACGCATCCACCAACGAATCAATTGACAACTCCTACACCAACTCCGCACATACAAAATCCTTTCCCGTTGGGGGCCCCAAAAATAGAACAAGTCAGTTACTTTGAGGTGGCAGACGATAACAACACCTATACCTTTTCAGTACAAGCTACCGATCAATCCAATGGGAAAACGGTGTCCGGCAATCCAATTCATGAGCCTGGCATTAGTTGTAAACTCTGGCTCACCAAAAGTAACACTGAAGTAAGCGCGAATATGTCTCTAGATCAATTGAAAGCGGTGGACAACCTTTCCCAACCATTCCCAAAAGAAGAGGTTAACGCGCTTGATTTCTTCGATCCTTCAACTCCACAGACGCAAATGTGTAATGCCAAAGGACAGGCAAGCTGGAACTATAAAGTGACCACCTCGGTTAAGCCTGGATCGTATTTCCTGGTGGTACTGACAGATTGGAGAGGGGTTCACTGGAGCTGGAGCTGGGTCGCAATCAACATGAAGAAGTGAAGCGGGGAATCTCCCGTACAATCCCTCGCACCAGGGCCGCGAAAATGGAACGTACTGCATCTGCGGCAGCTAACACCTCGGCGTGATTGACCTCTTCCGTCTCGCTGCCCTCCGATCCAGTCGCTTCATTGGTAATCAGGCTCAATCCCAGCACACGCATCCCTGCGTGACGGGCAACGATAACTTCTGGCACCGTGGACATACCAACAGCATCGGTACCAATTGTTCTCAAAAACCTGAGTTCCGCTCGCGTCTCATAGTTTGGCCCGCCGACCATCGTATAGACCCCCTCGTAGAGAGACAACTCTGGCAACGCAGCGGCAATAGAATGGGCAAGAGTGCGCAGTTTAGCATCATACGCGTTGGCCATTGGTGGGAAGCGTTCGCCCAAACGCTCATCATTTGGCCCCATAAGCGGATTGTCCCCTGCCAGCCCTGGCATGTTGATATGGTCGCGAATGAGCATGAAATCACCTGGCCGATAGGCCGGATTCACGCCGCCCGCGGCATTGGTGACAATCAGCGTATGCCCACCGAGTTGTCGCATCACGCGCACAGGGAGCGTCAACACCTGCAAAGGATACCCTTCATAGAGATGGAAACGCCCCTGCATTACCACCACAGGCACGTCTTCAAGCGTCCCGATGATCAGGCGACCAGCATGCCCTATGACGGTAGAACGAGCAAAATGAGGGATCTCTCCATAAGGAATAACCGTAGGCTCGGCAATTTCAGTGGCGAGATCTCCCAGGCCAGAACCAAGTATCAGGGCTACCGCCGGTTTCAGCGACGTGCGCGCCTGGATTGCGCCAGTAGCCTCCAAAACCTGGTCAAATAACGTCATACTAGAGCCTCCCACCTGAAATCTTCATTCATTCCGAGAAAAATCCTGGCCACCCGTAGGGGCGACCCTTGGGTCGCCCTGGTTACCCACCGCGCAATGTGGAACCCTTGGGTCGCCCTCGTCCCTCTACGTCACATCACTCGTGGTGTCAACAGTTGCCAAAATTGTCAGACAATCCTAGACAACAGCGTTCGCGCCGCCCTGGATCAGTCCGGCCTGCTCGCGTTCCTTCCGCATTCCAGCAGGTTATCTCACCAGGTCATGTCCACAAGAGCACACGGGCTGGAACGTGCCCCTGTTGGACCAGCGATAGCCCCACCACCTTGCATGTATGCTCATCTGCATACGGGCCTGGCCTGCTTCAGCGGGGTGTCCCTCCACAGGCTTTTGCCCTCCGACCTGTAGCCGGAGAGCGCGGGTTGCTTCCCGCGCTGCAACTCAAACAGCCTTGGGAGGTGGCTTTTTGCGTGGCTGCCAATGCCATTCCCGATAGAACGAGCGATGCACGTTCACTGAGGCGTTAAAGTCGGCATTTGCCTCGTAGTGACAAACGGGACAAAAGAACAATTTCCCCCATTTCTCTGTGATGTGTTTGCCGCCTCGGTACGAGAACCTCTCGCCTTTGGCACTGCATCGAGAGCAATACTGGGATGTCCCATGGGGATTGACTTCGACCGTCACCGTGCTGCATGCCGCATAGGCTTTGTCTTTCGTGTACTGATTGATTTTGCCCCGCAACTGGTTCGCCTGCTTGCGGTTCATGCGCCTCGACTTACTGCTCCCTTTAGCTGGGATTTTGCGCAACCGTTCAAAGAGCAGCACACAGCCGGGATACTTTGCACAGACAGTGGCAATGCGGTGCGCCACCTGATGGGCGGCGTCTTCATTCATGCGCCGCACATGTCCCCAGATCTGCTGGTTGCTGTGTTCTCCCTTCACTGGCTTCCCGGATTGCCATTGCTTTTTCGCGATGCGCTTCAGGTGCTGATAGCGGTGCTGGTCAAGCCCTTGATCCGTGACAAAGACGGTTTCGATGATCCGATCATCCTGGCGCACGCTGATCACCGCGAGATTCTTCACGTTGAGGTCCACCGCCACGGGGACCAGGTGCGAATCTTCTCTGCTTTCCTTGACCTTTTTCGCTGCAACGTGTTTCAGCTGGGGGAAGTGCAAGGCCGCAGACTTTTTCTGCAAGATGAGCTTGGGGCTTTGCAGTTCCCAGGCCGGATCACGCCAGCGCGCTTCAAAGTATCGACTCAGCCTGACAGGATAGGGATGCCATTCCCATCTGGCTCCGGTGTACACCTTGAGGCGAGCGAAGCAGGTGCGTGGAGTTGGGCGCAAATCGACCACATCCAGCTCGAGAGAGAATGCTTCGTCATAGAGCGTGGGATAATTGCTAGCGGTAGGTGGGCCAGGTTGCCCTTTTTTCGCGCCAGAAGCGTTCCAGTTCGCCAGATTCGACAGGTACGAGCGCGCCTTGCCAATGGCATCTTTGATGACCGAGCGGCGGTAGATAAAGGGAAAATCGGGAAACTGTTCGCTAAAGTTGTAGGAGGGAAGCGGATGGGGGTGATCGCGAGTGGCGACCGTCAGGGCTTCAGCCCAGGTCAGCAACTCGTTCGGACTGCTAAGCCGTTCTCGTTCCTCTTGATGCTTCTGCGAGAAATACCTCACACGCTCGGTCAGCTTGTCTGGGTGAGCCAGAAAAAAAGTGAGGTAGAAGGCACGGGCCGCATTCAGGATCTTGACCGTCTCTTCCAGATACGCTCGTTTACTGGTATTGGCTCCTCCTCCTCCACGATTGGAGAGGTCAAGGAGCAGCTTCGTGGTGCGGCTCGCCTGTCCCATTGGCTTGCTCTTCCTGCTTTGTCCTACTTTGTCAAACTTTTTTGAAAGTCGTCCTTGCACGCGCAAGCTGGCTATACACTTGCGTCGAAGTAATATGCGCGTGACCCAGCAGTTCCTGCACCGAACGCAGTTCCATACCATCCTTAAGCATCAATATCGCAAACGAGTGCCGCAGCATATGTGGGGTGATATTCATGATACCCGCCTGGCGTGCATACCCCTTGATAATCAGCCAGAAACCCTGCCGTGTTAAACGCTCACCATGATGATTCAGAAAAAGCGCTTCCTCCTCAGGATGCCGTGCCATCAGATGAGGTCGTGCTTTCTCCAGGTAGTGTTTGATTGCTTCTACCGCTATCGGTGGTATAGGCAATATGCGTTCGCGCTCTTTCCGACCGTTACGCCCAGGGCAGAGCACCATTGCCTGTGCTGCATCAAAATCACCCATGTTCAGCGAAATAAGCTCTGTGACGCGCATCCCGGTGGCATAGAGCATATGCAACATCGCCAGGTCTCGTTGTCCGCTAGGAGTAGCAATATCTACCTGGCGAAAGAGGCTGTTAACCTGTTCCGGGCTTAATACATTAGGCAGCTCTTTTGGCACCCGTGGCGATTCTAACTTCTCGACTGGATCGAAGGCTATATATTCCTGGCTGCGCAGATAGCGGAAAAATGCCTTTATGGCTGCTATTTTGCGCGCGATAGTAGTTGGGCGATACGCCTGCGCCTCGCGCATTTCTAAAAGATAGCCTGCTAATTGCTCACTGGTGACCTGCGACCAGTTCTCTACTCCGTGCTGTCGTAAATATGCACAGAACTGCGACAGGTCATTGCGATAGGCTTCTGTTGTATTATGAGTGTTCCTACCACGCTTATCTTCTTCCACTGTCGAAGATGAAAGTGTGGCTAAATATTCATCCACAGCTTCTTGCAACATTGTACACTTCCCCGCATCTAGCCGATAAGATAGGTCGGCTACCAAATAGTGCTTATGATGTGTCCCATTATAAGCGATAGGGCAAGAAGGGGCAAGCAAATTGGGAGTCTTACCAGGTCAGTTACAAGTTTAGTAATAAAAGTGGCTTTTTAGGGGTTGCAATCCCTGGCGTCTTACCACAACCACTGCCAGGATGTAGTATAATGAATGTAATTCTGCCTTGCAAAAACAATAATAGATATTACATCACAGCACCTTCACCAAAAAACAAGCGTGATGTAAAACAATAAAGGAGTAACAAAAACATATGAGTAAGCTGCTAGACATGTTCGCTCAGGCACGTCGAGCGCAGAGTAGTAGCGGCATGGGCTTCTTAGGGAAAAATAGGCCAGAAACAAAGCCAAGAGCCGCTGCCCTCGTCGTCGAACTGGCCTCCGCTGATTCCTTAGTAGCCGCGGATGCAGAAGCCGCTATCAAGGCCGGGGCAGACGGACTGCTCTTCACTTGGAATGGTAAGGATGTCTCCTGGCTCGATACATTGAAAAGCACAGTTGAGGCCGCACAGGCCAGCAACGAGAAGGCCGTCTTTGGCCTACACATCACCGGCGGTTGGCAAACATTGGGGCGCGAAAACCTGGAACATATCAAAGAACAGGGAATAGCCTTCATTGTACTCCCCTTAAAGGCACCCGCCAGTTTTCTAGCACTGCACGTCAAGGATCTTGACCTTGTCGTCACCGTCCCAATGCGCGAAGGAGATCTTTACCCCCTCTTCATCCGCAACCTCACTGCCTTCAACACTATTGCGGCAGTACAGCTAGATTTCGGCCTTTCAAAGGATGTCAGCAAGCTGACCATCGAGGACGTCCTCCAGTACCGCGCTGTGCGTGAGGCAGTGCGCTACCCCGCGTTCCTGAATGTGAATGCCAACATCAGCGAAGCTGATGCCTATACCCTCACCACCCTTGGCGTACAGGCAGTGGTTCTATTCACAAACCAAATCGACGATACGGCCAGTCAGCAAATCAAAGACGTACGAGAACTCCTGGAGAAGGTTCACCAGGAAGAGAAAGACAATAAACCAACATCGATCAAACCATAAACACTCGCTAGAAATGCCACTCAAGGGTCACCCCTACCATACCACGAATCCCCTGCTCAAGCCCATTCGTATATAGTAGGGGTGACCCTTGCGGTCACCCTGGAAGTAATTTTGGCTAGTAATAGGCAGGATAGTATAAAAAATAATCATTAAGCTTGACAACTGAACCATTTCCGTGCAAAATGCAGGCATGAGTCACGCACAGCAAGCACTTTTCTCTAGTGAAGTATGCTTTGTTCAGGCATATGCAAAGATCAATCTGACACTCGATGTGGTAAATCGGCGGGCAGATGGCTATCATCAGCTGGCAACGGTTATGCAGACCATTGACCTGCACGATACCATCTGTTTGACCGTCACCAATGACCAACGAGTGCAAGTTGTCTGCACTACTCCCGCCTTGAGCAACAACGACAACCTGGCTGCACACGCTGCAGATATGGTGCGTCAACACTTCGCCTTGAGTCAAGGAGTGCGTATCGAATTGTACAAACGTATCCCCATGGCAGCAGGATTAGGTGGTGGAAGCAGCGATGCCGCGACTGTCCTACGTGCATTACGACAGTGGTGGCAATTACCACTCTCCCCATCAGATCTACTCAACATGGCGGCCTCACTTGGTTCAGATGTCCCGTTTTTTTTAACGGGAGGTCTTGCGCTCTGTGAGGGGCGGGGAGAGCAAGTAACACCTCTTGCCCACCACTGGCCAGCGTCGATGCGCTGGCTACTCTTACTCAAACCTGCCATCAGTCTATCTACAGCTGCAGTTTTTCGTGATCTGCCTGCCAGTGACTATACCGATGGTACTTACAGTAAGACTCTCTGCTCCGCTTTAAATTCAGGCAGTAGCCTGCATTTGGAACATCTGCATAACAGCCTGGAGCGCAGTGTCCTGGAACGCTATCCCGCGGTCGCCCAGGCAAAAGAAGACCTGCTCAGTGCAGGAGCACAGATAGTTCAGCTTTCGGGCAGTGGGCCAACGCTCTATGCGCCATTTGCTGAACTCGCCGGTGCGCTTCACGCGCAATATCAAGTGCAGTCCCTGGGATACGAAGTATATCTGTCGCGTGCGATAAACCCCGACCCTTGAGAAGTTTGTATTTACTAGAGTAAGGAGGCTAATACCCATGTCCGACCTGTACTATTGTGTGAAGTGTAAAAAGAAGACCGAGATGAAAGATCCTCAGAGAGTGACAACGAAAAACGGGAAACCGGCTTTGAAAGGTTCCTGCTTAGTCTGCGGCACCACGGTCTTCACTATTCTCGGCTCCGAGAAAAAGTAACATAGAACTATAGAAACAATAAGCGTGTACCCAGCGAGGGTGCACGCTTATTGTTTGCAACTGCCTCCTCTCGACTTTCCCGCTACGTCTCTGTTATAATGGGTTCGCAAAAGTGTTCATACTATCAGGGTTATGGTGAAAACAGGAGGAGCATATGCCTCTTTGGGATTCAGTCCAGCGCAGCCTGGAAAAAGCCTCTCAGGAGGCGGCCCGCATTGCAAGGACGCAGCGTCTACGTTCCACTATTGATGGGTTGGCACGCCAGATAACCACACAACAGAATAATATCTTCAACAAAGCGATGGATATGTTTGTCGCTGGGCAACTTACCTCCAGTGAACTTTTCCCGCTTTGCCAGGAAATGATGAACCTTCAACAGCAGCTGAACCAGGCTCGCAACGAGCTACAACAGCTCCAGGCTCAAGCAAGCCAGGCGCAACCCACATCACCTCAAGCAAGCGGACCCAATCCTCAATTACCACCTGGGCAGAGTGCACCTGCTGCACCTACGCCCTATGCATCAATGGGCGAAGACATCAACCCCGGCGCATATACTCCCACACCGCTTGAATATCAATCTTACCTCGATAGCACAAGCTCGGTCACCGTGCCACCACCGCCGCCAGGCGTAGAGTCCCTAACGGTAAGTGCGATGGAGACCGTCAGGGCAAACCAGGGAGTTCCTTTCTCTGCTCCATCAGCGAATAAGCTCTGTTCCAACTGTCAGGCCGAGTTGCTCCCTGATAACGCCTTCTGCCAAAACTGTGGTGCGCCCGCGCAACTAAACGATTCCCAGCACCTACCGACAATGCGGGGAGGCATCCTGGAACATATCTACCCGGGCGAAGAAGCCACGATGCGAGCAGATGAGCCTGTCAAACTCTCTCCGCCGTCTCCGCAGGTACAACAATCACGTGCAGAATCCACACAGAACGAAGAGGTGTAAACTGCGACAGCACATTATCACCGTACTCTGTTACTTGTTACGCTTCCCATTCGCTCTGCTTGACCTGCTCGCGCGCCCTTTCCGGCGACGGGCCTGGGTAGACCCACACACGATTGTGCTCATCAAACCGTGTTGCCTGGGCGATTTAGTGATGACAACACCTTTGCTGGAGGTTATCTGGCGCGCCTATCCCGCTGCCCGTATCACTTACGTCGCGGGTACATGGTCCAAAGTCATACCTGAACATCATCCAGCCGTCGACACCGTGATCGATTGTGGCACCGTCGGTATCCCCGGCCATTATAGCCTCTCAGACTATAGGAAATTGGCGCGTACACTGCGCGCTCAACAGTATGACCTGGCTTTCGTGCTCGACCGTTCACCAATGCTGACCTTGTTACCATGGTTAGCCGGTATTCCCCGCCGCGTGGGTCCCGACAGCCTTGGGCGGGGCTTCTCGCTCACAGACCGCGTACCTGTCTCAAGCTCGCCCACCCATCTTCAACACCAGGCCGAAATCTACCTCGACCTTGCCCGTTCCATAGCCTTACCCATCGGCTCCCCCCGCATGCGCTTCGAGCCAACAGCGAAGGAACGACAAAGCGCCAGCAGACCCACTCGCCTGAGGGTCGCATTATTTACCGGTGGCGGCAGCAACCCGGGCATGGATTTGACCGCCAAACGCTGGCC
>WNGN01000724.1_pt1 | contig 20851 bp, 18 predicted proteins | sample 5400561 | NCBI WGS metagenome assembly WNGN01 (sample SAMN13153379, study PRJNA577476) | soil metagenome | isolation source: 115 cm soil or saprolite under Garry oak tree replicate 2 | place: USA:California | collected 2016-06-15 | reverse complement strand
GAATATGTCCTTCCGGCACTTTCGAACTGAAGCGTGAAGTTGACACCTTCAACAACAAACCATTGTGACTGAGAATTTCCTTCGCTTCGTCTGCGGTCTTTCCGGCCAGCGGCGGTACTGCGACTTCGCGGCCGCGAATCGCAAAACGCATCGCTGTCAGCGCACTCACGATTCCGGCCACGGCCAGGATCGCTGCCATCAGAATGATGCTGGACCACAGCGAGAACCGGCTTACCTGTTTCCGATCGGATTCGACAGGATCAAAGCGTGCTTCGCGCATGGATCAATTATCCATGAGGGATTCGAATTTTTCACCGGGCTCGATTCGCGCCCCATTTGCGAAATCCGCGCCGGAAATCGCTTTTCGGTTTTCAGGCTGTAGCCGCATAATCTCGAGTAAACCTCCATCGCCACACATGACCGCTAAGAAGTTTTTGGAAGTGACGATTGAACTTGGCTTGAATTGCCGATTGGATAACTCACCCTCTCCCTCCGGGCTCCCGGGTGGAGAGGGACCGCCGCCCAATTCGTTCAGGCCTTCACAGGCCACACCCACAGATGTCTTCAGAATCTTGCAAAGCACGCCCCTGAACTTCGCTGCCGTCCCCGGCCATGGATTGAACGCGCGCACGCGATTGTGAATTTCAACCGCGGCCATGCGCCAGTCAATAAATCCGTGTTCCTTTTTGAGCATCGGCGCAAATGTCGCTTTGGAATTGTCCTGAGGTTTTGGCTCGAGCGAGTCGTTCAGCACACCTTCGAGCGTCTCGATCAACAGGTCCGCGCCTATGCCCCCCAGGCGGTCATAGACTTCAGCCACGGTTTCGTTCGGACCGATAGCCGTCTCCCGGCATAGATAAACAGGCCCCGTGTCGAGACCTTCATCGAGCAGCATCGTACACACACCCGTCGTTGTCTCGCCGTTCGCGATTGCCCAATGCACGGGCGCGGCACCGCGGTATTTCGGCAAAATCGAACCATGTACATTGATACACCCGTGGGGGGGAAAGTGGAGCAACCAAGGTGGAAGAATCTTTCCGTACGCGACAACGACGACCAGGTCAGGGCCAAGCGCTTGAATGAGAGTCCGCGTCTCCTCTGTCTTTAATGATGCCGGCTGATAGATCGGCAGGTGCAAGTCAAGAGCGCGCCGCTTGACCGGCGGAGACTGTAAAATCTGGCCACGGCCGCTCGGCTTATCCGGCTGTGTGATGACGCCTGTGATTTCGTAGCCGCGTTCGAATAGCCGATCGAGCGAAGGCAGCGCGAATGTCGCGCTTCCCATAAAGGCGAGGTTTATTCCCACTTCCCCTGGCGAATAAGTTTCCTGATCCGCCGTTTGATGATGTCGCGTTTGATGAAACTCAAATGGTCCAGGAAAAACTTGCCGTCGAGGTGATCGATCTCATGGGAGAAGGCTCGTGCCAGCAGGTCGGAGCCTTCGATAATGATTTCTTTTCCATTGAGATCAAGGCCACGCAAAACGATTTTTTTCGGCCGGGCGACGACGGCTGAGAAGCCGGGTATGCTCAAACAGCCTTCTTCTTCGAATTGTTCTCCCTCGGCGGCGACAATTTTCGGATTCAATATGGTCAACAAATGATTCTTCTTTTCACCGCCGGTCGCGTCGGTGACCATGATCCGCCTGGAAACACCGACCTGAGGGGCAGCCAAACCGACGCCTGGCGCTTTGTACATAGTTTCAATCATGTCCTGGACAAGCTTGATTTCGGCATCCGTGATATTGCTCACGGGCTCCGACGGCTTCTCCAGCACTTCGGCTCCCCAAAGAACGATCGGTCGAATCATAAAGCAATTCAGTCTGGCAGTAAGTGTCGACTATAGAGTTTAACACTTAATACGCTCGCAATTGGTCCAGGTACGCATTGTAGTTCCGCGTTGTCTCCTCGACAGAGTCCCCGCCGAACTTCTCGAGAAATGCTGTGGCCAGAACAAGGGCGACCATGGATTCGCCAATGACACCGGCTGCGGGAACAGTGCACGTATCCGATCTTTCATACTGCGCAAGAAAGGGTTCTTTCGTGACCATGTCGACAGATCTCAATGCTTTCTTCAAAGTCGAAATGGGTTTGAGATAGCCCACAACCCGCACTTCCTCTCCGTTCGTGATTCCTCCCTCAACACCCCCGGCCCGGTTTGTCAGGTGATAGAAGCGGCGCTGTTGGTTATCGTAGGCAATTTCGTCGTGCGCTTGAGAACCCTGCGTATAGGCGATCCGCACGCCTTTACCAATCTCAACGGCTTTGACGGCGTTGACGCACATGACAGCTTGAGCCAACCGTCCGTCCAGACGCGTATCCCAGCCGGTGTGCGAACCAAGCCCAACAGGTACTCCCCTGGCAACGACTTCAAAGGTGCCGCCAACCGTGTCGCCATCCTTTTGAGCGGTTTCGATCTCTTTAACCATTTCTCGAGCAATATCGGGCAGCGCACACCGCACGACCTCGTCGTCACGAATCGTTTCAAGCTGTTGCCATGACACTATGAGGTCTTCAGGAACTCGCGCCTTGCCGACGGCTGTTGTATGGCTAAGTACCTCGATTCCAAACACCTTCAAGAATACTTTCGCAAGACCGCCGGCGGCGACCCGTGCAGCCGTTTCGCGGGCGCTGGAGCGCTCGAGAATGTTTCTGGCATCGGTATGGTTATATTTCAAAGAGCCTGCCAGATCTGTGTGGCCCGGGCGGGGACGCGTCACACGCCGTTTTGTTGCTGCCTCCGCGCTAATCTCGCGAACGGACATGATTTCTTCCCAGTTCGCCCAGTCCCGGTTCTCGACCATCATGGCGATCGGACTTCCGATGGTCTTTCCATGCCGCACTCCGGACAGAAAACGAACCTGGTCTCGCTCGATTTTCATACGGCCGCCGCGGCCATAACCACTTTGCCGCCGCTTCAGTTCGTGATCGATAAAATCGAAATCGATGGAAAGGTGAGCCGGAATGCCTTCTACGAGAGCAATCAGCGCCTGGCCATGGGACTCGCCGGCCGTTCGGAAGCTCAACATGGATGGAGTATATCCTAGATTCTATGGAATCTTTTCGTTACGATGACCAAGATGCCCGTTTCGCCGAAAGCTGCCGTAAAGGAGGTGCAGGATGTATCTTCCTTAGCGGCAAAGGCTTTCGCGTCGATGTTCCGCCGGCCGTTTTACGTTCGCGACATCCTGACCCAAATGGATATCGTTGGTGTCGGATCGCTGACGGTGGTCATGCTCACCGGATTCTTTACAGGCGCCGTACTAACCCTGCAATCATCCAAAACTCTAACCACATTTGGAGCGGTCGCCTTCACGGGACAGCTCGTGGCGGTTTCCCTGGTGCGGGAGCTGGGCCCGGTGCTGACTTCATTGATGATCGCAGGCCGCGTGGGGTCCGGCATCGCGTCGGAGTTGGGATCGATGCTCGTGACCGAGCAAATCAACGCGATGCGCGCCTTAGGAACGGATCCTATTAAGAAACTCGTTGTACCTCGACTATTAGCGACGACGTCGATGCTGCCGGTCGCAACAGTAATGGCGGATGCCATGGGTATCATCGGCGGCCTGTTCACATCGGTCTTTGTCTTGAGAATCAGCGCAAATCTTTACCTGGCCCGCGCCTGGAATGGCCTCAGCTATATGGATCTTTTCGGCGGCTTGCTCAAGCCGATTGTTTTTGGCGCTACAGTTGCCATAGTGAGTTGTCACTGCGGCCTGCGAACCTACGGAGGCACGCAGGGAGTAGGGCGGTCGACGACCCAGGCCGTGGTCGTATCATCAATTCTGATCATCATCTTCAACCTGTTTCTCACTCGTCTGATTCTGGTTTACACACGATGACCGAACCGATTCTGGAAATGAAAAATGTCGTCAAATACTACGGCGACACGGCTGTTCTCAATGGGATCTCATTCTCGGTATTCCGCGGAGAGACGAAAATCATTATTGGGGCCAGCGGTTCGGGTAAATCGACGATCCTGAAGCTCATCATGGGGCTCGATAAACCGGATGCGGGACGCATTTTCGTCGAAGGCGAAGACATCACCAAATTCAACGAGCGGCAGCTCGTCAGTGTGCGCCAGAAAATCGGAATGGTCTTTCAGGAATCGGCGCTCTTCGACTCTTTGACCGTGCGAGAGAACGTCGCATACAGGCTTTACGAATTAGGTGTCGATGAAGATGAGATCGATGCCAAAGTCCGGCAGAGCTTAGGTTTTGTAGGGCTGGAAGAGGCGATCGATAAGATGCCGGCGGAACTGTCCGGCGGAATGAAACGGCGCGTCGCCTTAGCCCGCGCTCTGATCGGCGAACCTGAGATCATGCTCTATGATGAGCCTACTGCAGGGCTGGATCCGGTCACTTCAAAAAAGATCAATGAACTCATTATCACGCTTCGTGATATCAAGAGTGTTACCGGGGTTTTCGTGACGCACCGGATGCGTGATGCCTTCACATTAGCTACGGAATATGCCACCAACGGCGGCCGGCAAATCAGCTTCCATACGGAAGATAATTTCCTCTGCATCGCCAATACACGCTTTCTCATGCTTCGTGACGGCACAATTATTTTTGAAGGACCGGACGAAGTTCTTCGCCGGTCCAAGGACGAGTACATCAAACGCTTCTTGGCCTAATGCCACACTAAAAAAACGCGAACCTGTAAGATCTGAGAGGAGGAATGTATGGTGCAACGTCGATCACTTGCATGGACGGAACTACGAGTCGGCATTGTCGTCATCGTTAGTTTCCTGCTATTAGCATTGGCAATTTTCTTTATCGGCGGTCAAACGGGGTTCTTCGGTCCGAAATACACGATCGTCGCATACTTTCAAAATGCCAATAACCTCAGGAACGGGGCGGAAGTTCATCTGGAAGGCGTGACGATCGGGAACGTCAACGCCGTGCGCATTTCGAAACTGGCGGATCCCCAAAAAGCGGTTGAAGCGGAACTGCGCTTGGACCAGACATATCAAAATATCATTCGCACGGATTCTAGGGTCACGATTAGAACCATCGGTCTTCTTGGCGACTCGGCGGTCGACATCACGCGAGGCACCGAAGCGGGCCAGGTTCTCGAAGATGGCGGCCCAATACAGGGCTCGGAAGAGGGCGACATTCGAAAAATTGTGCAGGGCACAAACGACTTCGTCGCCAACCTGCAGGTACTCAGTGATGATGTAAAGAAAATGGCGGAACGTGTGGAGCGCGGCGAAGGAACCTTGGGGAAACTTTTGAGCGACACCTCCATCTATGACAACGCGAATGCGACGATGGACGAAGCGCACGCCTTCGTGGGGGAAGCGCATGACTTCGTTCGTGACTTGCGAAGCGGAAACGGAACCGTCGGCAAATTGGTCTCTGACGACGAACTATACAATCGCGTTAATCACATGATGGATCGCGTCGATGCGTTGATTGACGTGGTTGAGCACGGGCACGGTACCGCAGCCAGGTTCCTGAACGATCCCGCGATCTACGACAAAACCGACCGGATACTTGCGCGCGTCGAATCCGTCACCGACCGCATCGATCGAGGTGAGGGGACTCTCGGAAGACTCAGCAAGGATGAAACCATCTATAACGAATTTCGCGATTCGGTAAACAAGTTCTCCATGCTGGTTTCTTCCATCCAAAACGGCGAAGGTACAGCCGGTAAGTTCATTAAAGACCCAACGCTTTACAACAGCCTGAACCAGAGCTCTTCGGAGATTCAAAAACTGTTGTACGATTTCAGACAGAATCCCAAAAAATTCTTGACGATATCTTTTAAGCTCTTTTGAGGCATTAAGGTGAGTTCAGACATCAAAAGAAAATTAGAAGAAGAAGTCCAGTCTTTGGAAAAGGAGTTGCGCGAGGAACTGCCAAAGGCCCTGAAAATCGCCGCGTCTTTGGGCGACCTCAGCGAGAATGCCGATTACCAGGCTGCGCGGGAGCGCCAGGATTTCGTGCGTGTCCGCTTGGGTCAGCTCAAGCAACGGCTGGCGGATTTGTCATTGATCAACTTTGATAAGATTCCTCGGGACCGGATATCGCTCGGTTCGAAAGTCGTCCTGCTCGACCTTGACAAGAACGAGGAGGTGACTTACAAGCTGGTGACGAGTGAAGACGCCAATGTTGCGGCAGGTCTCATCTCAACGACATCGCCCATAGGCCGTAGCCTTTTGAATAAACGGGAAGGCGCCACAGTCGAAGTGAAAATTCCATCGGGAACGCGCACATTCGAGATCATCAGCTTCACCACAATGCACGATCAGCAAAGCAATGCATGAGACCAAGTCCATCACCGGTCGGATCGGAGCCGGCGGCAAACGCGTCGTGGATTCCATAGTGAAAGGTCTGGCGAGCCTTCACATCCATCCGAACATCCTGACGTTGATCGGAATGGTGATCAACATTTTCGCGATGGTCCTGTTTGCGAAAGGCATCTTCAGCTGGGCCGGCCTGGTCATACTGTTCGCCGGTATTTTCGATATCGTGGACGGCGAGGTGGCTCGCCGTACAAAACGCGAGACGAAGTTCGGCGCGTTTTTTGATTCCGTGATCGATCGCTACTCCGATTTGCTGCTTCTGCTCGGCCTGATTATCTGGTACGCGAAAATCAATCGCATCTTTTACGTCGGACTCACCGGTCTGGTCCTGATCGGTTCGGTTCTTACCAGTTACACGCGCGCGCGCGCCGAGTCGCTGATACCTGCCTGCAAAGTGGGGTTTCTCGAACGGCCAGAGCGGATAGTTCTGCTGATTATTGGGTCGTTATGGGATCGTATGGCCGCTGCGTTATGGGTGATGGCGATCCTTTCCAACTGGACCGTATCTCAGCGGATTTGGTATACGTGGCGGGAGCTTTCCGCGGTCGAACGCCACCAGCGCGTCACATCTTGATGACACGGACGTCCTTCGGCATTTTCAGGTCGAAGATTGAATCCGGAATGTTCACATTGAGTTTGATGTTGGAAAACCTCAGGACCATGTAGTCGCCGCTGTTTTCCGTCGTCTTGATCTGCACCGCAACCCACCGTTGCTGATCCATCCACATTTGGACGGACTTGAACATCGCAGAATTCTTCGGCCTTAGTTCGAGAACCGACGTCTTTTTGCCGCTAAGAGCCTCTTCACCGGCCAAGCGAACATCGAAATTATCTTTCAAATTCTGACTCGATTGCCCAAAACCAAGCGCCATGAACATATCGACCTTATCCTGATGGCCGCTAATGGATGCTTCCTGAACCTGTTTCAGATTAGGCGTGTACAATTGCAGCTTACCCTTATCGATTAGAAGATACTGAGGAGCGGGCTTTGAAAGTTCGAGCTTGACACGGGGTTGCTTGCCGCGGCGCGCGTAGTAGAACTTTCCCGAACTGACATCCTTATCATTCACAAGAACTGTCACGTGCGTACGTTCGATATCGGCTGCAGCCGAACGAAAACGTTTTTGCACTTCGTCCATCTTGGCGAAGACCTGGTCAAGCGTGTAGCCGTCGGGCTGTGCCTGCGAAGGAGGAATCAGCCACAAAAAGGCACAAAAGACACAAAAAATTATTTTGTGAGTTTTGTGCTTGGTTTTCTTGGTTTCATTTCTCAGGGATCACCTTTCAATCCAAATCGAGTACGCAACTAATGCCCCCGTCGCGTCGTAAAGGGGCTCGGTCCGTGAAATCGTAACGGGCTCACCCAGCATGGCTTTCACACGATCCACAGCGGCTTGCTCCGTATTTACTTTGACGGTGAAAACGATGTGACCGTCATCATCGCTTGTTTGGCGAATCGCTTGACCATCGGGAATTCGCATGAACTCTGGACGATCATTGAAGATAGCGGGCGGTGTGATGAAGATGAAGCCGACAATGACGACGCAGATCACATCGTATTGAACGGACCCTCGCTCAAACGACCATAATAGTAAACGCTTCATACACTGCGAGAAAACGCGTCACACGCTGGGCGCAGGCTGTGCCAGTTCGCTCTCAGTGTCCCAGGAAACAGAATCGTTGTCGCCCACGATGACGCCGTCGCGCATCTCGATTAGCCTGTCGGTGAAAGCAGCCAGTTCGGGATTATGCGTGACCAAAATAACGGTCTGTCTGAATTTGCGATTCAATTCCCGGAACATGTTCAAGACGACTTCGGAATTTTTCGAATCCAAGCTGCCCGTGGGCTCGTCCGCAAGCAGGATGGCGGGTTGATTTGCCACAGCTCGCGCAATTGCGACGCGCTGCTGCTCGCCGCCGGAAAGCTCGGAAGGCTTTCGTCCCATCTTATTCTCGATCATCAGCAACTGAAGGATCTCGCGTAAATGCTGGTCGTGACCGTTCGAACGGACGCCGTTTCCGTGTATATAACGGGCGATGTCAATATTGGCACGAGCCGTTAAGGTCGGAAGCAGGTTGAATTTCTGGAACACGAAGCCGATTTTATCCCTTCGAATTCTAGTGAGTTCGTTGTCACCCATTCCCGAGATTTCTTGACCATCTATGACGACCTTGCCTGCGGTGGGCTTCGTCATGGCGCCGAGAACGTGCATCAAAGTGGATTTGCCGCACCCGGATGGGCCCATGATCGCAACCAGCTCACCTTCACGAATTCGGAGGTCAACTCCTCGAAGCGCCTCGATTTGAATTTTGCCGGCCGTGTAGACCTTACGAAGACCGGCTGTTTCCAGCAAAGTTTTCATTGATTAAGTCCAATATTCACAATTTTTATCACAAATGCTACTCGTAGGCGAGAGCTTCGACCGGGTCCTGCTTTGCCGCCTTCAATGAAGGATACAGCGTTCCGATGATGCCGCTAAGGACAGCGAATATCACTGCCCTTGTTATCCAATCCGGTGTAATCAAGATCGTCAGTGTCGGAAACACCGCCATTATGATTCTGGCAATCAGGAAACTGGATCCGATTCCGATCAGGGCGCCGGCCGAGCAAACAGCAGCCGATTCCTCGAAAATCAAAGTAACGATGAACGTCTTGGAAGCGCCTAAGGATCGCAGAATACCGATTTCGCGGGTACGCTCGGTGATTGTCGTGTACATCGAAAGGAAAATCACCAGGACTCCGATGCACAATGCAATAAACACCACGCTCGAAATAAATGCGTCCAACGCCGGCATGCTGTTCGACATCATCAACCTGGCGTATTCCCGAAGAGGAATCACGCCATACCCCTCGAGAAGCCGTTTGATTTCCGCAATGGCGGTTTCGACGCGATCCGGATCGGTCAATTTAATGAAAAATAACGAAGCCTTCCCGGTCTGTCCCGTCATCTCTTGCGCCATCTTCAACGAAATGAACAACCTGGCGCCTTTTCCGTGTTCGACAATGCCGCATACCTTGAACTTATGGTTCACAAGCTCGACGGTATCTCCCACGGTGACGCCTTTGGCCTTGGCATAGATATCGTCCACCACCACGTCATCCGGCGCGTTGAAGAGCCGTCCCTTGTGCCAAATAAAGCCATTGCTGACCGCATCGAATGTGTCGGGCTCGATTCCGTAAATAATCTCCAGGCCCGCTGATGAATTGACCAGAGTCTGTACGGGAGTAATAGCTTTGATGCCCGGCAACTCGCGCAACCTTTCGCGGAGCACGATCGGCATTGTCGTGTTGCTCAATGCAAGGAACAACGATGAATTCGGCGGCTGCAAAAGAATATCAGCGCCAACCCCTTCCGTGCGTCTCCCGGTTTCATCGGAAATACCGGACGTCAACCCCACCACCACAAGGATCAGGACCACTTCAAGTGCAACCGCGAGAAGACTGACTGTAGTCCGAACGGGCCGCGCTTTAAGACCCGCGATGATCATTTGCTTGTTCATATCGAATAAATTATTCAGGGCGTAAGCCGTACAAGCTCAGAGCCGTCCGGACGCTCCAGGTTGAAAGTGTCATCGGCCAATTTCTGGTTAAACGCCGCCTTCAGAAACGTCATTTTCACCGTGTACTCTTCAAGCGGCCGTTGAATGACGACGGTTTGAGGAAAGGATTCGGCACCTTCGGATTGGTAGTCCAAGTACTCCACGTCGGTTTCGAGTCTTCCCTCTTTGGCGAATACCTGTTTCCGCGATACTTGCATATCGGTCCGGTCGATCCACAATTTCTCCATCAATTGTGCTTCGGAACCGCCAATGTTGATAAAACTGAACACATAATAGCTGCGGCGGCCCTGAACGGTCTCCTCCAGGACAGACTTCACCTGCGCTTCATTTAAGTATGGCCGCACATCTATAAAGAGTCCGTCCAACAGATGCTGCGGGCGCAAGTTTACCAGGGCGGTCTTGGAATTTGCCGGCGCATTCACGTCACCGACGAAAAACTGGTTCTTAACGGGAATAGAAACCCGATACTGTCCCCCGTCGGATACCATATCTACTATTGTAGACAATACAATTGGCGCCACGACTTTGAAACGGATCTGCTTCGGCCGGTCGACCACTACATAGCCGGTCGTCTGATGGTATTCCGTCAACACGCCGGACTTTGCACCGCCTCCGGAAAGATCTAGAGACACCGTCCCCTGAAGTGTTTGAATGGAATTGCTCTTGGCCTCCAGATCTTGAACCAACTCGCCGCGAGTCGCCGTCTTGGCTGGAAGCAAACGCTGCTCTTCGGGAAGAACACGCTTTCTAGAGATGCAGCTCGCTGGAAACAGCAAAAGTAATATGAGCACAATCTCGGCTTTTAAAGTTATTCCTGTTCTCACGCTTCACTACTGCGGACTCGACGCCTTGTAAGAAAAAATATAATTGCAGCCGCGACAATCAGGAGCGCCAGCCCAATTCCCATCATTCCGTAGTTATCCTGCACAAAACGAATCGCCGCGGGCCCATACACAACTGCGAGGAGCCCTTCTGAAAAATATCGAATGCCCCGTCCGATCACGACAGCGGTCAGAAATTTGGGCCACGAAATACCAAATGTTCCCGCTGAAAGGACGAATATTTTGAACGGCGTGGGCGGCGGAAGCAGCGAGGGGATGATCACCGCCAAGACTCCATGCCGCTGATACCAGCGTCGCACTCTCGCGAGCCTCTCGTGGGCGATACTCCGACGCAGGAACGCCTCGCCGCCCTTTCGGCCGACAGCGTACAAAAGTGCACAGCCAATGACGGACCCCAGCGTCGTCAATAATGCGAACTTCACCATAGCGTCGGGCTCATTGATGGAGAACGTCATCAGCAAAACGTCGTTAACTTCAGGCAACGAAAGAAAAGACGAATCGCACATCGCCAAGGCCATAAGACCAAACCCACCGTAAGGAAGCAGAGCATTTCTGAGCCAAGCTGATATCGCTTCAAAGTTCATCAATCTATATTTTGGGGGGATCCAAATGGCCTAAGTCTGAGGCAATACACCGAGACGGATCCGTAATCGGGCGATCAACAGTGCGAGTGTAACACGTCGTCGGCCCTAGTGGACCGTTAAATTTGCCCTTAAAGCCTATGCGATCCCTTAACTAAAATATACGCCGCATGAGACAAAATGCATGAGCAGCGCCATGGTCGATGAAGGCGTGAAGGAATTGAAATTGACCCTACCCTCTCCCAGAGGTAGAGGGAGCCGCCAACCCCCAAAACTGCGCGCCACTTTCCCATAGACACCGCAGAAATTTCTGAGTTATAAAGCATAAATCTCGGCACAACGGAGTGCTGGTGGAGCGACTACGAAGTCTTCGATCCCAGTAAGGGCGGTCGAAGACTTTTTTTATTCCGTCGATTTCGAATGTAGAAGATGGCAAAATGCAGCGTTTGTCTTCATTGAATTCTTTGTCACGGACTCGAATAACAACAGAATAAATCCGGGTTTCTGCAAGAAAGGGAGGTTTCCACGCATGACACCGAAACAGGTTGTCGAATTTGCCCGCGAAAAGGGCGTAAAGATCGTTGATCTTCGCTTCATTGATCTTCCGGGCATATGGCAGCACTTTTCAATTACAACGGGCGAATTGACGGAGGACGTCTTCGATGAGGGCTTGGGCTTCGACGGTTCCAGCATCCGCGGCTTTCAAAAGATCCAAGAGAGCGACATGCTCCTGATCCCCGATCCGAATGCCACCTTCTTGGATCCTTTCACCGAGGTGCAGACGCTGAACATCATCTGCAATGTCAAAGATCCTATCACCGGCCAGGCTTATTCGCGTGATCCGCGTTACGTTGCGCAGAAGGCTGAGAAATATCTCCAGTCCACAGGCATCGGCGACACCATCTACTTCGGTCCAGAGCCTGAGTTTTTCATTTTCGACGACGTCCGATTCGACCAAAGCGTCAACTACGGCTTTTACTACATCGATTCCAAGGCCGGCGCTTGGAATTCCGGAAAAGAGGAGAATCCAAACCTCGGTTACAAGCCCCGCTACAAAGAAGGGTATTTCCCCGTACCGCCGATGGATCATTTCCAGGACATCCGCTCTGAGATCGTCCTTACACTCGAGAGCATCGGCGTACAGATCGAGGTGCACCATCACGAAGTCGCCACCGCCGGCCAGGCCGAAATCGACATGCGTTTCGACAAGCTGACGCGAATGGCAGACAAGCTTCAAATGTACAAATACGTGACGAAGATGGTCGCCCGCCGCCGCGGCAAGACCGCCTGTTTTATGCCCAAGCCCCTCTTCCAGGACAATGGCTCGGGCATGCACTGCCATCAGAGCATCTGGAAGAACGAAAAGAATCAGTTCTACGAGGCGGGCGGCTACGCCGGCATCAGCCAGACCTGTAAGTATTACATCGGCGGTCTGCTGAAACACGCTCCATCGATTTTGGCGTTCGCCGCGCCAACGACGAATTCCTATCGTCGTCTGGTTCCGGGCTACGAAGCACCGATCAATCTGATTTACTCGCAACGCAACCGCAGCGCCTGCGTCCGGATCCCAATGTATTCGAAGAGCGAGAAGGCAAAGCGCCTCGAGTTCCGGTGCCCCGATAACTCATGCAACGCGTACCTTGCGTTTTCGGCAATGCTGATGGCGGGTCTCGACGGCATTCAGAACAAGATCGTACCGCCGGATCCCATCGACAAGGACTTGTACGATCTCGAGCCTCATGAGAAGGAAAAGATTCAATCCACACCGGGCAGCCTTGAAGAGGTCTTAAACGCGCTCGAGGCCGACTACGCCTACCTCATGAGGGGCGATGTCTTCACGAAGGACGTGATTGAAACCTGGCTGGAATACAAGCGTTTGAAGGAAGTGGACGCCGTCCGCCTGCGGCCGCATCCCTACGAGTTCGCACTGTATTTCGATATTTAAGAACTGCCGGCCACAAAAAGGCACAAAATCCGCTTGTGCCTTTTTGTGGTTATGAATTCTCCTCAAAGCGTTTTCGCACGGCTCCGGTTATGCGGTGGTAGTTCTCGAGAAAATCCCGCAAGTGCAGCATCTGGCCGAGAGCCTCCAGGTCCTTCCGCTCAAATCGTGTGCTCGCGACAGCCGACCACAAACGCAACATGCATTCTGTATCCCGCAGGAACTCATATTCCTGCGCTAAATCCATGCGAAGCGCCTTCATTGCCGCGATTGTATTGGGTATGCGGACGTTCTCCTGAATCTGCCGGTATTCAACCATGAACTCGATATCCACCAGACCACCCCAGCCAAGCTTGAGGTCCCAAGCATCACTGGTTTCTTTGGCTAACTCGTTTTCCATTCGGCGGCGAATCGCATTCATTTCTGCAATCTGCTCCTTTCCAAATGGCCGGCCGTAGACGAACTCGGTGATCAGAGGCTCTATCGTCGAAGCCAATGCCCGATTGCCGGCGACGAAACGCGCTTTAGTCATCGCCATGCGTTCCCACGTCTCACCGCGATCTTGCAGGTATTCGCGATAACGGGCAGGATTCCACACCAGCGAACCCTTCTTCCCTTCGGGCCGCAAACGCAAATCCGATTTGAATTGCGGCGCCATTTGCTTCACGAGGCTTTCGACAGTACCAGCCGCGGTATCATAATCGCCTTCATAGAACGCAATCACATCCAGATCCGATCGAAAACCGAGCTCGCGTTCACCGAATTTACCTGCCGCGAAAACGGCGACGGCGGAATCACCCGAAATGTGTCTCTTCAGTTCTCGCTCGGCGAACCGGCTGAGAATACGGCTGGCATGACGGCGGGAAATGCTGCCCAAAAAGTACTGCGCGCCGGCGTAGAACTCCTGGAGTTTCCGATCCACAGCCGGAAATGGATTGCGCGACTTTTGTTCGAATCTCGATTCATCGATCAGAAAATCGATGGCTTCAGGCGATTCCAAAAGAATGTCGGAAAGGTGCTCGGATAGCGCTAATACCCGCGACAGCCGATAGATCGATTTCGGGTTCTCCAGCAGTGATCTGTAAAAAGCTTCCCGGGCGCCCACGCCACGCACAATTGTTTCGAACCGGTTCAGGACGGCATCGGGCCGAACCAACCCGCCAATGCTTTCAAGAAGCAATGTAAGGACATTCGAAAGCAGATTCTTCATGCGTGCCGGCGAATGGCTGAACGCTGGTGCATCCCGCAATAATTCGAGGTTGTGAAGGGACTGGGCGGGATCTTGGAAATCCAACGATGCTAACCATTCGATGGCCGCATCTCGATCCATCTGTTCGTTCACCAATCGGTGGACGGATCCTGGGATCCCGCCGTCCATTGCCGCCCTCGCACCAAACAAGTCACGAAAGATTCGCTGGACAGCCGAGCGGTGTTTTTCCAATGCTGTCTGGAATTCTTCCAGCGGCATATGCATGCGGCGCGCACATTTCTCGACTTCCAAGGGATCTGCCGGTATCTCATGAGTCTGAAGGTGGTGCACGATTTGCAATTTGTGCTCGAGATTGCGCAGAAAGACGTAGGCTTCACTTAGTTGGCCGGCAACTTCGCGATTGATAATGCCGGTGCTCTCCAGCCGTTCTAACGCGTCAAGCGTCGATCGCGTACGAATCGCGCGTTGCTCGCCGCCATATAACACCTGCAACGCCTGTACGAAGAATTCGATCTCGCGAATTCCGCCGCGGCCCAATTTCACATGGCGTTCGAGTCCGACAGATTTCTGCACTTGTTCATCAATCCGGACCTTGATATCGCGAACTTCGTCGATCGCGGCAAAATCGAGATACTTTCGATAGACGAAGGGCGTAATCAATTCAATGAAGCGTTCACCCGGCTCCGGATTCCCCGCCACAACGCGAGCCTTTGTAAGGGCGAGGCGCTCGAATGTTTCGCCCCACGAATCGTAATAAGTCTGAAGCGTGCGCAACGGTGATGCGATCTCGCCGCGGCTGCCTTCGGGTCTCAAACGCAAATCGACCCGGTAAAATGTGCTTTCACTGGTAGGCTCTGTCAGGATTTCTGTAATTCGCCGCGCGAGCCGGGTTGAACGATTGCTCGAGGCTCCGTCGGCAAAGATGTAGATGATGTCGACGTCCGAACTAAAGTTCAGCTCCTCGCCTCCGAGCTTGCCAACTCCGATGACGGCAAACTGGTCTTCGCTGGATCCGTATTTTTCATCAAGCTCGCGCCGCGCATATTCCAGCACCATTTGAATGATGGCGTCGGCCAGCCACGACAATTCATTCGTGATATCGCGCATGGGCACCTTGCCGGAAAGGTCGCGTGCCCCGATTCGCAAAATTTCCCGCATCTGAAATTGGTGCAGGCCGGGCAGTCCCGATGCCGCAGCTATTCGCGCGGAATGCATAAATTCGGGACGTGTCCTCTTGCGGCCGGTTATCAGCTCGGTTGAAAGCCAGTCTGCATAATCCGGATGCCGGACGAGAAGGTCGGAAAGGAAAGGCGAGTCATCGCGGGAAAGCATCATCGTTGGACCCTCTCTCAGAGGGAGAGGGCGCATCTTTTGATATAATCGCACCCTCTATGAAACTCATCAAAGCGATCATCCGGCCGAACAAACTCGAAGAAGTGAAGGACGCCTTAACCAAGCTCAGCATCGCAGGCATGACTGTGACTGAGGTTCGAGGCCATGGACGGCAGAAGGGGCACAAAGCGGTATACCGCGGAACCGAGTACAGCGTCACACTGCTGCCGAAGATTATGATCGAGCTGGTTATCACGGATGAGATCGTTGATGACACGATCAAAACCATTATTGAGACGGCGCGGACGGGCGAGATCGGCGATGGCCGTGTCTTCGTTCTGCCTGTGGAACAGGGATACAACATTCGTACGGGCGAACGCGACGTCGTTTGACGTCGTTACCCCCAGCGGGACTTAAACAACCGGCGCCAGCGCTCGATTAAGATCGGCTTCCACCTGCGACTCCTCATCCTGGGAAAGCTTCTTCCCCTCCCGAGTAATGTAGAAAACGTCGATTGCCCGGTGGCCTTCCGTTGTGATGAGTGCGACTTCAATGTTACAGCCATGACCGGAAATGACGGATGCCATTCGGTACAGTAGCCCGAATGCATCCTGCGTCACGATTTCCATGATCGTGCATCGCTTCGAAAAATCGTTATCGAAATGAATGGTGGTCGGAACGCTAAGGCCCTTCTTCGGTTTGAAAACCACGCTCTTGAACTTTCGATCGAGCAATGCATTCAGCTGAACGCGCCCGCCGATAACGTCGTTGAAAATCTGCGCAAAGTGATCGACCTCGGATGGATTCTTCTCGAAATTCGAATCCGGATCTTCGAATGAAATCAAGTCGAAAATCGTGCCATGCCGATTCGAAAAGGCCTGCGCTCGAATAATATTCATCCCGAAGAACGAAAGCACGCCCGTCATTTTCGAAAACAGTCCCGGCCGGTCCGCCGTCATTACAAGCAGGTCGTAGACGGCGCCGTTCTTGGCGATGTGCATCACCATCGGACGGTCCGCCAGCTTGCGTGAAAGCAGGAAGTGGTCGGCGATCTGTTTTTTCGCGGTCGTCCTCAAATACTGGCGAGGGAATCCGTCTAAAAAATCCCGGATTTGTTGTGACGGCGTTCCCTTTGGAAGTAAGTTCGTAATCGCTTGAATGTCGCTTTCCAATTCCTGTTGCTGCGTATACTGATCATCAGCCAACCCCAACGTGAGGCGGTTATACGTCTCAACGTACAACTGCCAGAGAAGATCCTCCTTCCAAGGCGTGACAACTTCATTGTTGACCGCCTTCATGTCGGCGTACGTCAACAGGCACAGCATGCGAAGATTGTCCGGGGTTGCCACCATATCGGCGAATTGCTGGATCACGTGCACGTCGCTGAAATCCCGGCGCAGAATAATCTTCGACATCTCCAGGTGGTTTTGGACGACAAAAACAACTCTCTCCGCCTGCTCCGGCGGGATCTCGAGCCGATCGAGGATGACTCGTACACCTTCCGTACTCGGATGTACATGATTGCCCTCGTCGTGACGATGCGATTTACCGATGTCGTGAAACAGCAGCGACAACAGAAGCAACTCCGGATATTCCAGTTCATTAAGAATGGCGGAAAAATGGTGCGAGGCCGGTAACTGTTCGATGTTCCGGATCGCGATCAGTGAATGCTCGTCAACCGTGTACTTGTGGAAGAAATCCCGAATGACGCGGCACCGGATTTCTTCGAAATCCGGAAACACTTTACCGAGCAACCCGACGTCGTGCATCGCCAGCAATGTGTCGTATATTCCCTTGCGATCCTTCATCATCTCCAGGATCAGGCGGCCCGCTTTCGGATGATTGGCAAGAACACCATCGGAGGAGACCACACGCTGCCGAATGGCGGCCAGCGTTGCGGAATCGAGCCGGGCTTTCTTGCGATGCGCTTCCGCAAACGCTTTGATCATGTCAAACGGATCCGAAAAATCGGAAGGGATGCTGACGCGGCTCGGACTACCGATGACCGCCTCTTCCCAAAGGCTGGCCTGGCGGGCAACTTCGCCTGCCTTCAGGAAATAATCACGCATCAGATTTTCAGCTGCCTCTCCGCGCTCCGAATCTTTGTAGCCGAGTTTCTGGGCTATCTGCTCCTGAAACTCAAAAGAAAGAACATTGAAGTTCCGGCCTGAGTGGAAATGTAAGAAATTTCGAATGCACAGATGCAATCCCAGGGCGCCGTCGGGAAGACATCCACTGGTGAACTCCAGCGCTTTCCGTACCCATCCGGACCAATGCACATCGCGTAAGCCGCCGGGGGCGTCTTTCAAGTCCGGCTCGAGCTGAAAAATCGTCTCGCCGAACTCTTTATATCGATGTGATTTCATTTCCACCAATGCCCGCAAGAAGCGATCGCGATTGCTTCTGATCATTCCACGAAGAATTTCGTACTCGAATTCTTGTGCAACGGCGGGATCGCCCATCAAGAATCTGCAATCGAGAAACGCGGTATACGACTCCATGTGAGTTTCATCGAATTCCTTGAAGTCGTCCGCGTGCCGGATTTGATGCCCGACCTTGAATTGCAGATCCCACAACGGGTGGAGGATGCGTTTAATCGCCTCTTCGTCAATTCCGTCCTTGAAGAAAAACAGAAGGTCGATATCCGATTGCGGATGAACAGCGCCGCGGCCGTATCCGCCGATGGCGAACAAGCCATACGAGCGGGGAGGCTCTCGATCAGCCCAAAATTCTTGAAGGACGTGGTCGATTTTGTCGCTAATGATGCTTTCGACCGGAACGGTTGCAGGATTCTCCAAGAATTGGATCTTCAGCTCGTCCAGGAACCTCTTCAGATCTGCCCGGGTCGTCACGGTGCTCACGGGCCTATGTTAGCACGGCGCAGAATGCCTCTCCCTCTGGGAGAGGGTATTAATTCACGTTCAGATTGAGCGCGGAACCGTCGTTCTTGAAGAACCGCAGATCTCCACTCGACGTCTGGCCCGCGCTTCCGCTGAACAGAATGAACTGTGTTGTGTAGCCAAGGCTCCCGACAGAGCCGTTGATGAAGATCGGGAACAGGAGCTCGGCACTGCCGGGCACGCTGCCTTCGTTACTCGGAGGAGTCGTTGTCATCAGGAAATCGCCGCGCTCATTGTATCGTAGCCGCAGCCCGACGACGGCCAAGCCCGCGCTCGTCCCGCCACTGATGCGGATGATTCCCTTAAACGGAAACGTCATATTGAAAAGCTCATGAGCGAATTTAGCAATCTGGCCATTTCCGGGAAGGTTGACGGAAACCGGCGGTCCCGCCGACGCGCCATCCAGTGTCATGAGCTCGAGATTCACGGTCGTTGCGGCAGCGTCAAGATTCGCAATCGCGATTCCCGTTTGAACGGTACCGGGATTGCTGCCCGCCGCATTTGTTTCGGCATACATCCGGAACGTACTTCCCTGCATTGCCGGCACACCCGCCTCGGAAACCGTGATGTTGTCCTTTCTGTAGGAAAAGACGACCAGCGCGGAAGGTAGTACCGAGCCCGTTGCCGAAGTCACGCGGACAGATCCTAACGTACCAGCTAGACCTGCGGTGGTGAGCTTGAATGAACTTTGTCTCGGAATGTTGTAAGAAAAACTTGTCGCGGTCCCTAAATTTGTAGCGATCGCTATCGGCCCCGCAGCCGCCGCCGCAGTTCCCTGCCCGAAAAAGTGCATCGTGCCGGCTATTGCGCTGTCCGTGGGATTCACCAAAATAACCTGAGAAGTTGCGCCCGAACCGTCAGCGAAATGGCCGAGGTACGCGGTCCCCGACGCGGTAGGCGCCGAGAGATCGGTCACGGGCAAAGTCGTAAGAAGTTCTTCTCCACGTTCATTTCGTAGAAGACGCAACGCCACGACGGCTACCGGTACGTCGGAGCTAAAAGTGAACGTGCCTTGCAATGTCGTGCCGGCGGCGAGTCCGAACGCCGGCTCATTGAGATATTTGGCAATCTGGCTATTCGCGGGAATCGAAATGGTCTGATCGGCACCAACACCGTCGCTGGCCGCGAAGTGAAATGCGATGTTCGCCGGTTGGGAATTCGGATTGGCAATAGCCAATCCCGTATTCACCGACGCATTGATCTCCGCATAGATCCGCGCCAATCTGAGGAGTGGGGCTGCAGGTACACCAGCCTCGGTAAACAGCACGTTATTCGAGCGGCCGCCAAAAATAGCAACGCCTGTCGGCGTTGTGTTTCCGGCGGCGGGCTGAATCCGCGAGAAACCGATATTAAAATCTCCTCCTCCGTCGGTAATAATAGAGGACCCGCCGCGATCCACAATCGTGAACGCACGCGTGGACAAATCCGGCGGGGGAGCAGCGGCCGTGACGGGCACGCGATAAATATTCGTAAAGATATAGTCACCTTGATTCGTTCCATCGCCATTCGCAGCGTTGCCCGCGACATTGAACCGGATCGCGCCCAGGCTTGCGTCGGCCGGCGCAGTCCAATTGACCGTAAACGTTCCCATTCCGCTGCCGGACTGAGGCGATCGGTGTTCCGCAAATTGAATAGCGCTCGTATTGCCGCAGCTCGCCGGAACTGAAGTGAGACTGCCGCAGATGACCTGGACATTACCGGCGATCCCAAAAGACCCGGCCTGCCGGTTTGTTGCATCAACGACGGCAGAAAGCTGGAATCCAAACGCTCTTTGGTTGGACCGTTGAATTGTCACTGTCAGTGGATATGTCTGACCGGCGTCCCACGCCGATGGCAATCCCGATACGGAAACGCTTCCGCTTGGATCATTTAATCTGAACGAGGTATGGCAGCCCGCCGTGTTGCATGTTTGCGATGCCCCATTGATTCCATTCATTGCCGGATCGGGGCCGAAGGCATACGCGAAGAGATACCCTGTCCAGGCCAAGCCAAGCATGAGTGTGAATAGAAATGTATGTTTGACCTCCATCGAAATCGCTCCTCTCAGGATTAATGGGCGCCGGTGGCCATTGAATTAGACATCCGCCTCGGCTGCCGCTGATTAGACGGTGGTGTGCGCAATTTAGACCACTATGACCGGCTGTAAAAAAACTGTAAAACTGCCCGGCCTGCTG
>WNGN01001903.1_pt1 | contig 20864 bp, 15 predicted proteins | sample 5400561 | NCBI WGS metagenome assembly WNGN01 (sample SAMN13153379, study PRJNA577476) | soil metagenome | isolation source: 115 cm soil or saprolite under Garry oak tree replicate 2 | place: USA:California | collected 2016-06-15 | reverse complement strand
ACCATGGCGCAGCACCAGTCCGCGCAGGAACTCGATCTGCTCCGACTTGCTGGCTGCGTCTCGTTCGAAAGGAATATGCTGGGCAAGCTGCTCAATGGCTTGCCTGTTGTACCATTGTTCCTGTGTTTCTGACATGGCAGCTTCCGTGATGATCTCGTCTTTTGACACACCTCTACTCCAATGGTAACATGCTCAATCCCAATGCTTCAAGGATGCGGTCCTATATTCTCGAGATACATAGTGACACACGTTTATATACATGTGAACATAGCCAATTTGCGCTATTGCGCGCTTTGAAACTTGACCACGGCAAGATGTGATGCTACTGTGATCTGGTAGAGCATTTCATCCTGAAGGATGGAGACCCTAACGCCTGCGAGAAAGAGGGTTCCTAACAGTTGTCCCATAGATATAAATATGCTATATTACCCGTAGCTTGTGAAAGGCTCCAGTAACCAGGAACGCCGTTCGCACGCTTCGCGAGGAGGGGGGCGTTAGCTCTGGCAAAACCGCTCAAACATACATGTATCACAGGTTATACACCCTTGTGGTGTAAAGCCGCGTCCTATATGGGTGCGGTTGCCGCGCTACGGTTTCCGCGGCTGGTTCTTCGGGGCCACCTATTGCATGTTAGGAGCATGTAAAGCGCGTCTTGCACTGATGGATACTTCCAGAAAGTGCAGATGACTCTACTTGTTAGAAACGGTGAGTGACGATGTTTTGTACGTATTGTAATGCCTCCCGACCGGCGACTGATGTGCCCTGCCCACAATGTGGAGCGCCTTCGCCACTCCTCGGTGGAACGATGGGTGCCTCTGGTGCTTTGCCGCAAGGTTCGTGGGGGGGCACACCGAGAAACACCTCTGGCTTGCAGTGGAATAACCAGCCTTCAACTGGCCCGCTGCGGGGGACAGCAGCAAACAATAACTTTCCCTGGGCGCCGGGGGCATCTCTTCCGTCCATGCCTTCCGCGCAGCCTCCCATGCAGGGGTCGTCCTTGCTTCCCGTCCCGTACCAGGACAGGGCGGCAGCCGCAAACCAGTCATTGTTGCTCATGTCGCAAGACCCCTCTTCGATGGAAACGGCGCTCTTGCCAATACCTACATATGACTTAGGGCCATTGGCACCCTATCCTGGAATAGAAGAAGGCGACTCACTACATATCCCGGCTATGTACACGAAGCCGCGTGCCGTGATCCCTACCTATCGTATCATCAGTGGATTGCTCAGCACCTTGATCATTTTTGCGCTCCTATGTACAGGAGCCGGCTATTATGCCAAGGTCACCGGCAAAATCACTTTCTTGCAACGATTTTTCAGCGACGTACGACCTCAAAATATCTCGGCTGCCACAGCGCATTCGCTGCCGGACCCACCAATGTTTCCCACATATGGGCCGGCAAAAAACATTATTAACTCGGCTAGTACCGCCGCCAAGATTGATCTCCAGACTGGTATTGCGCTTCAGCCTACCAATATCTTTACACCCGGCCAGATCGTTTATGTGACCTATAGTGTCCATCCCAAGTCAATGGGGATCGTCACGCTCAAGTGGTATACCAATAGCCTACTCTATAAAACAGTAACAAATCCCCCCATTTCGGATACAAAGAATGGCTACTCCACGGTGCAGTTCACGCAGCCCGTCGAAGGAAAAGTCGAAATTTACTGGAACGACCAGCTTGCAATTACACTCTACTTCGTCGTGCGTTCAGCTTCGGACCCCGGCGTTTCAATCCCAAACGGGCCTGGCAGGCTGGTTAGCCATAGTGGTTACTACACGCTCTGATTGCCAGCGCGAACTTGATTTCAGGCAGGGGTGCTCGATTTACACTGTGTATCGACGCTCACATCGCCAAAAACTTCGACCTGGCAGGCAAGACGCATCTGAGGATTTTTCTTCAAATCATTGCGCAGCCAGAATTTCTCCATGAAGCTGAGGGAGTTGGTGTTGGTTTTGGGAGAAACCGCCACGCGGTCCGTACCACACAGACCATTGCCATGGCAATTAGCATATTTCCACATGCCGCAGTAGATGGGGACATCGTTCTCTAAAGCGGGATAGCGCACATGATCGCCCTCGGGCACTTCAACCTGTATATTTTCACGTACGAAAGTAATGGTCGGCACGAATCTACCCTCCAAAGTCTTTTTCGTTTCGCAGGTAGTTAGCGAACTGGTCCTGTCAGAGTGTAGCACAGAGCAATTGCCAGCGTCAATGACTCGTGTTAGCTCATGGGCTGACGGTCAGGGTCACGTTGACCGTTTGCGCTGGGATTGCTGCGCCCGAGTTGCTGCCGTTGATCGTAAGGGTAGCATTATAGTTGCCGGCAGCAAGCGAACTGCTATCGCACGTTACATCGATCACAATGCTTGCCCCTGGCGCGAGCGTGCCATTGCTATCGCTGCTGCTCAACCAGGAGTCTGAGGATGTGATAGACCAGTCGAGCGTGCCGGTGCCGTTGTTGGTGATGACCAGCAACTGCGTTGTGTTGTTGAGCGTGGTGGTATTGCCGAAAGCCAGGTTATTCGTTGAAAGCCCCAGAATATCCGGCGTCTGCTTGTTGACGCTAATGCTCACTCCCACTTGCTGGCTTTGCACCGTTGTGCCGATGTCGCTGTCGGCAATGGTAATCGTCGCATTGATGACGCCTGGTCCAGCCTGTGCCACGTTGGGGGTAACAGTGATCGTCTGACTTTGTCCAGGGGCCAGGCTGCCGCTAGTTGGTGTAGCAGGAGCATAAGTTGTCCCGCTCGCACCCTCTGAAAGAGACCAGTTCAGCGTGGCATTGCCGGTATCGGTGATGGAGAACGTTTGAGGCGCCGGGTTTGTGCCCGCCGTCGTCGTGAAGGACAGCGCGTGCGTTTGTACGCCGATGCTCGCGGCTGCAGGTGTGCTCACCGTTAAGGCTACTGCTACCTGCTTAGTAAGTGCCCCGTAGCTGAAGGTTAGCCTACCCTGGTACGAGCCAGCCTGGAGCGACCCTGAGGTTATCTTCACCGTGACGTTCGCCTTCGTATTCGGCCCCAGGTGGCCGTTGCCGGGAGTAGCAGTAAGCCAGTTTGTCCCATCAGCCGTTGTCGCGCTCACCTTCCAGTCCAGCGGCTGACCGCCGCTATTTTGTAGGGCGATTGTCTGCGTGGCAGCATTCTGTCCGGTGCTGGTCTGAACGTTTACTGCCGGTGGCGAAGCGACCAGGTTTCCAGGGGCGGCGACGCTCAGGACAACCGCGACCTGTGGATTGGCTCCCCCCTTGAAATTGAGCGTTCCCTGATATGATCCCATTGCTAGTATAGTTGATTGCACACTGACCGTGATGACCGCGCTGGCCCTGGCCTCCAGGTGGCCACCGGCGGGATGTATGGAAAGCCATGGCGTACCGTTACCCGTGGTAACTACGCTGCTCCAGTCTAGCGGCTGGTCGCCGCTATTTTGTAAGGTGATCGTCTGGTCCGGCGGATTCTGCTTTGTGCTGCCGGAGTAGCTCAGCGCCGAGGATGAGACAATCAAGCTGGCGGTGACGGCTTGAACCGACATAGTCACATGCACAATCAATGGCGAACTGGTGCTGCCTTGTTGGATAAATTTGACGTTTCCGCTGTACGTCTGCGAGGTGAGTGCCCCACGATTAACCGTCAGTACCACGAGGGCTTTACCAGAAAAGGTACCGCTGTTTGGGGTAACGGTCAGCCAGGGTTGATCGCTGCTGGCCTGCCATGTAAGCTGCCCACCGCCAGCATTGGTAAGGATGATGTTTTGACTTGAGGATTTCCCCCGGGGTCCAGCCCCAAAGTTGACGCTTGTATTGATTAATTGCAGGCTTGGCGATGTGGGGGGTGCCTGCTGGACTGTGATTGCCGTCGAAACACTGAGCTGCTGCGCCTCGTCTGTGGCGTGGATGAGATGCTGGCCCAGGCTCCAATCAGGCTGTACGGTGATTTGTACAGAGAAGTTACCGGTATCATCTGTGCGCGCCTTGAGGGGCGCGCCATTGCTGTCCCGCATAACAATGTTCACATCGCGCGTGAAGCTCACTACATCCCTGGCTTCAAAGTTGTTGCCTGCCAGGATAAATGTATCATTTACACGCAACTGGCCTGGAGTCGCTGTTAAGAGAGGCGCGGGGAGTTCGGGTTTTTTGCTGATGAATATATAAGCAAGGATGCTTGTGGCTACCAGTAATAGCAGGCACGCGGCAGTGAGCATGGTTGGCACACTGCGTCCACGGAAGAAAGGTTTTCTTGGTATTCGTGGCAGCGTGGCCAGGTCCGAGATATCGGCCTCTGGCAAAGGTGTTACCGGAAGCTTCACATAGTCCACCTGTGACACGATGGCTGGCGCGGGCTCCGTTGCTGCCGCAGCCAGTCGCATCTTCTCAGTTTCTTGTTGCGATGAATGCCTGCTAGTTTGGACGGCTCCATTCAAGGGTTCCGTCTTCGGCTTAGGAGGACGTTGTATTGACATCACGCTGGACTGGTAAGGCTGATCTTCAGGGTGCAGGCCCGGGTGATGTCCAGCGTGATGTGGCGACGCCGGGGGTATGGATGGCCTGCGACTCCTGGAAGGATGGCTGCGCTTAACTGTTGGCCAGCCGCCGCTATCGAGCTTCCTGCTCGCTCCAGTTGTTCGCGCGAAAGGACGACTGCAGTGAATGCAGGACGTGGCCTCCACCGGTGAGAGTTTGTGGCAATAGACGCAACGTTTCGTATCCATACAAGCGTTGCGCGGGCAGTACTCGCTAAGAGTACTTTCCGCCTTCTCCTTATAAATGCTGTGCGATGAATAGATCGATGATACCCGAGAGATCGCGAGAGTCTACGCTTTCAGGCCCCTCCGGCGCCCTTTACACCCCTATCCTAAATAAACGTAGTAGGATGTAAATTTTCAAACATGCAGTTCCTGCCGGTATCTTTATGTATTAATACACGCCGATACATTAATACACACTTTGCAACTTTTTGCAAGAGCTTTGACAGCCACCTATTGATCGGTGCTGGGCGGTCGGCTTTCGCGAGGTGGCAGCACGGCGAAAAAATCGTCAGCGAAGCGGCGGGTGTACTCGTCAAGCAAGAACTTCACGCGGTCGGAGTCTTGTGCTGTGACGACAAACCCCACGTGATGCCGTTTGTGCATACGCCAGCTAATCTCCGGGTCCTGGTATGCCGAGGTATCGGGGTATTCCTGGCGAGCCAGCGTAACGATAACACCGGCATAGTTTTGTTGGTGCTCTGGCAACTGGTAGGGGTGTTCCTTCGAGCCGGTCTCGATTCTGGCCCACTCGCGCCAGAGGTTGAGGCCTGTGGAAGCCTCGATCAACTCCACAATATTGGCGCCACCTACGCGAGCAGCGGTTTCGAGGAAGTAAAAGCGGCCCTCGTCGCTTCCTTTGATGAACTCCATGTGCGTTACGCCGCGCACCATGCCAAAGGCGCTGATCACTTGCTTGCTCAGTCCTTTCAAGGTCCGCTCGTCCTGCGACTTGCGGGGAATGGTACAGGTTGTGGCAATGCCGCCCTCGTGAAATACATCCAGCGGCGGGCGCCCGTACTGGTGGGCCTCTGCAAAGACAACCTCCCTGTCCACGACAAGCGAATCGACGTGATAGACCTCACCAGGAATGTAGCGTTCCAGCAGGTGGAATGACTGCTGGTCGCCAAGCGTATCCAGGCGCGACCAGAACTCTTCCGGCGTATTGATCTTTGTGATGCCAATGGTAGAGGCCTCAGAACGCGGTTTGAGCACCCACGGCGGCGGCACACGCGCCATATATTCGTGAATCTTATCGTAGTTTAGGACGTGTACAAAGTCGGGCACGGGAATATCGTGCTCCTGTGCCTTGAGGCGCATCGCCAGTTTATCGCGAAAGTAGCGCACCGTGCTATCGCCCATACCGGGCACGCGCAGGTGTTCCCGCAGGGCCGCGGCCGTCCACACGTCATAATCATCCAGGGCAACAATGCGATCGATGATGCGCGAGCGCGCGAGGAAGCTGACCCCGCGCATCACATCGTCCACTTTAGACAGGTCGGGCATGTAGAATATCTCGTCGATGCTCTCGCGAGGCCAGTTCGCATGTTCCAGCGCTGGTGCGGTGAGCAAGATCGTGTGACAACCCTGGCGCTTGCATTCTCGGATAAACTCCTGCCCCTTCTCGTAACTGCTGATGCAGAGTACAGTTTTCGCAGCTCTATCTGTCATTGTCATCATCCCTGGCATACGAAGGTAAGACTTTCACATAAGCTGTACGGCGTACAGTTACATTATACAATGGTGGGCACGATTAGGAGATACTGTAGATGGATGGGCGTAGTCGCGCGATTCATCGCGCCTGAGAAGACGGGCGAGCTATCCCCAAGGCGCCATGAATGTCGCGGCTACGCCCTGCCGCGTTTTACCAACATGCTCATCGTGCCTGGGAAAAGTACCTCCAGGAAGTTATACCGTCACGACATTCACCAGTTTGCCAGGCACATAAATCACCTTGCGCACGGCTTGACCTGCCACGAATCGTTGCACCTTCTCGGCGGCCACAGCCTGTTGCTTTACTTCCCCCTCGGACGCGTCATACGCGATATCTATATGGTCGCGCATGCGTCCATTGACTTGCACGGGAAGCCTTATCACATCCGGACGTATAGCCTCCGCATCGAACGCGGGCCATGGCGCTTTGTGGATTGAGTCCCGGTAACCCAGGCGTTCCCAAAGTTCTTCCGTAATATATGGAGCCAGCGGGGCCAGCAGTACCAGCAGTGTCTGTAGTTCTTCGCGCGTTGCATCCTGCCTGGCTTCCAGGCTATTGAGGTACTCCATTAGAGCGGCAATGGCCGTGTTGTATTTAAACGCGGCAATATCCTCCGTGACCTGTTTCACCGTCGCATGCATAGCGCGTTTTGCTTCTCTGTCAAGGTTTCCTGGGGCAGTATCGGCCTCGTGCAGCGTAATCATCTGCCAGACCCGGTCCAGGAAGCGTACGGCGCCGCCTATGCCGCGATCGTTGAAATCGCCGCCGGCTTCGTACGGGCCCATAAACATCAGGTACAGCCGGAATACGTCCGCTCCAAAGTAGGCGATATAGCCATCGGGATTGATAACGTTGCCCTTCGACTTGGAGATCTTTGCTCCATCTTTGGTGATGGTGCCATTGGCACGGAAGCGCTTGAATGGCTCCGCGAATGCCAGGTAACCTAAATCGTGCAAGGCCATAGTGATAAAGCGTACGTACATCAGGTGCAGCACGCTGTGTTCGGCCCCGCCGATACACATGTCCACCGGGAGCCACTTGCGCGTGAGTTCGGGATCCCACGGCTGTGTCTCATCGGTGTTTGACGGATAGCGCAGGAAGTACCACGCGGAATCCAGTAAGTTATCGCTGACATCTGTTTCACGCCGGGCGGGGCCTCCACAGATGGGACAGGTTGTGTTGACAAAGCTCGCGATTGCCGCCAGAGGAGATGCTCCCGTGCCTGTTGGCATCCATTCCTCGCTGTCCGGCAGCAGTACTGGCAGTTGATCCTCGGGCACTGGCACTGCACCATGCCGGGGACAGTATATGATCGGGATGGGTGGACTCCAGTAGCGTTGCCTGCTGATTAACCAGTCGCGCAGCCGGTATTTTGCGACCCGCTTTCCGCGTCCATGTGCCTCGAACCACGTAGTAATTGCCTCACGCGCCTGCTCAGATGTCATCCCCGAGTATGCACCAGAATCGACCAGTACTCCCGGCTGTACATAAGCCGCCGGCTGTACATCCATGCCAGGCAGAGTCGCGCCCGCGTGCGGAGGCTGTACGACAAAGCGCACCGGCAGGCCCAGCGCCAGCGCGAATGCCATATCCGTCTCATCGTGCGCGGGTACACCCATGACTGCACCCGCGCCGTGACCCTCCAGCACAAAATCGGCGACCCAGATTGGTACCTTCTCGCCGGTCAGAGGGTGCAGGGCGTATGCCCCTGTGAAGACGCCCGTCATGACGCGCTCTTCCCCTGTACGCAGTCGATTAGCCGTCTCCTGGTAGCTGGCTACCGCCTCGCGGTGTGCTGCGTCCGTGATGGCAGCCACCAGTGGATGTCGGGGAGCCAGGGCGACGAAGGTCATACCAAAAATCGTATCTGGCCGTGTGGTGTACACCTGCACACTCTGTTCAGGCATCCCTGCAATCGCCATGTCGAACTCCAGCCCCTCGGAGCGTCCAATCCAGTTACGCTGGGCCGTCTTCACCCGTCCGGACCAGTCGAGTTGATCCAGGTTATCCAGCAGTCGCTGGGCGTAGTTGGTCAATTTCAGGAACCACTGCTCTAACCATCGCCGCTCCACGATGCTATCGCAGCGCTCACAGCGTCCATTGATCACCTGCTCGTCCGCCAGCACTGTTTTGTCTTTGGGGCACCAGTTTACAGGCGCCGTCTTGCGTTCGGCCAGCCCACCCTTGAGTAATTGCAAGAAAATCCACTGTGTCCAACGGTAGTAGCCGGGATCGGTCGTATGCAGTTCGTGTGACCAGTCGAAGCGATTTCCGATGCGCTTCAATTGTTCCTCGCGAAAACGTTCGATGTTCAGCGCGGTGAGACGGCGCGGGTGAATTCCGCGTTTGATCGCGAAGTTTTCGCTGTGCATGCCGAACGCGTCGAACCCTATCGGCTCGAATACATCGTACCCCTGCATTGCCATCCAGCGGCCGTGAACGTCCGAGCCGATATACGAGTATACGTTGCCAACATGCAGCCCTTCGGCTGAAGGATAGGGAAACATCATCAGGTTGTAGTAAGGCCGCCTGGCGCGATACAGGTCAACCTGGTACAGCTTCTGCTCCTCCCACCTGGTCCGCCACTTTAACTCGAAGGCAGCGAAATCATACTTTGGCGGGCGGCTATGCGCAATCTGGTGCTTTTGGACAGGCTCGCCTTTCCCTGCTGTGCTCTTCCTGTCCGCTTTCTTGGAGTGTGCTGTGCCAGTAACAGCACCGGGCTCTCTCGTTTCTGTCACAAGATCCTCCTCGTGTTCATTGGGAACAAAGAGACTCACGCGGAGGACATAAAAAGAGCGCCCTCCGCCCTGGCAAGGGCGAAAAGTGCGCATAGGCCCACTTTCGCGGTACCACCTTGTTTCACCGCTGCCTTGCGGCAACAGCCTTTTTGAGTGCTAACACACCCGAACCCTGTAACGGGAGTTCCCGGCGGTTGCTACTTTCATTCCGGGGAACGTTTCACCACCACGGCTCACGAGGGAGCTTCAGATTGCCCCTGATCCTGGCTTGCACCAACCGCCAGCTCTCTGCCATCGCGGCACATCCTACTTTCCTCGCTCAATGCCTCTATGTTTAAAAAGTACCTCTCTTTATGCGCTTTGTCAAGTATCCCTCACCCGGTTAAGATCATTCCAAAAAGGCTACCCAAAAGGCGGTGCCATGCTCACCCCTTTGACATTCGTCCGCTGTCTATGGTACTGTTTTGATGTGCCAATCAAACAAGCGTCAGGAACCCTATAGCTGAAGCTAGGGGCTTGTAACTTGTGGGATGCTTTCGTCTCGTCTGGTTACAAGTTCGATATCCTGTCCAGGCTCAGCCAGTACAGACGGTCTGGATACAATCAGCCTGGTACTGGCTACGTTATCGAAGAATATATAGGTACCGGCCCCTAAAACGGGCTAATTGCGGACGCCTCCTCAATCCGACGCACTACGGTGTAGGTTTAAACAGGCGTAGCGGGGTTAGGCCAGTGATCTACACACAGAAACCTTCGATAACATTGCCGAGAGGAGACGGGGATTGCTCCCCGCGTCACACAGGCCCGTAAGGGCGCGGTTTAGCCGTTCCGCACAGAAAAACGGCTCCCCGCAAGGGGTGCATTGCTACGCAGGCGGCCATTCCTCCCCGAGGCTTATGCTAGGGGCTTCTTGGCCGCGAAGAGGTGATCTAAGGGCCCCAGGCTTGGTATCGTTGCTCATATGAACCGAAGTTGACCTCTTATGCATTGGCGATCCATACTACCGATGTATTCGCACATCGTACTCAAGCCGTGTTATGAGTACAGCACCTGGGTTAGCTGGCAAAAAGCTGGTGTTTGCTCGTGATCACGAAGCGCTGTCGTCACTATGAACCCTGGCGCGCATCGCAAGGGTTGTCTTCTTTGTCCCGCTAGTTTGAGCAAAGGAACGGCAACGTGAACATCGATACTGTGAAGTTTTCACACATCCTGGAGGCCAGCCATCTGGTTGGTCTGAACTACTTCCTCTCCCACACCGCTTTCATCGTCTCCCACAAAAGTGAAAGCATCGAAACCCTCCTCGGAGTCCTCTGGTACCTTCCCATAAACAGCCCCATCATCGTTGTAACCAATTGCCCGGAAGAGTGTTTAGAGCATATCAAGCAAGGTTTGACGGAACATTTGACGCACCATACAAAGACCTACCTGGTACATCAGAAGGATGCGAACGTTGCCCACTTCCTCGCGGAATGCGGTATAGAGCAAATCCTTGGCACAGACGGCAGGGTTGTTGATGGCAAGGGGGAAGGTATGTACATTGGAACGTTGTGCGCTATGCTACTGGGTTACCCGCAGTGGATCGTTTTTTACGATGCGGATAACTTCCTTCCCAGCGCTCTGCTAGAATATACCCTGGCCATGAGCAAGCTGTTTACGTCTGCTCCGGTGGATACCTCCTACTCGGGTAGCGATGTGCTGGTTGTCGCTGGAGATGTGGAGAGCGTGGCCTCTCCCGACTTGCACAATGTACGCATCTGCTGGTCATCCAAGCCAGAGCCTGGCAGTAGAAATTTCCAGGAAAAGCAGCTGGGCCGCTGCACGAGGATCGTCTCGCCACTCTTTAGCACGCTCCTGGGGGAATGTTTTGGCATAAGAAATTATGCCGTCTATTCATCCAATGCTGGCGAACAGGGCATGACCATGAAAACGGCAAAAGCGTTACGCTTTTCATCCGGCTTCTCCGTCGAGACGTTTCAGCTACTGGATTTCCTCCACAAGGCCAATGAACAGAGAAGCCACGCAGGAAGCGCTATACTGCAACAGTACCAGTCGAAGAGTCCTCACTTCCACGATAAAAAAGGGGATGGCCACATCAAGAAGATGATCGCGGAAAGCCTGGGCTGCTTTTTCCTCTTTGAAGATTTTTTGCCGCGCAAGGTTCGCCGCCAGTTGCAACAGGTCTACAAAGAACTGAACCTGGAACTGAGGTATCCTGTGGTGTACCCGTCGCTGCAGGATGTGCCCATCATAAGAAGCGAGGCCTTTGTAGCTCAATATAAACTGTTCAAGGATGAAGGTAGTCGGGACGATACGTCCTTTGCCGGTGAGGAGGTAGAGTGCGCCTCATTGTAGTGCGCCACGGCGAGACGCTCTATAATGTGCAGAGCCGCTTCACAGGGCAATCGGATATCCCGCTCAGCGCTTTGGGGGAGCGGCAGGCTGCCGCGCTGGGGAAGCGGCTGGCTGCTGAACCGCTAGCCACGATAGCAGCATCCGACTTGCAGCGTGCGCGTGTTACCGCCCAGGCGATTGCGCGTTACCATGAGCTTCCTGTGCAGGAGGATGCCGACCTGCGCGAAATCGCATTCGGCGCGTGGGAAGGCTCCACCTACGATGAAATCATGGCGCGTGACGCGGACCTGGTGCAGCGCTGGTTGTCCGATCCCACAATCTATGCTCCGCCCGGCGGCGAGACGGTCATCCAGCTTCGCGATCGTGTTGTGCGCGCGCTGGAGCGCTGGCAAACGCGCTGCCCAGAGACGACGATCTTATGGGCAGTGCATGGCGGTGTAATCGAGGTCCTGCTTTGCCACCTGCAGGGCGTGGACCTCAAGTTGCGCTGGCAGTTTCGCCACGAGAACGCCTCAATCACCGAAATCGAACTGGGCCGTAAAGGTACAAGGGTAGTGCGTTTAAATGAGACAGCTCACCTGGACGAGTTATTGGTGAGGGATACTGCTCCTTATTAGCACAACACCCTGGACCGCGTTGTGAAAGAAGCATTTCGGCCACCTTGCGGGCTCCATGTCGATGTGCTACCATCGTAGTGTGATGAAACGTGACACTCTTCCTTTCTACGAAAGGCATGGCTGATATGACAACGATACTTGGTAGAGTGCCCATGGTCACTGCCGCTAATCATATAGCGGGGCCTGGACAAGGTCGCTGGACATATAAAGACTATGCAGACCTTCCAGATGATGGGCGGCGTTACGAAATCGTAGATGGAGTTCTCTATATGACACCTTCGCCCAACGAGTGGCATCAGACGGTTGTCGGCCGCATTTTTCGCTATCTTTCTGCTCATATTGAAGATGGCGGTCTTGGGCGAGTGTATATAGCCCCACTTGATGTTGAACTTGCTCCAGATACCGTTGTCCAGCCGGATGTACTGGTCATTCTGAATGCGAGCCGTGAGAAGATCACTAAGTCGCGTATCATCGGCGCTCCTGATCTGGTCGTCGAAGTCGCTTCACCTGGCACTGTAGCGCATGATCGGCGTGAGAAGCAGGATGCATATGCTCGTGCCGGGGTGCCAGAGTATTGGGTTGCCATTCCTGAGGCTTACACCATCGAGGTGTTAGTTCAGGAGGCAGGCGAATATCGTTCGCTCGGCGTCTTTGAAGGACAGGCTTTGTTGCCTTCGAGAGCAGTGCCGGGATTCCTGGTGCATGTTGAGGAATTCTTCGCTTCAATTTAGTGGTCAGTCCGGTTAGCTTTTGACGGCGGATAAGAGTCAGCCAGTACGTCCCGTTTTCCCAAAGTATGCCCCCCAAGGAGTACGCCTTCTCGTATCGCTTCCTGAAACCCTTCGATGTCACTCAGGACTGCCCCACGAAGATCCGCTCGTGCCTGCTTCATTATTTTCTTTCTATTCCCAGCCCGCTTTTTATACCAGATACATCGTAGATGCCGCCTCGCTGCACGTACCCGCCTGTAAAGGGGTCCTCGGCCAGCAGCATGGGTGTATCCAGGTCAACGAAGCGGAACCCACTCAGCCCGGCCACAAAATGCGCGGCGGCGCTCGTGGCCAGGCGCGACTCCATCATCGCGCCGATCATCAGCTGCGTGTGCGTCGCCCTGCAGACGGCGGCGATATCCAGTGCCTCCACGAAGCCGCTCTTCATCAGCTTGATGTTTACCACGTTGACCGCGCCTAATGCAATCAAATGTGCCACGTTGGCCGCGCTGTAGGCGCTTTCATCCGCGGCGACGGGCACGGTCGTGTGCTGCGTCACGTAGCGCAGCCCCTCGAAATCGTCTTTATGCACCGGCTGCTCCATCAAGAGCGGGCGAATATCGTGATCATCCAGCGCCTCCAGGCAGAGCAGCGCTTCATTCGCCGTGTAGCCCTGATTTGCGTCGAGGGTCAGGCCAAGTCCGGGAGCGCCCTCGCGAATGGCCTCGACGCGAGCGACGTCATCGCGAATATCGCCCCCGACCTTGATCTTGATGCTGGTAATGCCGCGCGCCACAATGTCCTTTGCCAGTTCGTAGCCGTGTTCCTGCGTGACCATGGGAATACTCATATCGGTCTCAACCACGCTGCTGGCGCCGCCGAAAAAAACATAGAGCGGTATACCGTAGGAGCGGGTAAGCGCGTCCAGCAGTGCCATCTCCATCCCAGCACGGGCGGTAGCCTGGGTGAAGTAGACGCTGTGCATCAACTTCGCAAGCCGCCGCCAGTGTGCCGCGTCCTCGCCCTCGATCAGTTTCGCGCAGCCGGCCTGGGAGACGCTCCCGGTAGCGATGGTGAACGGCTCCAGCAGGGGAATATTGAGAGGTTCGACGGTGACAGCGCGAATAGTGGTACGCGGCATAAAATCCTCTTTCTTCAGCCGACAGCTATAAATTAGTTCTATTGCGTTGGCGATCCTCGTGGCGCTCTATGGCCAGTTCGATCAGGCGGTCCAGCAACTGCGCGTAAGGCAGACCGCTTGCCTCCCACAGCTTGGGGTACATACTGATCTGCGTGAAGCCCGGTATGGTATTGACCTCGTTGATATAGACCTGGCCCGTCTCTTTCTCCAGGAAGAAATCCACGCGCGAGAGGCCGCTGAGATCCAGGGCAGCAAAAGCCTGCACGGCCCAACGACGTACCTGTTCCGCCGTCGCCTGTGGAATAGCGGCGGGAATAATGACGTGGGACTTGCCATCGATGTACTTAGCGTTATAGTCATAGAATTCGTTGCTGGGAACGATCTCTCCGACAACGGATGCAATCGGCTCGTCGTTGCCCAGCACCGAACACTCTAGCTCGCGGCAATTGATGCCGCGCTCGATGATGACCTTGCGGTCGTATTCCGCGGCCACGCGGATAGCGTGCGCCAGTTCGTCGCGATTGTGCGCCTTGTTCACCCCTACGCTCGATCCCAGGTTAACCGGCTTGACGAAGCAGGGATAGCCCAGGCGCTGCTCGACGGCATCCAGGATCTCTTCCGGCGAGCGCTCCCACTCGTTGCGGCGGTAAGTAAGCGCTTCGACGACGGACAGGCCGACCGAGCTAAATATCATCTTCATTTTCTCTTTGTCCATGCCCAGGGCGGAGCCGAGCACGCCGCAGCCGACGTAGGGAACGTTCGCCATTTCCAGCAATCCTTGCAGCGCACCATCTTCGCCATAGGTACCATGCAGGACGGGAAAGACGACATCCAGCGCTCCTTCGATGCCGAGTTGCTCGCTGCCGCGTACCGGGATGAGGCGGCGCAGGCTGGGATCACCTGTCAGAGTGACGGCGGTTGACCGCTCCAGGCCCTCCTCGTGGCTGGCGCTCTGTTCAGCAGATAGCAGCCGGGGTGGCGCTACGCCCAGCAGCCAGGAACCCTCTTTGGTAATACCTATAGGAACCACATCATATTTCTCTTTATCCAGGTTCGCCATCACTGACGTGGCTGACGCAAGTGACACCTCGTGTTCGCCGGAGCGGCCACCGAAAACAAGCCCAACACGAATTTTCTGCTTTTTTTCTGGCATTCTTTTTCCTCCCAGGTATATAAAACTGGCTTTACAACATATCCAACATAGTTTCCATGTGCATGCCGCGCGAGCCTTTGATCAGCACAAGATCGGAACTCCGCACGTGCTGTTTGAGCAGGTCGGCTGCCGCCCGTTTCGCGGCCTCCAAATCTGAGTTATTCTCGACATTGGCAGCAAAGTAATAGATATTCTTTTCGGGCATACCCGCCTGCCGTGCGCCTTCGACGAAGAAACGCGCCTGGTCGCCGATGGCAACAAGATAATCGACAACGCCCACCAGAGCCTGGCCGCTGGCAAGATGTTCGGCCCGCGCGTAGTCGCCCAATTCAAAGATATCGCCCAGCACCGCCCAGCGCTTACCACCTTCGGCAATATGAGTGGCCTGCATCGCCCTGGTAATGGCAACAATCGATTGACGATTGGCGTTGTAGGTATCGTCGATCAAGGTGCTGCCATGCGGTCCCGGCTTGATCTGGCCGCGTCCCTTCGCGGGCGCCAGGTCCTCCAGCGCGGCACGGATTTCGTCGAGATCCATATTAGCCGCGCAGCCTGCCGCGGCCGCCGCCAGCACTATAGTGACCCCATGTTCGCCCGGCAGGTGCAGCTGCACGCGTGCCTGTCTTCCATGATAACTCAACGTGAAGCTGTGCCCGCGCAGCGTATCGCCGCTGATGTCGCTGCCGCGTACCTCTGCCCCCTCTCCGAGTCCGAAGTAGAGCACGCGCGCCCGCGTTTTCTCGTTCATGGCTCGTACGTTCACATCGTCATAGTTTAGAATGGCAACGCCCTCGGGTGTAAGAACCTGCACCAGTTCGCTTTTGGCGATGGCGATTCGCTCCTGCGACCCAAAGAATTCCAGGTGGGCCGCGCCCACACTGGTAATGATCGACCAGTCGGGGCTGGCGATATCCCTGCATAGCCACGCCAACTCTCCTACCCACTGCGCGCCCATCTCCAGTACCGCATAACGATGCTGCGGTTCCAGTCGCAGCAGCGTAATCGGATAGCCGATTTCGGTATTATAGGAAGCGTAGGTTTTGAGCGTCGGGGCCTGCCGGCTCAGAACAGCGGCTGTTGCCTCCTTGGTGCTCGTCTTGCCATTGCTGCCGGTGATGCCGACCAGCGTGGTTCCCGGCTGGCGCAGTGTGCGCGTACGGGCCGTCGCGTGCAGGGCCTTGATGACATCTGGAACGACGATTTGCAGGAAATCGGCGGGAGCGTCTTTTGCAGGCTCGCTGCACAGTGCGCCGCCTGCTCCTGCCTGCGCCGCCGCGGGAATAAAACGGTGCCCATCGGTATGAGCGCCCTTTATGGCAATGAAGAGATCTCCCGGGCCGATGTGCTGGCTATTGTCCCAAGCGCCAGGAAATACCTGCGCCGGGTCAGCAGGCTTTGTGCTGTGCAGGTGGGCCTGCTCTCCGCAGCCTTGTAGTATATCGTTGAGGGTGAACATGCACTCTATCCTCCGCTCGAGCCTGTGGCACATAGCCTTTTCGCTGGGCAAATTATATCATATGCTTACTTGTGATTTGGCGGGGTAAATTGCCACTTTTCTCATCACCTTGCACATTTACTCCTGTTCTAATCATGAGGTAACAGCTACTGGAACGCGCTATGTGGTAGGATATTTGGGACAGTTGCGACACTTGAGACAGGGGCTTAATGCAACATGCCGGGTGAGGCGAAACTGTTGGGACAGTTGCGACACTTGGGACAGGGTTTCGATGCAAATTGCAAGTGAGGAAAAATCGGTTGGGACACTTGTGACACTTGAGACAGGGTTTCGATGATAAAGGTACGTTTGTCTCCCAGGCTCTCGCCAGTGTTAGGAGCTACGAGCGAGAGATACCAGGAAGAACTGCATGAGACTAGAGTAGCCCATGCTCTAATTTCATTATACACCAGGCAAAAAGGGGAAGTTATATGCGAGCAGTAGTTATTACAAAGCCAGGCGGCCCCGAAGTGTTAGAGGTGCAGGATGTAGAGACGCCCGAGCCTGTGGGCGACCAGGTACGCGTGCGTGTGCACGCCTCGGGCGTCAATCGCGCTGATCTGTTGCAGCGCGCCGGGGGCTATGCAGCTCCTCCTGGCTCGCCCGAGCACATTCCAGGGCTGGAGTTCGCTGGAGAAGTCGATGCGGTTGGTTCCCTGGTCCAAGCGTGGAAGCCGGGCCAGCGGGTCATGGGCCTGGCAGGTGGAGGAGCGCAGGCGGAGTATATCCTGGCGCACGAGGGGCTGCTGGTTGAGATACCGCAAAACCTGGATTTCGTGCAGGCTGCCGCCGTGCCGGAAGTCTTTATGACCGCGCACGATGCTCTATTTACGCAGGCAGGATTGCAAATGGGCGAACGCGTGTTGATCCATGCCGCAGGCAGCGGTGTAGGAACAGCCGCTATCCAGCTCGCACATGCGGCAGGCGCCAGCATTTTTGGCACATCGCGCACACCTGAGAAGCTGGAACGGGCAAAGACTCTGGGACTCGATGTGGCGCTCTCCCACCAGGATTTTGCCGCCACAGTGAACCGCCTGACGGACGGCAATGGAGTTCATGTCGTGCTGGATTTTATCGGCGCGGCCTACATAGCGCAGAACCTGGAAGCGCTTGGCATGTGGGGGCGCATAATATTTCTGGCGACTATGGGCGGCGCGCAGGCAAACGTGAACCTGGGCATGTTGATGGGCAAGCGCATTTCGATGCGCGGGTAACGCGCCGCTTCGCGACACACGTGCTGCCTCTGCTGGCCAGCGGGAAGGTGCAGCCGGTCATAGAGCACGTCTATCCCCTACATGAGGTTGCGGCTGCGCATACTGTCATGGGCGAAAACCGTAATTTTGGGAAGCTGGTAATTAGCGTGTGAGATTGTAAATGTCCAGTCTTTATTGCTCAATCCGTTGGCACGCCTCTGTTTAGAACGCTTTCCTTGTCCTGGCGGAGGCCTTCCCCCGCTCGCGAGCCTGTGCATCGAAAGCTGCCTTGTAGCTCGGGTCCTGATGTTTGAGCGCATGATGGGCATAGCTTCGCAACCGTGGATCGGTCTCGGTACGCAGGATCTGCTCCAGCGCCGCTCTGGCACGGGGGTCCTGCGGGAGACGCCGCAGCCCCAAGAGCGCTTTCAGTCGCTCACTCGTGTGGGCGGATGAGAGCGCTACCTGCACATGCAGGCCGACAGGATCGTCCTGGTAGGTTGGGTCCTGGGAGAGAAGCGCATGATAGGCAGCTATTTGCAGTTCTGGATCAGCATCGCGGAGAATGCTCTTTAATGCTGCTACCGCCCGTGCATCCTGCGGCTGGTGCAGCCCCCAGAGAGCGTTGAGTTGGACACGCCGGTTGGTCTCTGAAAGCGCTACCTCAACGAGCAGGCCGACGCGATCGCCCGTCAAGGGGCATGGCTTGCACTCCTGACAGCTCGCTGAATGAACCGCCATCCGCCGAACGGAGGGAGCGGGATCGTGGAGCGCGACCTGCCGCAGTGGTGCGAAACAGGCGTCGGTGCCGTGATGATCCATAAAGCCGGCGCATCCTCCTCGCACACGCACGTTCGGGTGGAACAGACCCCAGATCGCAGCAGCGATTCCAGCCTTGCCTCTAGACGCCAGGGCAGTCTCTGCTGCCCTGGCTGTGTTCAAGTCCTGGGCACCCAATTGCTCCACCAGGGCCTGCAAATCATGAGTCGGATCAAGTGCATCGTTCATCGTCTCATCTCCTTCACATCGATCAAAGATCTTCTCTTCCAGAGGTGCCAAAACACGACGAAAAAGTTCCAGTGAAGTCTTCTACTTGATCTGGACACCAACGCGTTCCAGGAGGCTTAGGCTCAGTTCTGCCCTGTATTTGATGGGTTTGTGATCTGGACCATGGGAATCTGAACCTGAACTGGTAAGCAAGCGGTGCTGCTGGGCATACTCCAGATACCTGGCAATCTGTTCTGGAGTATGAGCGGGATAATACACCTCCAGGCCATCGATGGGTACTTCCTGGCAGAGCTCATCAAGCGAATGTACATCATAGCAAGTAAACCCTTCACCCCGTCCAGGATGGGCGATGAGGCACACGGCTCCACTACGATGAGCGGCAGCAACGACAACGGCAATATCGGTAGTGGCCCACGAGAAACCTGCATCCGTAATCAATTGCCCTGCAGAGGGTTCTCCTGTTCCGTAACCCTGGTTTTTTAAGAGGGCCACCAGATCATGGGGTTGTTGCGCACTCGGTTTGACCAGGAGGGCATCCAGTTCGTGCTGATCGGAAAAGGAGATGCCGATCTTGCGCAGGTTCTCGCAGACCTCCCAGGTGTTCTCTTGCTGGCGGCGCGCAATATCTTGTGCCAGCTCTTGCAACTCGTTCTTTTCCGGATCAAAGCCATAGCAGAGCACATCGGTCGGCTCACCTCTCCACGAGGTACTCATTTCCACTGCCGCGAGCACTGGCAGTTGTTTTGCCGCCGCAAGACGTTGTAGCGATGCGATGGTATCCACACGATCGTGATCTGTGATGGCTGCCAGGCTAAAGCGTTCACTCACCAGGTAGTCGATCAACTGCTCAGGGGTCCATGTGCCGTCACTGTAAGTGGTATGCAGTTGCAGGTCAATGGCGGCAGCAGGAGCCAGCACGAGATGAGGAGTCACTACTTCCAAAATCTTCTCCATATATCCGATACAAATATATCAGTAATAGATATATTAATCTCTGCTTAGTAGGCTTGTCAAGAGGAGCTCTGCGCAGACATTACCTGGAAACATTTATATGATTTTAACGCGTCAGCATGGCCAACCTGTGATATAATAGAACAAACCCACGAGCCAGACATCAAGCGGCGTTCTCTGAATGTAAAAACGAGTGAAAGGCAATACCCAATGCCTACGCAAGAAGAGCGGTTAGACATGGTTGAATTCAACCTCCGTCAATTCAAGACGGAAACCGTTAGAGTGTACCAGGACATGGCTTTTGAAATGACCATAGTCAAGGGCCTCACAGAAGATTCCGTCAAGCGGCTGTCAACACTGAGCGATACAATAGAGAAACGCTTTGATGGAGTGGATCGGCGCTTTGAGCGAATAGATACCCGCCTGGACACGATGGACACCCGCCTGGACCGGGTGGAGGGTATGCTTGTACAGATCCTTGAATACCTTTCAGAAAAACCCTAGCCAACCAGGCCGGTAAGACAAAAAGCAAGCATGTGAGGTCTACACGAACCAGAGAGAGTATGCTATACTCCTCCACATGAAACTTGCTCTCACCATCACGCCACAGCGCAGCGCCCAGTACAGCAACATGACCGCAGCCCTGGCGGCGCCAGAACTCCTCGCCAGCCCATTGGGCGCTGCCATTCGCCACGTCGAGCCTGTAATGCTCGCAGGCCAGGCTCATCTGCTCGTGGACATCGATGACACAGCCGTACCGGACATGCTGCCCATTCTCTCTCGCCTGGGTGCAACAAGCGCGGCGTACGAATATTTCGCGCACATTGGTGAGATAGTAGGACCGCTCTTGCGCCCGTTGGAGCCATGCTTCACCCCTTTCGTCCCGCTGGAGATGGCCGAGACGCGCCGCTACAAAGGCAAGACCAACGAAATCTTCACTCATGTATTGCTCAACATCGCCATCTTCGCGGGCGCCTACAGCGGGCAGTTCACAGAACGCCTGCGGGTGCTCGATCCCCTCGCGGGAGGAGGCACAACGCTCTTTCTTGCCCTCGCGGCAGGCTACGACGCCTTCGGCATAGAGCATGCGCGGCAGGATGTCGAGACTACCGCCGTCTTCGTCAAGCAGTACCTCAACAGTGAGCGCATCCCCTACAAGGAGCTGGACGAGCGCCGGCGGGCCGGGCGGCGCTACCAGTTCGAAGTCGGGCGTAAGGGGGCGACGCGCCTGCTCGTCCTGGCCCATGGTGAAACCCACCAG
>WNGN01002355.1_pt1 | contig 20888 bp, 26 predicted proteins | sample 5400561 | NCBI WGS metagenome assembly WNGN01 (sample SAMN13153379, study PRJNA577476) | soil metagenome | isolation source: 115 cm soil or saprolite under Garry oak tree replicate 2 | place: USA:California | collected 2016-06-15 | reverse complement strand
TAAACTTCGCCCGAGAAAGGCACGAACTGCTGCTAACCACTCGAACCTATCGCGAAGCCGAGGAGGCGCTAGAACTGAAACGACTACGATACCATGTCGTAGGAGGGCATGGCGGCGCCACGCGCTATGGCAAACTGTTGGCAAGCGGACGCAGAGTTGTGAAGTTGGCTCAGCTGATCGAGAGCTGGCATCCGGACACGGCGGTGTCATTCTCATCTCCAGAAGCTGCGAGAGTGGCCTTCGGCCTAGGGGTGCCACATGTCGCAGTAAATGATTCTCCACATTCCTGGCAGGTCGCCCGTCTCAGCATTCCCCTCTCCCGCTATGTCTGCTCGCCTTGGATAATCCAAAGACGCGTCTGGCTGGCTTTCGGAGCTCGGCCTGACGGTATCGTGGCGTACAGGGCACTGGACGCAGCCGCTTGGTTGAAAATCATCGTGTTACGTACTGAGGAATCGTACGCCTCGTACCTGGAAGGAAAGGCGAGTGACAAGGCGCCGGTCATCGGCCCGGTCGCTGAAGAGATCTTGAAGCTCAAACTGGACGCGCAGATGGTCATTTCGACAAGGTACGGTCGACAAGCGCCAGTCCTCAGGCAAAAGTTCGGAAACAAGGTCCGGGTCATTGACCATATTGTGGACTCGACAAGCCTCCTCTACTACTCGACCATTTTCATCGGCTCTGGAGGAACCATGACCGTTGAGGCAGCTCTGCTGGGCCGCCCGGCCATATCATGCTTCCCCGGAGACAAACCGCTCTACATCAAATACCTGGAGAAGAAAGGATTGGTCAAGACGATTCAGTCGCCAAAGACGATCGCGATGAAAGTCAGAGAAACAATAGCTTCAGACAGGGAAATGGAGGAGCAACAAAAGCGAGGGACCCAAATGCTTCGCCGCATGGAGGACCCGATCAAGATCATCTCTGCGGTAGTCAGAAAGACTTGGAAGCTATAGTCTGGAACCGGTCGAGCGACGGCGGGTAGTCGAGCTATCCGGAACCAGCCTGGTCCGGTTTCCGCCCAAACTGGGCCTGGCGAGCAATCGCTTTGGCTTAGAAACCGACCGGACCCTCGCAAGAAATCGCAGGTTCCACGTCATCTAAAGAAACGTTCGTCGAGCACAAAGGATGCAGTTACCATCCACGGTTACCATAAGCCGTCCCCGTCAAGAAAATCCAGGAGCGTTGATCCTTGCGACACAGAACAGCTCTTTGGTAGGAATGCAAGCTAGAAATCGCCCAAAATCAGCCCCGATCAGAGATCGGGAAGGTGGGTCCCGCTGAGCACCTTATTCACGCTTGAACGGCCCTCGTCAGCACTTACTGGAAGACGCTGATCAGCACGTTCTGCGCGAAAAACTGGATATCTCGCCCAGAAACGGTTCAGACAGCAGGAGACCCCCCTCCAAGATTTAGAAATAAAAAATTCCCGCGACACAAGAGTGCTCCTCCCATGACACGCGAGCGGTTACCAGACCAGACAAGTTCGGGACTTATCTAGGTTCCTACTATTCTAATTTCCGATTGTCTCATCGAAGAGCGGCTTGAACTCGTCCAGTAGAAGCTTCAGATCCTTCTCCGTCTTCCCTTCGACATAGATTCGGATGAGCGGCTCCGTCCCGCTGGCCCTTACGAGGAACCAGCCACGGTTTTTGATGTCGACGCGGACCCCGTCTATGGTGCTCGTCACCCTATCCCCGAGCTTCCGTCGAATCTCCTTCATCACCTCGTTCTTCCTCCTATCCGGACAGCTCCTCTTCTCCTTCGCCATGAAGAAGGTCGGCAGACGAGCCATCAGACGAGACAGCGGCTGACCATTATCCAGGATAGAATTGAGTATGAGAACAGTCGCCATGGCACCATCCCTCACCGGCTGGTGCGGAGCATAGAATATCCCACCATTCTCCTCTCCACCCAGTATCGCCCTCTCCCTCATCATCGTCCGCGCCACATTGATACTTCCAACCGGTGTGAGAATCACCCTCCCCCTCCTCTTCCGAGCCGTCTCAGTCACAGACATAGACGAGGTGATCGGAGTAACCACTTTCAAGCCAGGCTTCTTCTTCAGAACCTCATCCTCAATCAATGTCAGACTCTTGTCACCGGAATGAACCACCCCCGTCTCGTCTACGAAGATCGCCCTATCACCGTCACCATCATGAGCCACTCCAAACACAGCCTTCTCTTGCCTGACAGCCGTGGCAAGAGGCCCTAGATTCTCCGGCCTAGGCTCCGACGTGCGACCCGGAAACCTCCCATCGATATTATCGTTAATCGTGACCACTCTACAACCTATCCTCCTAAGAAGAACTGGCGTCGTCAACGCCGCCACCCCATTCCCGGTATCCACAACTACCGTGACCGGCTTCCCGATCCTTCTCCCACTGACATAGCTCCCAAGGCTCGACAAGTACGCTTCGAGAGGTTGAGGCGGATGCGTCCTCCGGCCCGGGTTCTTGCTAACCCTCCACGACTTTCTCGGAAACAGCCCTTCTATCTTCTGCTCCTTGTCGCGGGCAATTTCGATCCCGTCTGAGTCGACGATTTTGAAGCCGTTATACTCGGGCGGGTTATGGCTAGCAGTAATCATCGCACCTGCCGCATCGCCGGCCAGTTTTACCAGGAATTGGAGCCCAGGGGTGGTAATCTGTCCACAATCCTCAGCATCATTTCCATGGGCAAGTATACCCGCCACAGCACCTTCAGTAAGCATCGGACTCGAGGTTCTCCCATCACACCCAACCAGAATCCTCTTGCTCTCGAAGAGGCTCGCAACACTCGACCCAATTCTGTACGCAAAATCGGCATTGAGAATATCCCCGGCAACCGCTCTGATACCGTTTGTCCCGAATAGGCGGGCTGCTTTCAATCTGCCTTCAAACCTCGCGTTAGTTTAGAACTATTGATCCCGGATTGACTACTGAATGTTCGGGGATGACTACTTCGCCCGCGATAACGGATCCCTTTCCGATCGTTGTCCCCTTTCCGATCCTCGTCCCCTCCCCTATGACGGCGCCCTCAACGCGACAGCCCTCATCGATGGTTGTATCTTCAAACAATATCGCGTCGCGCACCATGGCGCCATTCTTCACCTTGACCTTTGGCGAAAGAATCGCGTAAGGTCCCACTTTGGCGTCGCTCGCAATGACACAGCCACTACCTACGTGGGACGGCTGTTCGATATCGACGGCGGGAGAGATGTCTTTCCTCGCATTAGACAACAGCTGCTCGCCTCGTTTCAACATGTCCATGTTCGTCGCCACGTAATCTTTGACCTGTCCAATATCATACCAGAACCCATTGTGCCTCCATCCTCTAAGCTTCATCCTGTTCGCCAAGACTGGGAAGATCTCCCGTTCGAGGCTTACAGCCTGTCCTTTTGGAATCATTCCGATCACACTGTGGTTCAATAAGTAAACTCCCGCGTTGATCCAGCCCGGACTTTGAGCCTTCGGCGACTTCTCTTCGAAGCCTATGATGTGATCGCCAGAGTCCAAGGTGACCAATCCGAAGGGCCTAGTATCTCTCACCGAGAAAACAGCTAGCGTAGCCTCTGCACCGCTCGCCAGATGGGCGCGAGTGAGACCCTTCAGGTCGATATCACTCACGATGTCCCCGTTGACAACAATCACAGGTTCCCTGCCAGACATCACTCCAGTCGCCAGTCTCAAGGGCCCCCCGGTTCCCAGCGGGGTCTCCTCGACGGACAACACCATCCTATTCCCCATCTTCCGGGCCGCCACCTCCATGCGAAGCTTGTCTGAGAGATGATTGACCGCAAGTATCAGTTCCTCCACATTCCCCCGGTCGAGCCAGTCAGACATGTAGTCTATCAGAGGAGTGCCAACTATAGGAAACAAGAGTTTCGGCTTCGAACAACTGAGAGGTCGAAGCCTCGTCGCGAATCCCCCGGCGAGAATCAATCCCTTCAACGGCTCTTCCAAGCTCTCAGTTCGAGGATTCGCGGTGGAAATGTTGTTATAGCCTTTGTCCGAGAACGAGCCGACGAATTCTTGTCGCCCAGTTCTTCGCGGAAGAGACTTGGGCAGAAAGGGGTTGACGCGATTTTCAGCTCGGCCAGGGAACACCACCCAGCCAGCCTTCTGGTCGGAATATTGGGGATTGTTACTGGCGTCACACTCTGGTTCACCATACTATTGGACCTTGGATGCAAGAGATTCTTGGGCCCCTCGGAAACCGATTCTTATCTCACCCTCTTTCTTGCATCAATTGGTCTCATTCTAGTGCTTGTCGGAGCTGGAATCTGCACAGTCCCTTCCATCTCCACTGCCCCTACTGAGGAGAAGGCCTTGGAAGGATACCCGGAGTTGGCAAAGCCCTCGAGAAGGATTCTACCAATGTCAAACATGAGGTTCGCGCTGTTCGCCTTCATCCAGAGTTTGGTCATATCTGCCCTCTATGCCGGACTGGTCGAGGAATACCAGTCAAACTTGACCATGCAGCAGTGGGTTCGCCTAGTCTTCCCAACTGCGAAGTATATTCTCAACGGGGAAACAGTTCTGGTCCTGTCGACACTGCTCGGGCTAATCACAGCCCAGTTCCTTCCGGGAAGACTACTTGCCGAGCGAAAGACGATCATCTGACCAGCTGAAAAACCCCTAATCGAGCCTCTTACTACTTACACTCGCCTAGCTCCAAAAAATCGTAACAAGAAATTCCCAAAACGCGAAAAAGACAGCGACGAAAAAAACCAAGAATTCTTTTTTTCAAAACGACCTTCCCGGATCGCACGCGCCACCGAGTGGTCGTAGCCTATGATGCGGGTGATTTGGAGTACTGCTTTCGCCAACCACCCTTTGTAATAATCCTACCTGGTAGCTTCACGAAAGCTTGCCACCACAGTTCTTGCAGAACATCGCTTCAATCGGGTTGGTTGAACCGCACGACGCGCAAACTGTCGAGTCCAACAAAGTGCCACATTTGATGCAATGCTTCGCTCCGCTTAGAAGCTGAGCACCACACTTCCGACACCATCCCGTGCCTCGAGCCGTCTCGACAGGCTTGGGGGGTGCAAGGGAACTTGGAGAGAACACATCAGTGAGAATGACTACATCACCAACAGTTGCTATCTTTTCATGGGACACTTCGTATTCTCTGGAAAGGTCCCGGTCGTCCAGTATAGTCTTGAACTGTTCCTTGTCGACCGACAATAACAACGACCTGATGTCACCCGCGTCGGTCGGAATGGCTTTTCTCACCCTGCCAACCAGGATTCCATGAGAGTCAACGACCTGGAGACCGGTCAGAGCCTCAATTCTTGCATGATTGTCCTTGACCTGCGAACTCGCGGTCTGGTTGTCAACATACTTCTCGCACCCGTAACAGTACATCGTCCTCAACTCCCAAAAACAGGGTACGACCTTGATGTGTTCGAGTCAATTTTCTCACACACCTCAAACACTTCCTTCAGGACTTAGTTTATTGGGATACTACCGCATGTACGGAAAAAGGTAGAAACTGTCGATTGCTCCCAACCTACGCGTAGGACTATTCTCTTCTCATTCTTTGGAGTCACATACAGAATAGCTGGAAACAGTGCAAGTCGAACGCCCACGTGGATCATGGAGGTTAGAGACTTACAGTGAAGACCGCCTCAGCCTACTCGCCATGCAATATAACCGGCTTCTTCCAAATCCATGAGAAAGCCTCCGACCCTCTTCAAGTCGGCTCCACCGGAGCAGCTGTCGCTTTAGAAAAAGGAGTCAGAACGAGAGTGAGCCTCAAGAAAGGAAGCTCATCGAGCGTCGCTGCAACCTTCAACGGCGGTCGATTGTCCCAACGGTCAGTCTCTGTGCACGTCGCAAAGAGACTCCTCGAGCTTGACGGAAGGCCCTGGAGGGTTGATATCACTCATACCAGCCCATTCGAGTCCGGGTCCGGCTATGGGACCAGTGGAGCCGGAGCTCTCTGCGTATCGTTGGCGCTGAACGAAACGATGGTGCTATCCCTTTCGATGCTTGAAGTAGCCCAGATCGCACACGTCTCGGAAATCGAGTGCAGGACCGGACTGGGAACTGTTGCGTCTGTCTTTTCCGGGGGTCTTACCTTGAGAACTGTACCGGGAGCTCCGGGAGTAGGAAAAGTCAGCAAGGTGGATGTCCCCTCGTCTCTGAGGCTGATCACGGCTAGTTTTGGTCCAATCTCGACGAGGGCCGTCCTTGGAAGAGTTAGTCTCAAGAGACGTATTAGCACTTGTGGCAATGGCTTGATCCAGAGGTTCGACAGGCGAGCCCCGCAGACCAGTTTCATGATGCTGTCGAAACAATTCTCAGAATGTGTAGGTTTAATGTCTCAAAGGTTGTCACAGCTCGTAGTCGGGCTCGATTCGACAGGTTTCAAATCGAGCATGGCAATGCTGGGAGAATCGATCTTTTGCCTAATCCCAAAGGATTTAGCGCCTACTGTGACAACCTTTCTTCAAAGGCGCGGCGTGACTCCGGACGTTTCCCGGATAGCGAACTCAGGGGCGCACCTGCTATGAACGTGAGCGTACACCACCCAAGGTTCTTGTCCCTCGCAACTCGAGAAAGGCTTGCGAAGGCCATGAGTGAAGGCATTGTCGTTCCGCAAGGATTAATCGCTCATGGCAGAGGAGAGGCTTTCGACTACATCCTAGGTGAAGAGACTCTACCAGCGGCAACTGCCGCCACATCCGCAGCAGCCGCTTTTCTGCTTATGGCAGAGCATCCGGTCTTATCGGTTAATGGGAACACTGCCGCCCTCGCCGGAAAGGAGATTGTGAATCTATCCGCCGCCATCTCGGCACCGATAGAAGTCAACCTCTTCCATCGAACCAACAGGAGAGAACGTCTAATCGCGAGCTATCTCAAACGCTTAGGCGCGGGAGACGTTCTTGGCCTAGGAAAGTCTGCAAGCAGCACCATCCGAGGCATAGCGAGTTCACGAAGACAGACTGACCCGAGAGGTATTGGAGAGGCAGATGTTGTCTTAATTCCCTTAGAGGATGGCGATAGGGCAGAAGCTCTTTCGCGAGACGGAAAGAAAATAATCGCGATAGATCTCAATCCTCTCTCGCGGACTTCTCGCGCAGCTTCGGTCTCAATCGTCGACAACGTGGTAAGGGCTATCCCGGCCTTGACCCATGCCTCTTACAGACTGAAGAAAATGCGGCGCACTAGCCTAGAGCGACTTGTATCTGACTTTGACAACCAGCGTAATCTAGCTGGTACAATTAAGGAAATGATTGAATATCTACGAGGATGGGCGTAGGTCTGAAACCTACAGACACAATCGAAAGACGAAAGGTATCAGTGGCGACCTTCCGACGGATGAAGGCCGAAGCCAAGAAGATAGTCATGGTGACATCCTATGACTATCCTACTGCCGCGATTGCAGACGAAGTAGGCGTCGACTCAATTCTCGTCGGCGACTCGTACGGAATGGTGGTCCTAGGATACGAAAATACGATTCCGGTCACAGTCGATGAGCTTCTTCCAGTTTGTCGCGCGGTCCGGAGAGGAGCCACGCATCCTCTCCTCATCGGGGATCTACCATTCATGAGCTTTCAAGCGTCAACGGCAGAGGCAGTCCGGAACGCGGGACGATTCGTAAAAGAGGGGGGAATGGAAGCTGTCAAAGTAGAAGGCGGTAGGGATGCGTCTCCCATCGTCAAAGCAATTTCTCGGGCCGGAATTCCCGTTCTCGGACACATAGGAGTTACCCCTCAGACAGCTACCCTGCAAGGAGGATACAGAGTCCAGGGACGGAGTCCGACTTCAGCCGCTGACCTCGTCGAAGACGCTGTATCTCTTGAGAAGGCTGGAGCTTTCGGAATCGTCTTGGAGATGGTTACAGAAGAGGCGGCCCGAGCGGTTACCGAGAAAGTGTCGATTCCGACAATTGGTATTGGGTCAGGAAGGTTCTGTAATGGCCAGGTTCTCGTGATACACGACATCATAGGACTCTACCCAAAGTTCACCCCTAAGTTTGCCAAACGCTACGCCGATGTGTCCGCCATCATCAAGCAGTCACTCGAGAAGTATACAGGTGACGTGCGGAGCGGCGATTTTCCCACAGAGCAGAACACATTCAAAATGGAAGACGACCAGAGACTAGCGGTCGATTCTCGACGGAAGACTTGACGGATTGCGGATAGCCATCGTGGGAGCTGGCGCGATTGGTTGTCTGTTCGGAGTGCGTCTGCACAACTCAGGCCACAGCGTCCTGCTAATACATCATACCAGTCGGACCATCGCTTCCATCAAGAGACATGGGGTGCTTCTACGAGAACTGTCGGGAACGATTGCCCGGGCGCATCTTGAAGTGAAGCGGTCATTATCGAGTCAAGATGATCCTGATCTCGTTCTACTGACAGTCAAAGCGTACGACACGGAAGCAGCCACTCGAGCTATACGGAAGTCGATTGGAAGCAATGGCCTAGTTTTGAGCCTCCAGAATGGTCTAGGAAACATTGAGACTCTGCGCCGGTACCTTCCCGCTCAAAAGCTTCTGGCGGGAACAACGACAGAAGCTTCACTCCAAACTGGGCCTGGTCAGGTCACTCATACCGGAAACGGCACGACTTGGATTGGAGAAGTTAGTAGAGTAACCTCGAACGGATGCGGAATGATCAGAGAGGTCTTTCGCAAGGCCGGATTTAGAACTGTGGCCAGCAAGAATATCGAGGGCGTAATCTGGTCAAAGGCCATCATGAACTCCGCAATCAATCCGATAACCGCGCTTCTACGAGTTCCTAATGGAGAGCTCCTAAGAATCCAATATCTAAGATCAATCGTCAACGCCGTGGTTCACGAGGGAAGTGCTGTGGCGAGGGCCCATGGTGTCTCCCTCAATCCAGCCCCGAGATCTATGCTCTTACAGGTTCTAGCATTGACCAGAAGCAACAGGTCTTCAATGCTTCAAGACGTAGAAGCAGGAAAGAGAACTGAGGTTCGACAGTTGAATGGTTGGATAGCCTCGTTGGCTGGGCGGCTCGGAGTTGACGCTCCCTACAACCGCCTGCTTTCCAAGCTGGTCCTCGGCCTAGAAACATATCGCAGTCGGTAGCGTTTACGTCTCTGTTTCGCAGACTGTGGCTGGCAAACGCAACCTTGCCCTTAGGCCGTGGATAGAGGAAGCCCTCTACAGTCGACCTTCCCCTTCACCCGACGAATAAAGTTCGGACAAGCAAAGCATTGGACAAACGAGACCGTCTTGTTTAGAACAGGACACGCCACGGCCTCTTTTTTCATTCTAGCTATCTGCTTCCCGCCAGCGACTCCCTTCAGCTCGTCGACATATTGTTTTGCAGTAGGCGGCGGCTTTTCCGGTGAAAAGATCTCGACCACATACTTTGTAGCCGGGGGATCGTCGCTCATAGTCCCTCGAAACCAAGCCTGTTCGACAGCCTAATTATCCTTTGTTACCAATTGTGTGGGAAACGTCTTGTCCCAATGTAGTTGTTGCGATACGTCTGTATTCTAGATAGGCGAGGAGACATAACGGGATATCTTTGCGCCACTTGTTTGGAAACTGGCTGAACGTTTCTAGTCATTGCGAAGAAGGCCCACAGGAAACGCAGAACGCTTTGTCTTGGGATCAAGAATAAGTGGGGTTCAGAGAGAATTCAGGGTTTTCCTCCTCCGAGCATTGTGCGTTTCAAATCAACGAAGAATTGTGTATCAGTCCACTGCCGAATATAGAATCCTTATACTCACTCTCCCGAGGCTGAAATGAACCTCCTTTGCCGAGGCGACAGAACACGGTTCGGACGGCAGTCGTTCTTTCAGGCGGCGAAGGGATACGACTGCGACCGATTACTAAGGACCTCCCCAAAGGGCTCGTCAGGGTTGGGGGAAAACCTCTCCTCCAATGGGTTGTTGAATGGCTAAGGGGGAACGGAGTAACAAGCATAGTAATCGGCGTCGCTTATCTCAAGGATCGTATAATCGACTATTTTGGCGACGGAGACCGGTTCGGGGTCAGAATCACCTACAGCATCCATACAGTGGAGGGAGGGACGGGAGAAGGATTCAGGTTGGCCATCGGCCGATATGTCCGTGACGACACTTTCTTCGCCCTTAACGGTGACCAGATAACTGATCTAAAGCTGGATTCTTTGCTTGAAAAACATACAGAGACGAGAGCGACTTCGACAATTGCCGTAGTCCATCCTCGGCTACCGTTCGGGCTTGTAAAAGTCGATCAGAATGACCATTGTCTGGGGTTTCTTGAGAAGCCTATGCTTAAGGACCGTTTCATTTCAACTGGAGTATACGTCTTCGACAAGAGGATCACCGAATACCTGCCTCGTCGCGGCGACATCGAAAGACTAACATTTCCAAGGCTTTCACGCCTGCGAAAATTGGGAGCCTACCGTCATCAGGGCTCATTCATCACAGTCAACTCATTAAGAGAGCTCGAGGAGGCTGAGGAGCAACTGAAGGAGAATCGCCGCGGTTGAATGTTCTTGTCACTGGGATAACGGGTTTCATAGGATCACAACTTGCCTCGAAGTTGGTTGACCAAGGAGATAATGTGTACGGGCTCGTGAGACATTCCTCTGAGAGAGAGCTGAAGAGACTGGAGAGTATTGTCTCGAGGGTTCATCTCATCGAGGGTGACCTGGTCAGGTACCACTCGGTCCTCTCGGCGGTTGAGGCATCTGATCCGAGTATAGTCTTCCACCTGGGGGCACTTACACCAGTCCGCTTATCATTCGACGATCCTTACCCATACATTGGAATCAATTTTGACGGAACCGTCAACCTCGTGCATGCAATCCTGAGTCAATCCCCGAATACGAGGCTCATAGCTGCTTCTACCGCAGAGGTCTACGGTTGGCAACCAGATGGGCGACCGATAGTCGAAGACGCAATACTCAAACCTGCATCCCCCTACGCCGTGACGAAGGCCGCTGCGGACCAGTATGTTCAGATGGCCAACAGGATCTATCATCTGCCGGGAACGATCATGCGTCCAATCAACAGCTACGGACGGACATGGGAGAGCGGCTTCTACCCAGAATATCTAATATCAAAAATGTTGAAAGGAGAAACGTGCTACGTGGGTGCGCCAGACTCGGTTCGTGACTACATGTTCGTAGAAGACCACGTCGACGCCTATTTGGACGTGGCACGGAACGAAGGGGCGGTTGGAGGAATCTATAACATATCTCCTGGAAACCCGATTACAAACGCTGACCTTGCCCGGCGGCTGTCTTCAATAGTCGGATTCAAAGGAAGAGTCGTTTTCGGATCATATCCCCCGGGCTATCCTCAGAGGTCTCAGAGCCAGGATCCTGGCTATCTCGTTCTCGACAACTCGGCAATCAAGAGGGATGTGAACTGGAAGCCCAAGTTTACTTTGGACGAAGGGCTGAAGAAGGCTGTAAAATTATGGAATCCGGAGTCTCAGTAATAGTCAGTTTGGCCCGCTATTCCGGCGTAGCTGCATTCTCATGTTCCTCTTCAACGGCGAGGAACCCAGAGTAGCCGCATTTCTCACAGAGATACCTCGTTGGAAGTATCCACCCTTCCAGGGGTGCGTGTGAACGCTTCACACTCGCCCCGCAGTTCGGACATGAAAGGGGTCCATGCGCTCCCCGTCGGATAGATCGAAACACGTCGAGTAAAGCCGACAAGAATCCATGTGCCTAGTGAAGCTCTATGCTCGCTTCTGGAAACCCATAGCCGACCAAGACTTTCTTGACTTTGTCGCGATGATCTCCCTGAAGAATAATAGCGTTGTTCTTCGATGTTCCACCGCACGCACAGTAGGTCTTTAGCTTGGTCGCGAGGTCAGAAAGATTGACGCTTTTTCCGTCGATTCCTTCGACAATGGTTGCAGGTTTTCCCCATTTACGCATCTCCATACGTACCTTTACCGTCTGCTGCTCCATGCTGATCGTTCCGCAGACGCAAAGATCCTTCGGCAGGCCGCAGGTCGAACAGACGTCGGCCATTCTAGAAGCCTAAAACTCCCTTCGATTCGTCCACAAACATCGTACGGCCTCCCGATTATTTAAGCGTGCCCTCAAAAATGCGCTAGACCCCAACGACCAGAAAAAGCAGAAACCAGAATAGCCATGTGCCCAGGAGAACGATAAGAACTGTCGGCTTCTCCTCCATCCCGACGCCGCTAGGCGTAGGCTCTGGTTGAGATAAAATCAGCTTTGTAACCTCGAACTGACGAATCCGGGTACCGCCCTTGTCGGCCGCATAGGACGGGTCGAGGGGAATCTGCGGAGTACTAGGGATTGCTGCAGCCTTCCAGGGTAGGCCTTTGATAGGGGTATCCCTCGAGTCTAGTGTATAGCGATAAATATTCATGGCTAGCTATGTTTATTCGTCTTAGTGGGAGAATGAGCGAGCGCATTTCCGTGTCCATTGAGCTGGAATTCTTTAACAAGTATCTGTTCAATGCTCTGAAGAGGAGCCTGTCCAACGCAACTCCGAAGAAGAAGCTCGACATTATCTATTACTATTCCCGTGATCCCCGTGTCAAGTTTTCTATCTCGCTGAATGGTTTCAGCGGAGGTAGTTCCGCAACACACCCTCAGTGGAGCACCGTCTTCAATAACATACAGAGCATGAGGCAGTACCTCAGATAACCGTGATTTTCAGGCCGATAGCCCAAGCGAGTCCTTAAGGCCTTTGTAGCGATTCCGCACAGTGACTTCGGTCACATTGGCAATCTCCGCAATCTCTTTCTGAGTCTTCTTCTCATTTTCGAGGACACAAGCGACGTAGAGCGCTGCCGCCGCCAGTCCCATAGGGTCTTTGCCCGCGACCACTCCCTTCTTCCGGGCATCCTTGAGAACTCTTATGGCCGATTGTTGTGTCTGCATTGAAATCTCCGCTCGGCTGGCTATCTTAGAGATGCATCTTATCGGGTCCTCAACCGGCATAGACATTTCAAGCTCGCGAAGAAGCAACCTGTAGCATCTCGCAACATCTTTCTTCTTTATTCTGCTGGCCCCCGCCACCTCTTTTAGTGTGCGAGGAGTCTCTGATGATCTGCATGCTGCATATAGTGAGGCAGCGGCAATCGCGGCGATCGACCGTCCTCTGACAAGCCCGCTGTCGAGGGCCTTCCGATAAACTACCGCCGAACTCTCCTTAACGTTCGCCGGGACATGAAGCTTGTCAGTAAGCCGGTCAAGCTCTGCCATCGCTTGGGCGAGATTACGATCAGATGATGAGTGTACTCGCGTTCGTATTTGCCATTTCCGAAGCCTAAGCATCTCCATTCTCGTCTCCATGGGGAGCTGACGCCCGTAGGCGTCCCGGTTGACTCGATCAATTACAGTCGACAGTCCTTTATCGTGGATCGAAAATGAGGTTGGAATCCCAACTCGTCCGCGCTCGTCCTTCTCCTCCTTTGTGAAAGCGCGCCACTCGGGGCCCCGGCTCATCAGGTTCTGCGAGAGCACAAGTCCACAGTCTTGACAGATAGTTTCCCCTTGATCGAAGTCTTCGATGAGGTTGACACTGCCACATTCGGGACAAACATGGATTCTAGGCGGTTTTCCGCTCGGAGCTGTCGGAGTTGTCGTTGTCTCCCCCTCAATCTTCGCCTCTGAGCCCTCACTCAGGCGGTTCGACGGGCACCCGGGCAGTTGTGGAGCCTCGGCTCAAGAGAAGCGAGAGCGAAGGGAGCTGAGTATATATAAGGTTTTCGACAAGTATATAGGTAAGGTCGGTTTCAGCGCTCGAAACCTCTTATGGACAAGCCTAGGCGGTTAGCCCACCGTAGCCCGGTGGTGTAGTGGTCTAGCATAGCACGGACGTTACGGGCCAGACATCTCAAGCGTCCCTAGTAGGCTCTGGATCCCAAGACAGTTGGGTAGGAGTCACCTGCTGACGGGAGTTCGAATCTCCCCCGGGCTACCTCGTGGGAAGTTATCTAGTGTGCTTCTTCGATCATGCAAAACACGGTTCGAGAGCCGAATTCCGAAGATTTAGTGCACATCTAAAATGAACTTAAACATCATCCAATAAATAGGAGAGATTGTTCATAGAAAAAATCATGGTCTATCACTCCAAAGGTCTCCGTTTGAGATAACCGGCTTGAACGATTCAAAATTTGCTCACAGGACCGTCGCCGTCGGAGGCACTTTTGACATGTTGCACGTGGGGCATGAGCGTCTTCTAGGCCGAGCGTTTGAGCTGGGAGAAACAGTAGTCGTTGGTGTTACGGGAGATAAGCTCGTTTCAAGACTTCACAAGAATCATGATGTTCGGGCGTTTTCTGCAAGAAAGCGGGATTTGCGAAAATTCCTTAGATCTCGCGGTTGGCTCAGACGGGCGGAGATCATTGAGCTGAAGGACCCATTCGGCCCCGCTGTGAAGAAGAAGGGGCTCGAAGCCCTAGTTGTGAGCGAAAAGACGCGATCCAACGGGATGAGAACAAATGTTCTCAGACAACGTCGAGGCCTGCCATTGCTTCGATTGTACATTGTAACGCTGGTCAAAGCCAAAGACCGGAAACCGGTTTCCGCAACCCGGATACGGCTTGGAGAGATAGATGCGCGCGGGAGATTATGCCGGGACTCCGTTGTCCGCGGCTAGATTGGAGCGATTAATGCCATCGTGATGCTCAGTGGGGCTGCGGTTTGAGACCACTCTGTGATGAGTAGACCGAGACCATTTGTTCGAGCTCGCGGAGAAAACCGCCGCTTAGGTGCCATCTCGAGTCCTTCTTCTCGATAAATCCTGCTCCGACGAGACCGTGGATCATGTTGTAGAATTGACCCACGCTCATGCCACGCTTTGAAATCCAGTCTTTCCAGGCCTGAATTGGTAAGCCCACTGGCTCAGACATCTTGACCTCATGCCAGAAATTCTGCGCCTCGCTCGCCAGAAAGTCGCTCTTCCAGAATACTCGCCGAAACAACTCCTCGGGATTATTGGGAAGGTTTCCCGCCTTGAAAAGGATAGTCGTCTTTTGTCTTGGAGGTCCCCGGACAGCTCTACGCGGCATCAGCGGTCACAATTTCGGCGGAGCGGATGCCTCCGTTTAATACTTATGGCGCTTCAGCTCGGCATCAGCCGCTAGGCACTCGGCCGTAGCGCGTGACGTCTTTACGTAAGTAAAGAGACTAAGATGTGCCGCCCAAACTTAAGCTGAAACTGCGTCGTACTCTCCTATCCTGAGGCCAGCTCCTCCATGATCTTCGAGAGTCTTTCAGTGGAGGATTGGCCGACGTACAGGTTAGTTGTGGTAATATTCTTGTGACGCATAAGGTCACGTATCGTAAACGCATCTAGGCCTTTGTCTTTGGCATCGGTGGCGAAGAATGCTCTGAGACGGTGAGGTCCCACCCTCTCCCAGTCGTCTATCCCTGCATCCTTAGCATATCGTTTCACAATTTGTTCCGCTCGGACTGCCGAGATCGGGAACACCTTGTCCTCCTGATTTTCTCGAAAACGGGCAACGAAAGTCTGAGCGACATAGAGACGGAGTCGTCTAATCATATCTCCCGGCATTACGACTAGCCGATCTTGGACGACTCCTCTGGCGTACCCTTTTCCTTTCACCCAGATCCCGTCTTCTCTGATGTCTTCGATTCTAATGCCTGGTAAGCCTCGCCATCCGACTATCTCGCCGCACCTGAGTCCATAACGCATCAGCAGCAACAGAAGATAGTCTCTTTCGCTCTTATGTTTGGCCTGATTTAGCATGGTGTGTACTTGCTCGCTGGTAAGCCAGACCTTTCGTTTCTTGAGGGCCATTCGCAGTTAGTGTCCAAACAGTATGGCGAGAGTGATGATTTAGCGTTTGCTTTCTGTGATAGAAAGCAAACTTTTGGACGCTCGCTCTCGTTGAACCCTAAACGCCCAATTCGACACAGGCCCTAAAGGACACACTGTAACGTGCAAAACCGTCTTCTGTTTGTTGGGTTGGGAGTGCTCCAATTTTTTGGAGAGATGAGGTCTCTCCAAAATTTTGGATGTCCAGCTTCCTGGTTCTACGTCGTGTATCTGGATTCTTTCCTTGGCCCCTGCAGTGTCCCTCCTTCAGTGGGAACACCCATTGGTGGCAGGGGTGGTGGGATTCCGAGGCTTCTTGAGATGATGATTGCGTCGGCCATGGCTATGCTGGAGACGGCCTGGATTACCGTCGCGGGCGGTGGTTTGTTCCTCTTGCTATCGTCTATTATCTGGCCGACCTCGGCACGGTCGCCAGCTATCTGGGCTTTCCCTTTGATGCTTAGTTGTGCTATGGATGGTGTGTAACTTACTGTGAAGACGAAGGGCGCTTCAGCTGTTGAATCGTTCTTCTGGTCCAATCCAACAATGTTTATGTTTACCGCGATCTGGACCTGACTGGGTAGCGGGTTGTCCGGGGCCCAGTAGCGTTCTCCGCTAATGTTTGTCACCTGTATCGTTACTCTGAGCAACTTGTCATCGTCCTATCAAGTGCCCTGAGCATAATATCACTTCTGCCGTTGCTGATCCGGACTCGGAGTGAGCCCTAACGCTTTTCGTACTTTCTGGACAACCAGTCTTCGTCCGTCGACCGTTACCGTCAGAAGATCACCCTCCTTGAATGGGAAGACGGAGTCGTCTGTCAGTTTGGTAGGCAGATAGATTCTGGGTGACCGATAGACCGTTTCTCCGGTCTTGGCTGTCTTCTTGGCGACGGCGAATCGGGTGAGTATTTTCTTGACCAAACGGGTTGCCGAACGGGTTTCGAGTTCGGAGATGTATATGTGCGTTTACGTAAGTAAAGTTTTTAGAATTTGCGTGTGCTTTACGGTATCGAATCACGTTGTACCCACTGGTCAAGTTATGGCAGTATGCAGCCCGACTGAAGAGCGAGGAGAGAAGGGGCTGGAGGAGGTTAGGGTTGAAGAGGGTCGAGTCTGTTGCAGATCACTCTTTTGCGCTGGCGATGTTGGCTATGTTGGAGGCGGATCGGAGGAAATACCAAGTTGGGACGGTTCTCAAGCTTGCTCTGATTCATGATCTGGAAGAGGCGATAACGGGAGATCTCTCTCCTGGAGACAAAAGGATCCGGGGAGCTTCTAAGGTGCGCGAGGCGAAACGGAAGGCCTTAGAGGAATTGATCCGGAGTCTGCCGAGTAATAGTCGAGACTCGTATCGTAGACTGTGGACAGATCTCAGACTATTACGAACGAGAGAGGCGCTACTCGTGCACGAGCTCGATAAGCTGGAGATGGCGCTCCAAGCCGATAGGATCGGAAGAAGGATCGGCAGAACTAGGGTGGAGGATTTTTTTCGGTCCGCTTCTAGGGAAGTGAAGGATCCAGATTTGAGCCGTGTGTTGAATGAGATCACGCGCTAGGCTGGGGGGCGAGAGCGACTCTCTGTTTCGCTGCCTTGAGCAGATCATCCTTGTGAAATACTGTCTTGAATTCGCGCGTGAGTATTCCGACATAGTCGGAGATCTCCTCTTCGCTCATGAACTGGAACATGTAGTTGCCGTTGTAAGGTGAAGCTTCGCCTTCTCTCTTTACGAATTCGATGTGGATCAACGGGTCCCCGCGTCTGATGGTGATCGGCTGTCTCTCGTTGCTGAGGTTGACGAGTTCGAGGGCGAGCCGTCCGACGTAGCCGCTATGGACTTTTGCCGCGTTGAGGAAGGAGAGTCCCATGCGGCCGTATTTGCTCTTGGCGGTTAGGTGGGCGACATAGTTGGGGGGGGTGAATACGACTTCGTGGGAGATGAGGTTCTGGTGTTCGAGATAGTGGAGTGTTCGCTCGTCTTTGACTGTGAGTATGTAGCCGTCGCCGTCTAGGAGGCTGTAGTCGAAGGGGTGGATGCACTTGTAGGTCTTGATGAGGTCTGTGAGTTGGTTCTTTCCTATGATGCACATGTTCTCGTCCGGTTTACCGATTCCATTGGGTGCGACGAGTAGGGTCATGTTCGCAGTGATAGGGTTGGGCGGAGCCACCGCCTGGTTCTGTCCATTGATTGAGACCGTCGAGTTTGTGAAGAAGAGTTTGATAGAATCGTAGCGGCCCGAATGGACTGATGTGGAGATTATTGTTTGGGGCGTCGACCCGGTTGACGTGGATAGTAGGTCGACTGTGGGAAAGGTCCGGGAGATTGTTGTCCAGTTGAGAAAGCCTTCGCGGTGCACTTGGATGCTCGAGAGGCTGACGTACATGTGGCTAACATTGCTGGGTGAGGCGAGGGCCGCGAGCCTGACGGTAGCCGTGCCCTGGGCCGTGGCCGGGGCATATGCGATTACGAAGATGATGATGAGCAAGGCGATGAAGGAAGCCCGCCTCCAAGCCGGGAAAGAGTACATCGGCCGGCGATCCGAGACTCGAAACGGGTATTTTAACCATCAGAGCGGAAGAGTGGGAAGACTGACGAGCCTGTCGAACGATTCTTCCTCAACAGAACGTTCCCACGAAAGAGCACTCTTGCGTCGTGAGGATCAACTACTTTTCAGATCTTGAGGGGAGGATTCTGCCAGGTGGGTTGTCTTCCGTGCGAGGTTCATGATTCGGGGATAGAATCGGGCTGATCAATGGTCGTTGAAAGGGTGGGTTAAGCGGAAGAGAATAGCGCAAGATCGGGGTGAGCCTGACAGATTCGCGATCAGGGCTTGATCTGGGCGTTTTCCCGTTCTGCATCGTTCTTCAAAGAAAGCACTCTTGTGTTACGTGAATTTTTTTGTTTCCAATTCCTAGAGGGTACCTCTCGCCATCCGAAACGTTTCTGGGCGAGATTATCGGTTTGTCGGGCAGAACAGGCTGAATGGCGTTTTTCAATGGGGTGCCGGTGAAGGGCCTGCAAGCGTGAATAGGTGCTCTGTGGGACCCCCTCTCGGATTGTTGTTGATCTGAGGTTATTCTGAGCGGTTTATTTGCGACAATTCCTCCTGTCTTGGGTCTGTAACGCGCAGATGACGACTTCGATGGCCGAGGACGTAGCGGATAAGTGCCGAAAATTGGAGTGCCCTCTCCAACCAACGCTCTATAACATATACTGAGCAGCGAGCGCGAGTCTGAAGGTCCTGATCAGAATGCTCTATTCGCGCCTAGTCGATACATATGAGAGTATTAGCAGAACCACCAAGCGACTGGAGATCACGAGCCTCCTCGTCGGTCTGCTAAAACAGACGCCCCCGAGCATAATCGACAAGCTCGTCTACCTCACACAGGGAAAGCTCTACCCGGACTATCTAGGAATCGAGGTCGGAATCGCGGAAAAACTGGCGATCAAGTGCATAAGCGCAGTAGCCGGAACAACCGAGCAGAAGGTGACCGCCGAATACAAGGCGAAGGGAGACCTAGGAACTGCAGTCGAAGAACTCCTTGGCAAGAAGACCCAAGTCGTGCTCCATGAAGAACCTCTTACAGTAGAGGACGTATACACTGGGCTGGACCGGATAGCCCGATCCGCCGGGTCAGGGTCCCTGGAGTCGAAGATTCGACAGCTGACAGGAATGCTCGGTAAAGCTTCCCCGGTCGAGGCCAAATACCTCATCAGAACCGCCCTAGGGCGGCTGCGTCTAGGCGTAGCGGACATGACCATACTCGATGCCCTCTCACAGGCATTCGCAAGCGGGAAAGCATCGAGAACGGTTCTCGAGCAGGCCTACAATCGATCATCAGACCTTGGGCTCCTGTCAAAAAAGTTGGCTGCTGGAGGCATCAAAGACATCGAGTCCTTCAAGATAACAGTAGGGATTCCAGTTCGCCCAATGTTGGCTGAACGGCTTCCCGATGCGAAGGCGATTCTTGAAAAGATGGACGGGACTGCAGCCGCCGAGTACAAGTATGATGGCTTGAGAATCCAAGCCCATCTTTCCCCCAACGGCATCACAATGTTTTCTCGGAGACTAGAGAATATAACCGAGCAGTTCCCGGACGTCCAGAAGCTTCTGAAGCAGGGAGTAAGCACGGGGGAGATCGTTCTTGAGGGCGAGACGGTCCCGGTCGACAGCGCGACTGGAGACCTGCTTCCCTTTCAGCTAGTATCACAGCGGAGAGGCCGCAAGTACGAGCTTGAGAAGACGATCCAAGAAATTCCCGTAGCATTCTTTGCCTTCGACCTTCTCTTCGCCAATGGAATTGAATACACTGCACAACCATATCCCAAACGTCGTAGAGCACTGGAGAAATTGGTCAGATCAGGAGACCGACTGGGTCTCTCCCGCCAGATGATAGTGAGAAGCGCTGAACAGTTGGATGATTTCATGCAGCAGGCAATCGCAGACGGCTGTGAGGGTTTGATGATCAAGAGTGTCGGCCCAGACTCGATCTACAAGGCTGGTTCGAGAGGGTGGGCCTGGGTCAAGTACAAGAGAGAGTACAAGTCGGAGATGCAGGACACCGTTGACCTCGCGGTAGTGGGCGCGTTCGCCGGGAGAGGAAGGAGAGGAGGAGCCTACGGCGCGCTCCTTCTCGCTGCATATGACGAGAAAGAGGACATGTTCAAGACCGTCTGCAAATGCGGCTCTGGTTTCACTGACGAAGACCTGGCAAAGCTTCCGGAGCTATTGGACAAGTACAAAGTGGACCACAAGCACGCTAGGGTCGACTCTAAGATTGAGGCGGACGCTTGGTTCGTGCCCGGACTGGTAATAGAGGTCATCGGGGCGGAGATCACGTTGAGTCCGATTCACACTTGCGGGATGAACGCGATTCGACCGGGGACGGGCCTGGCAATAAGATTCCCACGATTCACCGGTAGATACAGAACTGAAAAGGCCCCCGAAGACGCAACCACCTCTGTCGAGGTCATTGAAATGTACAATAATCAATTGAAGAAGATCGAGTCTAAACCGATGGAGGCAGTCTAGACCGTACTACCTCAACAGGTCTGAAGTGCGCTCATTATTCGCTTGTGGGTCGCCTCCACGCTCTCAACCCCTGTATTCAACAATAGACACTTCACTCTGAATCGGGAGATCATTGTTCGAA
>WNGN01002096.1_pt1 | contig 20923 bp, 26 predicted proteins | sample 5400561 | NCBI WGS metagenome assembly WNGN01 (sample SAMN13153379, study PRJNA577476) | soil metagenome | isolation source: 115 cm soil or saprolite under Garry oak tree replicate 2 | place: USA:California | collected 2016-06-15 | reverse complement strand
GCTTCGGCCGCGAGGCGGGGCCTGCCGCACTCATCGCCTCCGAGGCCCACCACGGGTCCCTCGCGATCGTCCGTCGTCAGGCGATCAATCGTCGGCAGGGCGACTCGAACGGGGATCGAGGAGAACGTTCCCGCGGGCGTCGTCACGTCTTGAATCTCACCGGAGTGCAGCATCAAGCGGATCGGCGCCGTCACATTGAAGGTGTGCCAGAACCCAAACGATTCGTTCGGGCCGTCGAAGCGCCATGCGATCATCGCGTGGATCGTGGCGTTGCTCGACACGTTCCAGGTCTCGTTCTCGCCAAGCGGGAAGGCCCAGATGTCCAGGGCCGGATCGTACGTCGTCTGGACGGTCGCCGTGTACGAGGCGTTGAACCAGCCGCGCGCGGTCCAGAGCGAGCTCTTGAGATGAACGGTTCGGACCTCTTTCAGCTCCGCCAGGTCGGACGCGCGATACAACGCGTAGCCGTCCACCGTCGCATTCTCGAGGACCGGCCGATACAACAGCAAGGTCGAAGAGTTCGTGTATCCGCCATCCCGGGCGGCGTCGAACAGGCTCGGGAGATGGAACGAGCCGTGAACCGTCACATTGTATTGGGAGGCGTCTGCGGACGCGACCGTGCGCGTCAAGGTTCCTTCGAGGGACGGGCTTCCCCACGTCGGACCCGCGACAAACATGTCGGGCGGTGTCGAGTTCACGTGGTACGTCCAGGTATCGCCCGCGTGCCAGGTCGGGGTGCCGATCGACGAGGCTTGCGGGGTTTTCCCCCCGGTCGGTGAACCGAGATTCGCAAGGTTCGCGGGACCGAAGGCGACGGCCGCAAGGGCGAGTCCGACCAACGTGACCGTCACCGCAACCATGCCAAGAGGTCTGATTCGCATCTCCGATCCTCCGTTGCGAGGCCGACGAACCACGCCTGGAGTATTTGGGAATTATTAGACGGACGTAGAACACCCGCGCGCGTGGTCGAACATGTTTAGGACTGATAATGACGCGAGGCGTATCACCGAGAAACAGTCGGGCCCGGCTCGGTTCGCGCATTTCGATGCGTAGCCATATTGCAGTCACGGCGGTCTCGACAAGCGGTCCCAACGTCGCCGAAGCCGCGACCACAATGCTTGATTTCAATGGGCGCGTTACGCGGTCGATGGCGTCGGCCACGCCACCCGAAGTCCGTCCGGCTGGCGGAATGAATCGATGGACCCTCGAGTCTCTGCTGATCAATCTGGGGTGGATCCTGCCACTCGCCGCGGCCTACCTCCTCATCGCGCTCGGCGTGACCGGATTGGGTGCCGCGGTCACCGTAGTCGTGATCATCTTCCTTTCAGCGGGAGTCGCCATGGTTTGGTCTGAAGTCCGACGTGCGAGAAAATCGCGTTGAAGCGGCGACAAAGCCCTTAATAATCCCCCGTCATGTCCCGACCGTCTCCGGGCGGGGAGCGGGGCAGGGCACGCCGTGGTCGACGTTTCCGAGGAGCTCATCGCGAGCCTCAAGAAGAAGGCCGTGACCCTGCGGAAGCACATCATCCGCATGACGCACAACGCGCAGAGCGGCCATCCCGGAGGCTCGATGTCCGCGGCGGACATCGTCACCGCGCTGTACTTCCACGTCCTCCGAGTCGATCCGAAGAATCCGACGTGGCCCGACCGGGATCGTTTCGTCCTGAGCAAGGGCCACGCCTGCCCGGTCTGGTACGCGGCCTTGGCGGAGCGCGGCTTCTTCCCCGTCGACGAGTTGCTGACGTTCCGCAAGCTGAACAGCCGACTCCAGGGCCATCCGGAGCTCGGGACCACGCCCGGCGTCGAGAACGCGGCGGGCGCCGAGGGCCAAGGTCTTTCGTTCTCGGTCGGCCTCGCGCTCGCGGCCCGCATGGATCACAAGCCCTGGCGGGTGTACTGCATCCTCGGCGACGGCGAGCAGGACGTCGGGCAGACGTGGGAGGCGGCGATGGCCTCGTCGAAGTACGGCCTCGACAACCTGACGGCGTTCATCGACCGGAACGGAATCCAGCAAGAGGGCCGCACGGAGGACATCATGCCCCTCGAGCCGCTCGCGGAGAAGTGGGAGGCGTTCAACTGGCACGTGCTCACGATCGATGGACACGACTTCCGCCAGATTCTCGCGGCGATCGAGGAAGCCCACCGCACGAAGGGGCGGCCCACCGCGGTCCTCTCCCGCACGGTGAAGGGCAAAGGCGTCTCCTTCATGGAGAACAAGATCAAGTATCACGGGGCCGCGACGAGCGACGAGGAGCTGAAGCTCGCTCTGGCGGAGCTCGACGCGCAGGAGGCCGCGATTTGACCGCTGGGCCCTGGAAGATGGAGAGTCAACGGTCCTACTTCGGCAAGGCGCTGATCGATCTCGGTCGGCGCAACCCGAGCGTGGTCGTCGTCGGCGCGGACACCACTGAGTCCATCAAAACGATCGACTTCGGCAAGTCATTCCCGGATCGCTTCTTCCAACTCGGGATCGCGGAACCGAACATGATCAGTGTCGCGGCGGGCCTGGCCGCGGCGGGGAAGGTTGCGTTCGCGGCGACGTACAGCGTGTTCGGGAGCGCGCACACATACAACGTGATCCGGCAGAACGTTGCGTACACGAACCTGAACGTGAAGATCTTCTGCTCTCATGCCGGCTTGACCGTCGGTCCGGACGGCGCAACGCACCAGATGAACGAAGACATCGCGCTCATGCGAGGCATCCCGCGGATGACGGTCCTCGTACCCGCGGACGGTCCAGAGACCGCGAAGTGCGTCGATGCGGCCGCCGCGATGAGGGGACCCGTCTACTGCCGTTTCTCTCGGACGAACGTGCCGACGGTCACATCGATGGAGGACGATTTTGCGATCGGCCATGCGCGCGTCCTTCGCGATGGATCCGACGTCACGCTGATCGGCTGCGGCCTGATGGTGGCCCGCTGCCTCGAGGCCGCGGACGCGCTGAAGCGCGCGGGGATCCAGGCCCGGGTGATCAATCTCGCCACAGCCAAGCCGCTCGACATCGCGACGATCGACCGAGCGGCGCGGGAAACGGGCGGGATCGTCACCGCGGAGGAACACACGGTCGTCCACGGGATCGGGGCGGCCATTGCCTCGACGATCGCCGCGAACGATCCGGTGCCGATCGCCATGGTCGGCGTCCAGGACGTGTTCGGCGAGAGCGGAGAGGCGGAGGAGCTTCTGCGGAAGTACGGTCTGACCGCCGAGAAGATCGTGGATGGCGCCCACGACGTGATGAAGCGCCGCGACCGAAAGCGATGAGTCCGGCGGTTTTCGACTTCTCTCTCGCGATTAGGCAGCGCTCTTGAGGGGACCTTTCTCGTTGTACCGCTGGACCGTCACAAATCCGGCGACGTTCTCGTGGGCCATGTTCCAACCCGGGGCGTCGTCCCGGAGCCACCATCGACGGATGTTCGTCACCGTCGACTTCTTCATGTTGATCCCGCCCGGCAAGAGGATGTAGCCTTCGAACGGGTCGCCTGTCACGGGATTCCGAATGTGCTCGCTCTCGACCGCACCGACCCCATCGACCGCGAACGAGCTGTCGACTCCCTTGAACTTGAAATTGATCTTTGCGGTTTTCGCGGGGAACGATTTTGTGAGCGTCGAAGGGAAGATCGCGAAGACGCCTCCGCCCTCCTTCCCGCCGGTGATCTTCTCGATCGCCTCACGCTGGTCCCGCTTCGCCTTCGCGTCGACGTAGACCCGACCGGTCCCGCCTCCCATGTGGATCGCCCGCGGCCACCAGAGACCCCACGCGAACGTCACGCCGTCGAGTTTCGTTGAGCCGAACGTTCCTTTTCGGATGTGCCACGAGACGAGCGCTTCGCAGTTTCCCGTCGTCGGAAGCGCGTCGAAATTGCACGGGCATCCCCACGCGCAGTTGCAGCTCTGGATATACTCCGCCTCAAAATTCCATTTCGTCGGCATCGGTCGAACCCACCTGGCCCAGGTTTCGTATCGGCTCTCGGCTACTTAAACCGAGCACCGAAGGCCTCCTGGTCGCGCGATTCCGCACGTTCATATCGGCACGACCCGTTCCGATCGCGGCATGGTCGAAACGGTCGCGGCCGAGCCCGCTTGGCTGCTGCGGCATCTCACGGTCCCCGTTGCCGCGGCGGTCGCCCTTGTCGTCGGGGCCGCCTGGTACGCCACGTGGACCTCCGCGGACGCCCTGATGGCGCTCACGGCGCCCTCCCTGTTGCGATCGACGGACCTCGTCCTCTTCTTCGCGCTCCTCGTCGTCATGATGGTCGCGATGATGTTGCCCTCGGCCCTCCCGATGATCCTCGCGTTCCGCGGGATGACGCGCCTCGAAGCGGGTCGCCCGACGAAGCCCGCCGACGACGCCGCGACGGCGCTCTTCATCGCGCCCTACTTCCTGGTCTGGGGCGCGTTCGGGGTGGCCGCGCTCTTGGCGTTGATGGCGTTCGGCCTCTTGGGCGCCATTACCGGCCCGTTCGTGTTCGCCTCCGCCGTGACCCTGGTAGCCGCGGGCGTCTGGCAAGTCACGCGGACGAAAGAAGTCTGCTTGACGCACTGCACGTCGCCGATGTCCTTCGTCATGCATCACTGGCGGTCCGGCCGGATCGGCGCGATCCGCATGGGCTTTCGGCACTCCCTCTACTGCATCGGGTGTTGCTGGCTCTTCATGCTCGTCCTCTTCATCTCGGGATCGATGAGCCTCGTCTGGATGGGCGGCATCTCGGTCGTCATCTTCGCGGAGAAGCTAGGCGTTCGAACCCTCCTTTTCTCACGCGTGATCGGCCTTCTCCTCGTGGCCCTCGGTGCACTTGCGGCCGTAGGCACTTTCCTCGCGATGTGAGGAGTGACGTGTCGCTCAAGCCGCCGACTCGGGCATTTCTTTGATTTGCCGGACCGACGAGAAGAGGACCCAGCGTCCCCCAAGACGCCTCCGGCGATGGCCCCGAGGGGCAAGGTCCCCCAGACGATCGTACGCATCGTCGCGTTCAGACGACCTTGGAGGCGCACCGGAACGATCGCCTGGCGGAAGCTGACCTGATTGATGTTGTAGTACAGGTTGCCAATCAAGGACACGAAGAACATCCCCGAGATGGCGAAGAAGGCGTACGGGCCCGAGACGAACGGGAACGGCAGCATCACGGGGCCGAACAGGACCGCTCCGAGGATGATCGCGTGCCCCACGCCGATTCGTTTCGCGACCGCACTCGCGGTGACGGCTCCGACAATCCCACCGACGGACCCGACGGTGAACATGAGGCCGAGGGTGAGCGGGGTGAAGCCGAGTGCGTCTTTCAGGTAGATGATCAGGAGCGCGGAGAAGACCGCGCTAGAGAAGAAGTTCGACCACGCCGTGCATGCGGCGATGTGGCGGAGCCGCGGTTCTTGCAGCACGACCTGGAGTCCTTCCTTGATCTCCATCCCGACGGATCGACGCTGGCCGGGATCCGGCGTCGGTTCACGCTTGCGAATGGCGACTAATGTCGCGGCGGAGAAGAAGAAGGAGGCCGCGTCGAAGATCATCGCAATGGGGGCCTTGAACAGCTCGATGATCGCTCCCGCGAAGGCCGGGCCCCCCGTGTTGGCAACCGAGTTGCTCGTCTCCAGCTTGCTGTTCGCATCGACGAGCTGCTTGCGTTCCACGAGCGCCGGAAGGTATGCCTGGTACGCGACATCGAAGAAGACCGTCAGGATTCCGATGAGGAACGAGAAGACGTACAGATAGGCCATGTGGAGAAGGCCGACGAGGCCGAGCGCCGCGATCATTGCGATCATCAAGCCGCGCCCCAGGTCGGCACGGATCAGCACGGATCGTCGTTGCCTTCGATCGACCCACACTCCGACGAGGAGGCCGAACAGCAGGAATGGGAGAGTACCCGCGAATCCAAGGAACCCCATCTCGAGCGGCCCTGCGGCGAGAACGTAGACCGCGATGACCGGGATTGCGAGGCCCGTGAATTGGTCCCCGAGGCGGGAGACGGATTGCCCGAGCCACAACAGGAGGAAGTCGCGATGCCGCCATAAGGAGGGCGTCGAGGCCATGAATGGGCAGCCCGCATGGTCCGTTCCCATAAGTAGATTCGCCCGTCGATAGGTCGTCGAGTGCGGATTCACATACGTCGCCGCAAAGATTAAGGGCTGGATGTGTATACATTATGTGTATACATGTTTGCCAAGGTTCGGCGATGGGGGAATGGTCTGGCCCTCCGGGTTCACAAGAAAGACCTCGAGTCGGCGGGGATCAGTGAGGGGGACGTCGTGCAGGTCGAACTGGTCCGACCTCGCGAGAGCGGACGCTTGGACCTGAAGTCCCTTCCCACGTTCGAGGACGAGGACCCACGGGCGAGCGTGCGGCACGACCGCTACCTGTATGGGTGAGCCCGTGCTGGTCGCGGACACCAGTTTCCTCTACGCCCTCTTCTCGAAGTCGGACGTCTTCCACAACGGGGCTCGCCGAGCGGCGGCTTCCGCCGCTGCCATCCTTGTGCCAAGCGAGATTTTCGCGGAAACGGTTTCGCTCATTCACTATCGCGTGGGGTTCGCCGCCGCCAAATCTGCAGGGAGCTGGATACGCCTTCAGAAACGAATGGAGGTCGCCGCGCCTTCTCCTTCGGTGTTGAATGGGTGCTGGGGAATCTTTCGAGCGGCACGGGGACGGCTCAGCTACCCCGACGCGGTGGTCCTCGCATGGTGCCGGGAACGACGCGCCACGCCGCTCGCATTCGATAAGGCGATTCTTCGTCGCGCGAAGAGATAGCGACCGAAAGGACTCTCAACGTTCTTAACCCGGCATTCGTATCGGCCCGCGGCGGACGGCCATGGTCAAGATCTTCCTGGACACGGCGAACATCGACGAGATCCGCGAGGCGGCCTCGTGGGGCGTCCTCGATGGCGTCACGACGAATCCCACGCTCGTCGCGAAGACCGGCCGCAAGTGGTCCGAGGTCATCCAGGACATCCTCGCCCTGGTCGACGGACCGATCTCCCTCGAGGTCACGACGACCCAGGCCGACGACATGATCAAGCAAGGTCGACAACTCGCGAAGCTCCACCAGAACGTCGTCGTGAAGATTCAGATGACGACGGAGGGCCTCAAGGCGATCAAGGCACTCTCCTCGGAGGGCGTGCGGATCAACACGACCCTGATCTTCTCCTCGAACCAGGCCATTCTGGCGGCGAAGGCCGGCGCAAAATACGTGAGCCCGTTCATTGGCCGTTTGGACGACATGGGTCAGGAAGGCATGCAGGTCATCCGGGAGATCGTCGAGATCTTCGACCACTACGACTGGGACTGCGAGGTCCTCGTGGCCTCCATCCGCCATCCGTTGCATGTGGTTGAAGCGGCGAAACTCGGGGCCGACATCGTCACGCTGCCCTTCGACGTCCTGAAGAAGATGACGCAACACGCCCTGACCGACGTCGGGCTGAAACGGTTCCTGGACGATTGGGCGAAGGTCCCGAAGTAGTCGTCCTCCCGCAGCGACCAAATAGGATTCCCTCGATGTCCCTCAATGGGGGAGCTCGATGCGGTTCGAGGAACTTTGCACGTTGCGAATGCAGTATGGCGAGGGGACATGGCTGGCCCCGTACGGCGAGAGCGAGTACGCCGGGTTCGGGACCGGGCGGCACGATGCACTGGGCGAATCATCCGAGGCGGCGGGAAGATCTCGTCTGGTGTCCGGACTTGAACGGGACGATTGCCACCGCCGACGGCGCGAAGATCCTCGTCTCCATCAAAGGATACAGCATCATCGAGGAGACGCCGACCGTCAACCGCGCGATCGTCGCCGCGGTATGGTTCCAGACGGACGACCCCCGGTACCGGTGGCTGAACTACTACCTCGGGATCGCCGAAGGAGAAATCGACGAGACGACAGAGGAATGGTGGATCCGAATCTCGGCGGTTCGGAACGACGTTGCGAAGGCGCCACCGAAAATTGAGGCCGCGAAGTGGCCCGTGTGACGATCTGCCGATCTACTCGACGACCAGGTCTTCAATGGCCGGGCTCGCCGCGACCTTGCGTCCGAGCGGCGTGATCTGGTATCGGAACGTCGCCGGCAGGGTGCTCGACTTGAGGAACGTCTTCGGGCCGGCGTCGTACTGGACGAGGAGGTCGAGGCGCACGAGGTTGTCGAGTTCCTCCATGATCTCGTCCGGCTTGACGTCGTGCATGTTCGCGAAGAGCTCGCTCTTCGTGATCCCGTTGCCTTCGCGGCGCGCCGCGAACACCAGGATGCGCTGGCGGAGGAGCTTCCGCACCTTCCGGTTCTTTTCTCCGGCGAGCATCGCGTCCACGGCCTGACCGATGATCCCGGCGAACGCCTCTTCGACGCCCTCGCCCGTGGCGGCGCTCGTCAGCGAGGTCGGCGCGCCTGGGAAGTTCTGCTTGAGCCAGGCGGATTCCTGCGGCCCGATCTTGGAGCCTTTCGCGCGGTCGACCTTGTTGAAGACGATACGGAACGGCACGCCGCCCGCCACGGCCGACACGGCGCGGATCCATTCCGCGAGAGTATGGAGGGTGTCCGGACGCTCGATGTCGCACACGGCCAGGGCGCCCTGGGTGCCGTAGAAGAGCGCGTCCCGGAAGTTCTCTCGGATCGCGTGTTCCCCCATCTGGTCGAAGATCGCGATGCTCGCGAGGATGACGTCCCCTTCCTCGTCGCCAGGCAGTTCGACGTCGACACGATGCAGGTGGACGCCCAGGGTGCCCTTGTATTCCGGGTTGTGGCGCGCATCGACGTAGCGCTGGATGAGGCTCGTTTTGCCGACGGCGCGTTCGCCGACCACGTTGATCTTGAGCTTGAGGCGGCGGAGTCGCAAGGACTCCGCGAGTCCGTTGCCGGGCTCAAAAGCCCTCCGGGACGATTATCAGCCGGTCAACACTGGAAACGAACGTTAGGCCGCGACCGAACGGCAGGGAATCCTTCAAGTGCCCGGGGTGGCATCGGTTTCCGGACCATGGACTCGGGCGGCGGCGCGAAGATCACGTTGGACCAAGAGAGCTTCAAGGCGCTCGCCTCGGACGTCCGCGTCGGGATCCTGAAGCGACTCGACGTGCGGCGCGAGACGGTCACGGACCTGAGCAACCTCCTCAGCCTGAGCAAGCCGACCCTCCTCGAGCACCTCGAGAAGCTCCAGTCCGCCGGCCTCGTGAAGCGCGTCGACGAGGGACGCAAGTGGATCTACTACGAACTCTCGGACAAGGGCCGCAAGATCCTGCACCCAGAGCGCGTCGCGATCACGCTAGTCCTCGGCCTCACCGTCGCCCTCGCCGCGATCGGTGCGTTCCTCGTGCTCTCGGCCGGGTTGGGAGGCTTCACCGCCGCACCCGCCTACAACGCCTCGGCGCCGGCCATGGAGCGCAACACGCCGGGCGGTCCGGTCCTCGTCGGAGTCCTCGCCTTCGCCTTCTCAATCGCTTCCGGTCTCGTCGCCCTCGCCTTGCAGTTTATCGGCCAGCGACGGCGCGCGCAGTTCTTCGAGCAGCTCGGCGTGGCGTAAGCCTCCTGACTCCCACGGGAGTCCGGGAAACCGTTATGAGCGCACGGCGCCTTCGCACAGGCGTGATCCGCACGTGGCGGGGAAAGGCCGAGTGGGCGGTCCCGCTGCTCCTGTTCCTTGCGATCGTCCTCGTCGCGGCGCTCGCCTTCAACGTCGCGAACCTCGACACCGGGGGAGAGGCGATTCCGGGAGGGGGCGCCCAGGGCGGCACCCAGCCGAGCGCCTTCGGCGTCTTCGACCCGTTCCTGGGAGACCTGTTGCTCGTCGTCTTCGCGAGTTTCGTCGTCGCGATCCTCGTCCATGCATTTCTCCGTCGGCGGGTCCGTCAGAAGACACCGATGAAACCGTTCTCGTGGTGGCAGGTCATCTCCTCGGCGATCGGGCTCACCCTGATCATCGTCCTCCTGCTCGCGTGGCCCCGAATGCTCCAGGCGCTTCGGGTCAGCCAGACCGCTCCGACGACCAGGGACGCGGGGGCCGCGAGCGGCTCCGGATGGCCGGTCGCCGCCGGCGCGCCCCTCGGCCTGTTTCTCGGCCTGACGGTCCTCGTGACGATCGTCATCCTGGTCGTCCTGCTCCGCCGCGGCGCGGGAGTCGTCGAAATCGAAGTGGACTCGTCAGGAGACGATCCGGCGGCCCGCCACGCCGCGGCCGACGCCGTCCAAGAGGCGATCGACGAGCTCGAGGTCGGCGGAGACGTTCGGTCCGTGATCCTGGCGTGCTTCCGCCGGTTCTGCGCGCTCCTCGGTGCGCGCGGAATCACCGCCCAAGGCGCCCTCACCCCGAGGGAGCTCGAGGGCCTCGCGGTCGGGCGGCTCCACGTCTCCCGCGAAGCATCAGACACCCTGACGTCCCTGTTCGAGGAGGCCCGGTACAGCGAGCATCCGCTGGGCGAGGCGGACCGCCATCGGGCGATCGAGAGCCTCGCGGGCATCCGGGTCGCGTTGGGGGCGTAGGATGTACCGGCGCGGGATTCCGGCCACGACGGGCCATCCCCCCGGGATGCCGTCGCCGCGTCGCGTCCCGCTGCCGGCCTTCGCCCTGATCCTGGCCTTCGCGGTTCTGCTCGGCATGCTCCTGTACTACGCGCAGTTCAGCGGCACGATCCGCTGGCTGCTCGGGGTCGTCGCGCTCGCGGTCCTCGCGGCGATCGCTTGGGGCCAAATCCAGCGGCGGACCGCCGAACCGTTGCCGCTCGTCGGCCCGCGGTCACCCGGTGCGACCCGCCAAGGGGAGCTCGATTCGTTCGCCGCGGCCGTGCGCCGGGCGGCCCGCGGCCTCCCGTACAGCCAGGTGCTCGTCGCGTCCCGGGCGCGGTCTGCGTTCCTCGAGAGGGCCCGGCTTGCGCTCGGCCTGCCGCCCGAGACGATCCGCGAGGTGCAACGAGACCCAGGGGCCCTCCGCCGGATGTTCGCCGACGACGCCCTCGTGGACTTCCTCTACCTCGAGGCGGGCGACCTCGAGGACCGGTTGGCGTGGGTCCAGCGTGCCCGCGCCCGCGGCGGCTTCGTCCGCGAGTTCCGCGACGTCCTCACGCGGATGGAGGCGTGGCGGTGAACATCGCGTCGGTCCGGGAGGTCGGCAGCGACCTCCTCGACGCGGTCGAGACCGTGATCGTCGGCAAGCGCCCGGTCCTGGAACGCGTCCTCTGGGCGATCCTCGGCGACGGTCATCTCCTGATTGAAGACGTCCCGGGGCTGGCGAAGACGCTGATCGCGAAATCCTTCGCGGCGGGCCTCGGCCTTTCGTTCCGCCGCATCCAGTTCACGCCGGACCTGCTGCCCGCGGACATCACGGGGACGTACGTGTTCGACCGCAAGACCGGCGACTTCGTCCTCCGACGCGGCCCGGTCTTCACGAACGTCCTCCTCGCGGATGAGATCAACCGCGCCCCGCCGAAGACCCAGTCCGCCCTGCTCGAGGCGATGCAGGAACGCCAGGCGACATTGGAGGGCGAGACGTTCCCGCTGGACCGGCCCTTCTTCGTGATCGCGACGCAGAATCCGATCGAGCACGAGGGCACGTATCCGCTCCCGGAAGCCCAGGTCGATCGCTTCCTGCTGAAGATCGACGTCGGGTACCCGACACGGGAGCAGGAGATCGAGGTCCTCGAGCGACGCCGGAAACGTCGCGCGGACGACGCGGCGATCGAAGGCGTGACGACGCCCGACGAAGTGCGCGCCTTGCAGGCCGCGATCGAGGACGTCCACGTCGAGCCCGCCGTCGAAGGGTACATGGTCGACATCGTCGCGGCGACGCGGGCGCACAGCCAGGTCGACGTCGGCGCGAGCCCGCGCGGTTCCCTCGCCCTCCTGAAGGTGTCGCGCGCACGGGCCGCGATCGCGGGACGGGACTTCGTGACCCCGGACGACGTCAAGGCGGTCGCGATGCCGGCGCTCGCCCACCGGATCATCCTGAAGCCGGATCCGTGGATCCGAGGCGTCCGGACTTCCGCGGTCCTCGCCGAGGTCCTGAGCCAGGTCCCCGTGCCGAAGGTGCCGTGAGATGCGCACGCCGCTGTCGAGCGGCCTCGCCGCGGCGTCCCTCGGGCTCTTGGTCGCGGGCCTCGCCTTCCGAAGTTGGCAGGTCGTCCTCTTGGCCTTGCCGCCGGTCATTGTCCTCGCCCTAGGTTCGCTCTTCCCACCCGCGAGGCCGCGTCTCGTCGCCGTCCGGACGCTCTCGCGCGATCGAGCCGAGGCGGGCCGGGACGTGGACGTGAAGCTGGTCGTCCGCAATGACGGGCCCACATTGGACCTCGTGGAGATCGTGGATGTCCTCCCGCGAGAATTCGAAATCGTCCAGGGGACGAACCACGCGGTCGTGTCCCTGGAGCGCGGCGGCACGATGCCGCTGTCCTACACTGTGCGGTCGCCCGTGAAAGGCGACTTTCGCATCGGGCCCGTTCGGGTGCGGTCCCTCGATCCGCTGGCCCTCGGCGCCGAGGATGCCGTCCTTCCGACGGATGCTCGTCTGGTCGTCGCCCCGACGATGGAAGACCTCCGGCGCACGAAGCTCCAACCGCGGCGCACGCACCCCTGGTTCGGTCAAGTTTCTTCGAGGCAGCTGGGCGAGGGGACGGACTTCTGGGGCGTCCGCGAGTACACCGCCGGCGACGAGGTGCGCCGAATCAACTGGAAGGCATCGGCCCGGCTCGACCGTCTCTATACGAACGAGTACGAAGGGGAGCGGTCCGGCGATGTCGTGATCGTGGTCGACGCACGCCGCGAATCGTTCATCGGCACAGAGACCGACAATCCGATTGAGCATGGGGTCCGCGCGGCGCTCGGGATCGCCGAGCACGTCCTCGCGTCGAAGAACCGGGTCGGTCTCATCGTGCAGCGCGAGGTCCTCGATTGGGTTCCGCCCGCGTTCGGTCGGAAGCAACTCTATCGGATTCTGGACCACCTGACCCGTGTGCGGCCCGGCGGGGAGTGGCCGTTCGCGCACGTCGCATGGGTCCTCACTCGATTCTTCCCGCGGGATTGCCTCATCGTCCTGATTTCGCCCCTCCAGGATCGGGCGGCGCTGAACGCGGTGATCGCGATGGAGGCTCGCGGATACGACGTCGCGATCGTTTCGCCGTCGCCGCTCGCCATCGAGTGGAGGCTCGGCGAACAGCGGCCGGAGGACCAGACCGCCCTCCGAATCCTGCGCATGGAGCGAGACAACCTCGTCTCGCAGCTGCGGCGCGTGGCGCAAGTCGTCGATTGGGACCCGGCGACCCCGTTGGCGCTCGCCCTCAGGAGGATCGGCACATGGCCTCGACCCAGCTGATCCCGTCCGCATTGCGGGCCGCGCCCGTCGTGACGCTGGCCCTCCTGGTCGGATGGGCCATCCTCGATGTGTCCGCGATTGGCGACGGCCGGTGGGCCGCTGCGCTGCTCGCCGTCCTGGGGATCGGGGCTGCGGCCGTCATCCTGTCCGTCGTCTTGCGCTGGCGAGGGATTCGGCCCATCGGTCTCATCGCGATCGGCGCCGCGTACGTCGGGGCGCACGCTTTCGTGCTCGGCGTCCAACTCGTGCCGGCGCTCGTGTTTCTTTCGGTTCTGATCAGTCAGGCGGAGCTCCGGATTCTGGCGGAGCGATTCGCGCCCCTCTTTGAAACCGCTCTCCGTCCGGGTGAGCGGAGTCGAATCCACAGTGCGCTCGGTCGCGCCATCCTGCGCCTGATCATCGCGGCGGTCCTGTCGGTCGTCGTGCCGATCCTCGCCGCGGACCTCGCGGTGGCGGGCATCGTGCCGGCGACGACGATTCCGACCGCGATCGCGCTGGCGGGGGCGTTGGTGGCGGTGGTCGCACTCCTCGCGCTGATGCCGTCCCTGAGCCGCCGGGCCGCTTGAGTTCAACCCGTCCGCGGGACTACCTGGAGGTCGAGAACAAGCCTCGGAAGAATCCTCTGAGTTTGCCGATACGAAGGACATCGCTCAGGATGGTCAGCAATTGCCGATCGGCCCTGGCCTGCGCCCGTTCGTACATCTCCTGAATCAGAGGGATCACGCGTCGTTGGTAGTCGAGCAGGTTGCGCCACTGAAAGCCCGCGATGGCGAGGGAAACGGCGATGGTCCAGATCGCGGGAACGTCCTGGAGGAGCGGATGGAGCCAGGATGGTAGGTACGGCCTCAAGGCGATCATCAGGATCCAAAAGGCGGGAATCGCGGTCGCGATCGTGCACTTGATTCGATCCCATGTGTGGCGTTTCTTGATCGTGGTCAAGAGGAATTGAAGCGTCTCGAGCTCCGCTTGCCGTTCGCTCGAGCGACGGAGGTGCGCCTTCAATGCGGCCCGGTCGGCGCGCTCGGCAGCTCGACGCCTAGACCAAATCGCTCTCAACGCCAGGCACATGACTTCGGGCGGATAAAAGGGGAAAGGAGTCGACGCCAAATCTCGGCTCGTCCGATAGGAAAGGATAAATTGGGCTCCAAACTTTGCGACGGCCGCTGCCCCGGTGGTCTAGCGGTCTATGATCCCGGCCTGTCGAGCCGGGTGCTCGGGTTCGAATCCCGACCGGGGCGTTTTCATGAAGGCACGGTCGGACACACCCCGGGCGGATTTCTGACGCTCGCCGAGCTCCCCTCTAGCCCAGCGTATCCCGGGGACTCTTCTTTTTGACCTCGACCATCGATTCCAATTCGCCTGATGGTCCCACGAGAAGGCGAATCCAGCGTCGTTTCACTAGAACTTAAACCGGTTCCATATCCGGTGGTCGAATGGATATGGGTCGGCGCGACGCTTTCCCTTGTAGCTCTAGCGCTTCCGGCTAGCCTGGCCCAGCCTTCTAATTCTTTCGCTTGGGTTCTCGTCTTCATCGGCTTGGCACTCATGCAGACACTCAACCCTCCGCTTCGTCGGCGCACACCGAGGAGGCTCGAACTAGACGACGCCGGGGTCCGATTCCTCAACGGAACTCGTTTGACTAAGTCCCTCCAGTGGAATCGAGTGGAGAAAATCGAGTACGGTCCCATGGAGTGGCATAGGAAGAGGAGAACGTCGCCCCTGGGCCTGCGGAGGGAGAGCGCCTACATCCGCTTCATCGCGAGGACCGACCTCGAGTCAATCCGGGTGACAGGGTTCGATTACCAGGTTAGACTGGATGAAATCGAACGTGTGATCCGCGCAATCGCGGAGATCCCGAGGCTGCATTCGGTCCCCGTAGAGAAGAAGGATTGGCTCTATTAGCGAGGGCCGCTCAGGCGCTCTGCCGCAATGCCTAAGGCATCCCCCGAGGACTTCTGCATGGGCGGTGGCGCGGACGATGAGACGCATCAGCATCAAGACGACCGAAGCCTGCCGTGCCCGCATCCGATCGGAAGCGTCTTTTCGCGAGTTCGGGGAAGCCTTCCTCAACCCGGTTGCGCGAAGTAGTCCTGGTCACCTGCGTGACCATCGCCCTCCGTGATAACACCCCGTCACCGGGGCGTTCTAACCATTACCTCTTGGCTTTTTCTTTTCTTGCGTCTTCCCGGATCTTCTTCTTTGCGAGTTCGGGGTTCTGGATGTACAAAATGATCGCGTTGGCATGACCATGTCCCAGCCCGCAGTCCGACTTGAGCCACGCGAGTAGCTCGCCGTGCTTTGCAAGCCCCTTCTCTTTCGCCAATGCTCGGAAGTATTCCGGATCCTTGCCAGTCTTGGCCTTGATGTTGTCGATGTAGGCTTTGTATGTCATGGTTTTCCCCGATGCAATCTGCTAGGAGAGTTTGATTCTTACTGTTTTTCGAACCCAATCGGGCGCTATTGTGAGAAATCGCTTAGTCGAGTGTGCTACCAACGATAGGAAATGTTTGGTCTCCTCCGTTCACCTCAAGCGGCCGCATTGCCGTAGAGCATCGCCTACCGACCGAGGCGTTCGCCTCCGTTCGACCGCCCTTAGACCAGACGGCGCCCTCGACGAACTCCAGGATGGGATCCGGAGTCTACCGGCGACAGTAGGATTTATATGGGCTGTGTCGCAACTTGGTTAGCGGAGGTCAGGGGTTGAGCGACGGCCTTTCTCCCGCAAAAATCGCGGAGACGCTCGCTGCGATCGATGACTTTGTGCGATCCTCGGCCATCGCAGACTGGACGATGCCGTCAGATCTCCTCGGATCCCGAGTGAACAGCGGGACCCGAAAACGGTGTCCGATGTGCCGCTCCAGCCTGATCTTGCGGGAACCTCGCATCTACCGACGCCTCCTGATCCCGGGTGGACCGATCGTGGACCTCAACGGGTCGGCGCGGTCGAGGCAGGCGCGACTGATCGGCATCGGCCTCCGTGTCGCCTACGTCGAAGCCCTTCGGAACCTGACTGAAGAGGACGTCGTCTACTTCGATCGAATCGACCTCTTCCACCGGTTGTTCGGCTAGGGCCCCATCGTCGTTCGGATTCGTTTTCCGAATTCACGCCTTCGTGCGCCCAATCAACTCGATCCAAATGCCGTCCGGATCGCTGGCGAATGCGAACTCGTACCGATCCTCGCGGAACGGCTCGACCTCCGGGTGTGCGCCTTTCGCGACGATTTCTTTGAACGCGCGACCGACGTCGCGGACCCGGAACGCCAAGTGGTCCAGCTCCTCCCCCTTACGATATCGGGTGAAGAACTTGCTGTCGCCGGGATACCAGTTGAGCTCGAGCCTTTGCGGGGAGTCCGGGCTCTTCAGCTCGACCCACACGCCTCCGTGGTGCATCTTCCCTCGCCGTGTGACCTTCATTCCCATCACCTTGCGGTAGAATTCGATCGAGCGTTCGAGGCTACGGACCCGGATTCCGGTGTAGAAGTATTTCGTGAGAATTCCCCGTCCCCAAACGGTCCCATCCGCGTTAAGGTGATGGCGCAGAGTCGTGTCCGACCAAGTCTCGCGACGACCGCGGCTTGTGACGAACCGACTGACTAATTCTTTTAGCTACTGGACGTCGTCACGCGTGTCCCGAAGCCAAGCTATTTAGCCGACAGCCACTTGGGGAGGGCGCCATGTCGGAAGTCGCCACGCTCCGGCCTGATAGCAAGAAGAAGGCCGCGATGCCGCGTTCATCGAAGGATTCCGTCATCGATGTCCGCCACCTGGTGAAGGTGTACGGAGGCCGGGGCCAAGAGGAGATCAAGGCCGTCAACGACGTCAGCTTCTCCGTGGGGGAGGGCGAGTTCTTCGGTTTCCTCGGGCCCAACGGGGCCGGCAAGACGACGGTCATCCGGATCATCACGACGCTCCTCGCGAAGACGAGCGGCTCTGTGCACGTCGCGGGTCTTGATGTCGAGCGCGATGGGCTGAACATCCGGCGCATCATCGGCTACACGGGACAATCAATCGGGGTCGATGGAGAACTCACCGGCCGCGAGAACCTCTGGTTGATCGGGCGGCTCTACCACATGCCCAACTCGCTTGTGGACGAGCGCGTCGAGGAGCTCCTCGATGTCTTGCAGTTGAAAGACGCCGCGGACCGCCGCGCCTACACGTACTCGGGCGGCATGCGGCGGAGGCTCGACCTGGGTGCCGGGCTCGTGCACCACCCTCGAGTCCTGTTCCTGGACGAGCCCACGACGGGCCTCGACCCGCAGACGCGGGCCGCGGTGTGGGAGTACCTGCGCCGCCTTCACCGGGAGGAGAAAATGACGATCTTCCTCACGACCCAGTACATGGAAGAGGCGGACCAGCTCTGCCAGCGGATCGCGATCATCGACCTGGGCAAGATCGTCGCCGAGGGAAGTCCCACGGAGTTGAAGGCCGCGATCGGCGCGGACATCATCACGGTCCGGATCACTCGCGACGAGGCGTTCGAGCAAAGTCGCAACCGGGCTCTCGAAATCGCGCGCTCGGTCCCCGGTGTGAGTCGCGCAACGATCTTCGACGAAGGCGTGAGCGCGCACACCGCGGACGGCGGCGGGACGCTCCTCGAAGTCCTGCGCCGACTTGACGCAGAGAAGGTCCCCGTCCATCAGGTCGCGCTCGCACATCCCACGCTCGACGAGGTTTTCCTGCAGCACACCGGGCGGCAGATGCGCGTCGAGGAAGTGAAGCCGATGTCACGCTCCTTCGGAAGGCGGAGGCGGTAGCTTGGTCACAGACGTTGGACACGCGCAGCGGGTCATCATCGGGACACGGGATGCGGAATCGACCGGAGGGGTGCTCACCGAGGTGGGCCTCGTCACGTGGCGGAGCCTGGTGAAGCTCACGAGGACGCCGGTCCTCCTGTTCTTCAGCCTCTTCATGCCACTGATCTGGCTCGTCATGTTCAGCCAGACCTTCGGCACGGTCTTCTCGTCGGCCACGAGCGGAGGCTTTCCCGGTGGCCCGGCGGCAACGCCGCTCCCGTACGATTACGTCGCGGTGCTCCTGCCGGGAATCGCCGTAATGACCGCCATCCAGAGCGCGTCTCAGTCAGGCTTCGGAATGGTCGCGGACCTCGAGTCCGGATTCATGGACAAGTTCTTCGTCGCGCCGATCCGCCGAAGCAGCGTCTTGGCGGGCAAGCTCCTCGCCGACGGCCTGCGGATGGCGGCCCAAGCCGGGATCATCCTCGGCATCGCGGCGATCCTGACGCTCTTCGGCTGGCGGATCCCGTTCGCTACGGGGGTCATGGGCGCGCTGCTGATCATGCTCCTCGCGGCGGCCTTCGGCGTCGCGTTCTCGGGCCTCTCGAACACGGTCGCGCTGCGGACGAAGAACACGGAGTCAACGATGATGGTGAGCTTTTCCCTCACGTTCCCGCTCTTGTTCTTGAGCACGGCGATGCTCCCCAAGGCGCTCCTGCCTGCCTGGGTCCAGAGCTTCTCGACGGTCAACCCGGTCAGCTACATGGCCGATGCCGCCCGTGCGCTCATCCTGACCGGCTTCGACTGGACGGCAATCGGGAACGCGTTCCTCGCGATCTTGGCGTTCGGCATCGTGCTCAACGGGCTGGCCATCATGGCGTTCCGTGCGCAAGGCAAGTGAACCAGTAAGGCGGAGACCGCGCCGGCTGCTTCGGCGGCTAGGGCCGACTAGGCGGCTGCGATCAGGGGCGACATCGGGTCGGCGGCTTCCCCGGCGTAGCGGCCGGCGTCCTCCCAAGTCTGCAAGTTGAGCAGGCCCCCGTAAACCGCCGACAAACCTCAAGGCCCGGCGCGGACTCGGGGTTCCATGGCCTCCCGTCCGCTCCTGTATTCGATGGACATCAGCCACTATTGCATCGCCGCGGATCGCATGCTCGCCTTCAAGGGCGTGGAGTTTGACACGCGATACGCGCCGTACCACGACCGACAGGAAGTCCTCAAGGCCACCGGCCAAGACTACGTCCCGACCTTGATCTGGGATGGGAAACCCGTGATGTGGTACGACATCCCGGACTTCCTGGAACAGGCCCGGCCGAAGCCGACCCTGTACCCGTGGGGGCAGAAGGGCCTCGCGGCCGCGCTGGACCACTGGGGCCATCAGGTCCTTGAGGAGCGCGTCTGGCGGTACGTCGTCACGAAGGTCCCGCCGGTCCTCAAGAGCGAGGAGGAGCGATGGGTCTTCGAGGAGATGCAGACCCGCGCCCGCGGCCCGTGGCACGTCCTCCAGATGCGCCGCGAGGAATTCCGGCAGGACATGAACAAACATCTGGGGATGGTCGAATCGATTCTCGACGGACGGGACTGGGTCCTCGGGCAGCCGAGCCTGGCGGACTTCGGCATCTACGGATCGATGTCGCCGCTGCTCACGGTCGGCGAGAGCGTGCCGTCCGAGTTCCCGAGGCTCGCCGCTTGGGTTTCGCGGGTTCGGGACCTCGGGTCGCCGGCGGACTGACGATCGCGTCCGCCAGATCGGCCAGGGCCACCTCGCGCTGGACGCCGGACGCCATGTCCCGCACCGTGGCCCTCGCCGCTTTCAGCTCCTTCTCGCCGAGCAACACCGCATATCGGGCACCAATCGCGTTCGCGTAGTCGAGGTTCTTCGAGGGTCCTCGTCCGAGGAGATCGATGTCCGCCCCGAGGCCCGCCGCCCGAAGGGAGCTGAGGACCTCGATCGCTTTCCGTTGGGCTCCCTCGCCGATCGGCACGACGTACGCGTCGAGGGGTCGCGGCGGCTCGATCGTCTTCTCCGCATCGGCGGACATGACGAGCCGGTCCAAACCGAGCGCGAAGCCGGTCTGGGCGATCCGCTCTCCGCCGAAGACCTCGGCGAGGTTGTACGCGCCTCCGCCGCCGACCTGTTTCTCCGCACCGAGGCTCGGGGAGTCGATCTCGAAGACCATGCCGGTGTAGTAGTCGAGGCCCCGGACGACCCCCATGTCGAACGCATAATCCTTCCGGGAGACGCCGTACGCATCGAGAAGGTCGGCGATTTTCTGGAGGTACTCGAATCCCTCGCTCCCGGCACCTTCGAGGATTCTCGCAGCTTTGTCGAGGACCGAGGCGTCCCCAGCGAGCTCGACGAGGGCCCGCAATGGCTTCGCGAGATCGGGACGGCCCAACCGGGCCAGTTCGGCGTCCAGCATCGGAAAATTCCGTTTGTCGAGGGAATGGAGGACGACCGCCTGGTCCGCGGGGCCGAACGGCAAGTATCCGCGGAGGATCCCGATGTTCCCGATCCGCGCCTTCACCTGCTTGAGCCCGATCGCCCGCATCGTGCCGATGCCGAGGGCGAGGGCCTCCGCGTCCGAGGGCAAGGGAGCGCCGCCGATGATCTCCGCGTTGACCTGGGAGAACTCGCGGTACCGCCCCTTCTGGGGCTCCTCGTATCGGAACACGTTCCCCGTGCTGTACAGCTTGAGCGGCTTCGGACGACTGCGGAGGTCGGACACGTAGAACCGGAGGATCGAGGCCGTGAACTCCGGTCGGAGCGCGAGGTCTCGGCCGCCTTGGTCCTTGAAGGCGTAGAGTTCGCGGACGATCGCGGGGCCGGACTTCGCCGTGAAAAGTTCGAGGCTCTCGAACGTCGGCGTGGAGACCTCGCGGAACCCGAACGATTCGGCGAGCTGGATGAACCGCGACTCGACGAAGCGAC
>WNGN01001701.1_pt1 | contig 20957 bp, 21 predicted proteins | sample 5400561 | NCBI WGS metagenome assembly WNGN01 (sample SAMN13153379, study PRJNA577476) | soil metagenome | isolation source: 115 cm soil or saprolite under Garry oak tree replicate 2 | place: USA:California | collected 2016-06-15 | reverse complement strand
AACGCAAACACCTTTACAACCTGTACCACCTGCTCAACCACCTGAACCTCTTCGGTGGCGGCTACCTCGGGCAGGTGAAGCAGACGCTACGCCTGCTGCTTGGCTTCCTGGATTAGCCTCTGCAGCTCGCCGGACTGGTACATCTCGCGCATGATGTCCGAGCCGCCGACGAATTCGCCGTTGACGTAGAGCTGCGGGATCGTCGGCCAGTTGGCGTACTCCTTGATGCCTTGACGGATCTCGGCGTCTGCGAGCACGTTGACCGTGTAGGGATCCTGTACGCCGCAGGCGTCCAGGATCTGGATCGCCAGCTGCGAGAAGCCGCACTGCGGGAGCTGCGGCGTGCCTTTCATGTAGAGCACGACGGGGTGAGCCGTCACCTGCTCCTTGATCTTCTGTTTGATATCCATGGCTTTCATTTTACCTTTCCGCCGGCGACCCGGGGGATTCGCGCCAGATCGGGACAGCTGTCGAGCTCTTCAAGTCCTGCCTGCGACAGCAGCGCTCCCACTGCCGCTTCCTGTCCCATGCCGTGCTCGACCAGCAGCCAGCCTCCAGGGGCCAGGTGGCGCGGGGCGTGCCGGGCTATTTCCCTGATCGCATCAAGGCCGTCGGGACCCGATACCACGGCGCCGCGCGGCTCGAATCCGAGGTCCCCGAGATGCGGATCTCCTTCGGCGACGTAAGGTGGATTGGCCACGATGAGGTGGAAGCGCTCGCCCGCCAGCGGCTCGAGCCAGCGGCCGTGCCGGAATTCGATCTCCAGGCCGTGTTTCACCGCATTGCGCTGTGCAACGGCGAGTGCAGCGGCGCTCGCCTCGACGGCCACCACACGTGCCTGCGGCCGCTGGCGCTTGATCGCCAGCGCAACCGCTCCCGAGCCGGTGCCGAGGTCGACCACGGATGAGAACTCGCGCTCGAGCGCCAGATCGACCAGCAGCTCGGTCTCCGGCCGCGGGATCAGGACTGCCGGGTTGACGATGAGATCGAGGCCGTAGAACTCCTTGTGGCCGACGATGTAGGCCACGGGTTCCCCGTTGCCGCGGCGAAGCGTGAACTGAAGAAATCTTTTTTCCACGTCGGACGGCAGCTCGCGTTCCGGATGCGCCAGCACGCTTGCCTGGGAAAACCCCGCTGCCTCGGCGAGAAGCAGGCGCGCTTCGCGCGCGTCGATCCCGCTGGCGCTGAGCGCTTCCTGTACCGTCAAGCCGCTTCTTCGGCGAGCTGCGCGAGCTGCTCGGCCTGCTGCTCGGCCGAGAGCGCGCCGATCAGCTCGTCGAGCTCGCCGTCCATGATGCGGTCGATCTTGTAGAGCGTGAGGTTGATGCGGTGGTCGGTGACGCGGCCCTGCGGAAAGTTGTAGGTGCGGATGCGCTCGGAGCGGTCGCCAGAGCCGATCAGGAGCTTGCGCGTCGAGGCGGTCTTGGCCTGCTGCTCGCGCAGCTGCTTGTCGCGGATGCGCGCCGCGAGCACGCCGAGCGCCTTCTCGCGGTTCTTGTGCTGCGAGCGCGAGTCCTGGCACTCGACCACGATCCCGGTCGGCAGGTGGGTGACGCGGATCGCCGACTCGGTCTTGTTGACGTGCTGGCCGCCGGCGCCCGAGGCGCGAAACGTGTCGACGCGCAACTCCGCGGGGTTCAGCACCACCTCGTCGAGCGCATCGGCCTCCGGAAGGACGGCCACGGTGCATGCCGAGGTATGGATGCGGCCCTGCGCTTCGGTTTCCGGAACGCGCTGCACGCGATGCCCGCCGGACTCGAACTTGAGCCTGGAGTAGGCGCCCTGGCCGACGATCTTCGCGATCACTTCCTTGTAGCCGCCCAGCTCGGAGGGGCTCTCCGAGATGATCTCGGCCTGCCAGCCCTGCCGCTCGGCGTAACGCGTGTACATGCGGAACAGGTCGGCGGCGAAGAGGGCCGACTCGTCGCCGCCGGCGCCGGCGCGGATCTCGAGGAAGATATTGCGCTCGTCGTTCGGGTCCCTGGGCAGCAGCGCCTTTTGCAGATCGGCCTCGAGCTTCTCCATGCTGCCGCGCGCCGCCTTGAGCTCGTCGTCGGCGAACGACCTCATCGCGGCGTCGGCGGCCATCTCCCTGGCGGCCTCGGCATCGCGCTCCGCCTGGCGGAAGCGCTCGTAGAGCGCGACGATGCCGGTCAGCTCGGAATGCTCCCGCGAGAGCTTCCTGAACTGCTCGAGGTCCCGCGTCGCCCCCTCCGCGGCCAGCAGGCCGTTGAGGTCCTCCAGGCGCCCGACCAGGCTGTCGAGCTTGGTGCGCAGCGTCGGCTTCACTTGACGCGGAACAGGCGCGCCAGCGTATCGGCGAGGGCGCGGCGCTCGTCGCCGGCAGCGTCGTTCAGCGCCTGCGTGGGGCCGTGCATCAGCTTGTTGGTGAGCGCCTGCGACAGCGATTCGAGCACCCGCGCCGCGTCCTCGCCGCGCTGCAGGAGCTTCAGCGCCCGCTCCACCTCGCCGCGCCGCGCGTGCTCGGCATGCTCGCGCAGCGCGCGGATCAGCGGCACGCTCTCGCGCGCCTGCATCCAGTGCATGAACTGGCCGACCTGCGACTCGATGATCGCCTCGGCCTGGTCGACCGCCGAGCGGCGCGCATCGAGGTTCAGCGACACGATCTCCGCCAGGTCGTCCACCGTATAGAGGAATACGTCGTCGAGCTCGCCCACCTCGGGCTCGATGTCGCGCGGCACGGCGAGATCGACCATGAACATCGGCCGCCGGCGCCGCGCGCGCAGCGCGCGCTCGACCAGCCCCTTGCCGAGGATCGGCAGCGACGAGGCGGTGGAGGAGACGACGATGTCGTGCTCGTGCAGGTGCTCGGCCAGCGACTTCAGCTCGATCGAGCGGCCGTTGAAGCGGTGCGCGAGACGCGCCGCGCGCTCGAGCGTGCGGTTCGCGACCGTGAGGCGCGCCGGGCCCTGCGCGGCGAAGTGCGTCGCGCACAGCTCGACCATTTCGCCGGCGCCGATGAACAGCACGTTCTGGTCTTTCAGGCTCGGGAAGATGCGGGCCGCGAGCTTCACGGCCGCCGTGGCCATGGAAACGCTGTTTGCGCCCACGCGAGTGGTCGAGCGTACTTCCTTGGCGACGGCAAACGAGCGCTGGAAGAGCTTGTGCAGCACCGTGCCGAGCGTGCCGGCCGACTCGGCGGCGCGGGCCGCTTCCTTCATCTGGCCGAGGATCTGCGGCTCGCCGAGCACCATCGAGTCCAGGCCCGAAGCGACCCGGAACGCATGGCGTACCGCCTGTTCCTTGTGGAAGGTATAAAGGTACGAGGCGAGCTCGCCGGGGCCGAGGCGGTGATACTGCGCGAGCCACGCGGCGACGGCCTGCGGTTGCTCGCTCGAGACGTACAGCTCGGTGCGGTTGCACGTCGAAAGGATCGCCGCCTCCTGGGCGAGGCCGCGCTTCATCTCGGCGAGCGCCTCGCGCAGGCGCTCGACGTGGAACACCACGCGCTCGCGTACCGCGAGCGGAGCTGTCTGATGGTTCAGGCCGAGAGCATAAAGTGACACGGCGCGGCGCGGAGCGAGCGTAAGTCCGTAAATTATAGGCGCTATAATGCCCTCCGCATGAGCACGCTTGCCCGCATCCAGGATCTCGCCGCGAAGGAGTTCTCCATCGACCCGAAGAGCCTCGATCCGCATGCGCAGCTCGACTCGCTCGGCATCGACTCGCTCAGCTTCATCGAGTTCATGTTCAAGGTCGAGGAGGAGTTCGGCGTCAGCGTTTCCGACGAGAACCTGAAGGGCATCAAGACTCTCGCCGACCTCGAGCGTCACATCGTCGACGCGCTCGCCGCCGCCGGCAAGGGTTGAGCCGATCGAGGATGGCCGCACGCCGCGTCGCGGTTACCGGGGCTGGCGTCGTTTCCCCCCTCGGCAAATCGCTGGCCGAATTCCACGCGGCGCTCGCGGAAGGGCGCTCCGGCATCCGCCGCCTGCCCGAAAGCCTGGCGCAAGGCTCGGGCGTGCAGGTCGGCGCACTGGTCGACTGGAATCCTGCGCCGCTGTTCAACGAAGCCGAGGCGGTGAATATCGACCGCGTGTCGCAGTTCGCGCTGGCCGCCGCGGCCCAGGCGCTCGCCGCGAGCCGCCTGGATCTGTCGGCGGCAGACCGCGACCGCATCGGCGTGTACTGGGGCACCGGCATGGGGGGCGCGCATACGCTCGAGGGCGCCTACAAGCACGTCTACGGCGCCGGGGAGTGGCGCGTGCGCCCGCTGACCGTGGTGATGGCGATGAACAACGCCGCCGGCTCGAACGTCGCCGTGCGGCACGGCCTGCGCGGGCCGTTCGCCAATTTCTCGACCGCGTGCTCGTCCTCGGCCATGGCGCTCGGCGAGGCGATGCGCAGCATCATGGCCGGCCGCGCCGACGCGATCGTCGCCGGCGGCGCCGAGGCGCTGCTGACGCCGGGCACTCTCGCCGCGTGGCAGGCGCTGCGAACGCTTGCCCCCGCTGATGCCGCCGATCCGGCGGCGAGCTGCAAGCCGTTCGACAAGCGCCGCGCGGGCCTGGTGCTCGGCGAGGGCGCTGCGGCATTCGTGCTCGAAGAAGAGTCGCGCGCGCGCGCGCGCGGCGCGCCGATCCACGCGCTTCTGACCGCGTACGGCAACTCCTGCGACGCGGCGCATATGTCGCGCCCGGACCGGGACGGGCAAGTCCGGGCGATGCGCGAGGCGCTCATCGAAGCGGGTCTCGAGCCCAACGCGATCGGCTACATCAACGCCCACGGCACCGCGACCGCGGTCGGCGATGTCGTCGAGGCCGAGGCGATCAACGTCGTGTTCGGGGCTGCCGCCAACGACGTGCCGGTCAGCTCGACGAAGTCGCTGCACGGCCACCTGCTCGGCGGCGCCGGCGCGCTCGAGTTCGCGGTGGCGCTTCTCGCTCTCGAGAAAGGCGTCCTCGCGCCGACCGCCTTTCTCGAGCAGCCGGACCCGGCCTGCCGCGTGCGCCACGTGCGGCTGCGCGCCGAGCGCGTCGCCCCGCCGCGCGCGGTGATGTCCAACTCCTTCGCCTTCGGAGGTTCCAACGTGGTGCTCATCGCGGAGCGCGCCTGATGGCTGAAACCACCATCCGCACGCTCGTCTGCAGCGTCATGTTCCTGGACATCGTCGACTATTCGAAGCGCTCGGTCGGCGACCAGCAGCACACGAAGCAGATGTTCAACGAGCTCCTCGCGCGCGCCCTCGAGCCCGTGCCGCCACGCGACTTCATCGTGCTCGACACCGGCGACGGCGCCGCGATCGCCTTCCTCGGCGACCCGGAGGACGCTCTCTCCGTGGGAATCGCGGTGCGCAAAAACATCGCCTCGCTCCCGCCCGACATTCTCTCGGCGCGCATGGGGATCAACCTGGGGCCGGTCAGGCTGGTCTGGGACATCAACGCGCAGATGAACATCCTTGGCGACGGCATCAACGTGGCGCAGCGGGTGATGAGCTTTGCCAAGCCCGGGCAGTTGCTCGCCTCGCGCTCCTTTTACGAGGTGGTGTCGCACCTCTCGAGGGACTACGCGAGCCTGTTTACCGTTCTTGGCACCCGCACCGACAAGCACGTGCGCGAGCATGAGGTGTATGCGGTTGCCGAGGGCGCCCGCCTCGAGCGCTCGGCCGACGCGCCGCGGCGCAGCAAGAGCCCTCGCGCCTCCGACCCCGACGAGACCAACCTCGACCTCTTTTCCACCGAGGATTCACCCATCGTCGAGCACGGCGCCAAGAAAGCGCGCCACGAAAAGACCACCGCAGCGCCGGCCAAGATCTTCGAGGCCGGAGCGAACCTGATCGTGTCCGGGTCCAGCAAGGCGTCGGTCGAAGAAGCGCTGGACCGGCTCGCCAAGGGCGGCGCCGAGGTCATCTCGCACATCACCCAGGTGGGCGACAAGTGGATGGCCTCGTGCACCAACCCGAAGGTGAACGTGGCGGCCTGCAAGGTCGAGGTGGCGGGGCTGATGCGCATCATCACCGGGCCGACTCGCGAAGCGGTGGATGAAAAGGTGCGCGACCTGGTGCAGTTCGGCGCGGTGCTGGTCAGCGACATCGAGCTCAACGATGGCGTCTGGACTGCCGTCTGCGACACCGGGGGACGCAGCCGCTAGTGTCAACTTTCGTGCGCGGCATGCCGCTTGTCCTCCCAGAGGATATCGTGATCGTTAAACCGATCGATGCGTGCCCTGATTTCTATCCGCTGGTTCTTAATGAGTCTCCTCTTGAAGGTAGCGCTCCGAGGCATGCTTTTGCGCGCGTTATTCAAGAGACCGCGCTAGTCGCTTAAGGTGTTGGTGGCCAAGGGCGGAATCGAACCACCGACACAAGGATTTTCAGTCAAAGGGCCCTTGCGGGCCCTTTCCCTTTGCTTCGCTGCGGCAGCAATTACATGTCCATGCCGCCCATGCCGCCCATGTCGGGCATGCCGTGGCCATGGCCGCCTGCCTTCTTCTCTTCCACCAATTCCGCAACCATCGCATCGGTGGTGAGCATCAGGCCGGCAACGGACGAGGCGTTCTGCAGCGCAAAGCGCACCACCTTGGTCGGGTCGATCACGCCCATCTGCACGAGATCGCCGAACTCCTCGGTCTGCGCGTTGAAGCCGAAGTTGCCCTTGTCCTCGAGCACCTTGTTGAGCACCACGGAAGCCTCGGCGCCGGTGTTGTCGACGATCTGACGCAGCGGCTCCTCCAGCGCGCGCATCACGATCTTGATGCCGGCTTCCTGGTCCTGGTTCTCCCCCTTGAGCCTGCCGTTGAGCGCCTGGCGCGCGCGCAGGTAAGCAACACCGCCGCCCGGCACGATGCCTTCTTCGACCGCCGCGCGGGTCGCATGCAGCGCGTCCTCGACGCGGGCCTTCTTCTCCTTCATCTCGACTTCGGTCGCGGCTCCGACCTTGATCACCGCGACGCCGCCGGCGAGCTTCGCCACGCGCTCCTGCAGCTTCTCCTTGTCGTAATCGCTGGTCGCCTCTTCGATCTGCACGCGGATCTGCTTCACGCGGGCCTCGATCTGCTTCTTGTCGCCGGCGCCGTCGATGATGGTGGTGTTTTCCTTGCCGGCCTCGACCTTCTTTGCGCGGCCGAGGTCCTTCAGCGTGGCGTTCTCGAGCTTGAGGCCGAGCTCCTCGCTGATCACCGTGCCGCCGGCGAGAACGGCCATGTCTTCGAGCATCGCCTTGCGGCGGTCGCCGAAGCCCGGCGCCTTCACGGCGCAAGTCTTCAGGATGCCGCGGATGTTGTTCACCACCAGCGTGGCGAGCGCCTCGCCCTCGACTTCCTCGGCGATCAGCAGCAGCGGCTTGCCGGCCTTGGCGACCTGCTCGAGGATCGGCAGCAGCTCGCGGATCGACGAGATCTTCTTGTCGTAGAGCAGGATGTACGGATCCTCGAGCACGCAGATCTGCTTCTCGGGGTTGTTGATGAAGTAAGGCGAGAGATACCCGCGGTCGAACTGCATGCCCTCGACGAGGTCGAGCTCGTTCTCGAGCGATTTGCCGTCCTCGACGGTGATCACGCCTTCCTTGCCGACCTTGTCCATCGCATCGGAGATGATCTTGCCGATGTCGAAATCGGCGTTCGCCGAGATGGCGCCGACCTGCGCGATCTCCTTGGAGGTGGTGCAGGGCTTGGAAATCTTCTTCAGCTCCTCGACCACGCCGAGCACGGCCTTGTCGATGCCGCGCTTCAGGTCCATCGGGTTCATGCCGGAGGCGACGAACTTCATGCCCTCGCGCACGATCGCCTGGGCCAGGACCGTCGCGGTCGTAGTGCCGTCACCGGCCACGTCGGAGGTCTTGGAGGCGACTTCCTTCACCATCTGCGCGCCCATGTTCTCGAACTTGTCCTTCAGCTCGATCTCCTTCGCCACCGAGACGCCGTCCTTGGTGACGGTCGGCGCGCCGAACGAGCGCTCTAGCACGACGTTGCGGCCCTTGGGCCCCAGCGTCACTTTCACGGCGTCGGCCAGGATGTTCAACCCATGGACCATCTTGGAGCGCGCGCTTTCGTGGAAACGGACTTCTTTTGCTGGCATTGTTGCTTTCTCCTGTACTCGAAATTGGTTGGCGGTTACGCGCCCTCGATGACGCCCATGATGTCTTCCTCGCGCATCACGAGCAGCTCGTCACCCTTGACCTTGACGGTCTGCCCGGAGTACTTGCCGAACAGCACTCTGTCGCCGGGCTTGACGTCGAGCGGGATCAGCTTGCCCGAGTCATCCTTCTTGCCCTTGCCCACGGCGACGATCTCGCCCTGGTCAGGCTTCTCGGCTGCGGTGTCCGGGATAACGATGCCACCTGCGCTCTTGCGCTCCTCTTCGATGCGCTTGACGATCACGCGGTCGTGCAACGGACGGATTTTCATGCGAAATTCCCCATATAAAAATGATGGATTACAATGGCTTGCATGCCACAAGCCGGAATTTGCGGACCCTGAGCGCGGTGATTAGCACTCAACTGGGTCGAGTGCTAATAATAATGTCAAACCGCGTCCGTTTCAAGAGCTATTCTCAAATTAAAGGCCGAGCTCCCGCCACAGCGAGTCCACGCGGCGTTTCACCGCCGGGTCCATGACGATCGGCCGGCCCCAGCGCCGCGCCGTCTCGCCAGGCCATTTTGCCGTAGCGTCGATACCCATCTTCGAGCCGAGGCCTGAGACCGGGCTGGCGAAGTCGAGGTAATCGATCGGCGTGTTCTCCGCGATCAGGCTGTCGCGCGCCGGATCCACCCGCGTGGTGATGGCCCAGATGACTTCCTTCCAGTCGCGTACGTCGATGTCGTCGTCGCAGACGATGATGAACTTGGTGTACATGAACTGCCGCAGGAAGCTCCAGATGCCGAACATCACGCGCTTCGCGTGCCCGGGGTACTGCTTGTTCATGCTGACCACCGCGAGCCGGTACGAGCAGCCTTCCGGCGGCAGATGGAAGTCGACGATCTCGGGGAATTGCTTGGTCAGCAGGGGCACGAACAACTCGTTCAACGCGATGCCGAGCATGGCCGGCTCGTCGGGCGGCTTGCCTGTATAGGTCGAGTGATAAATCGGCGAGCGACGCATGGCAAGGCGCTCTACCGTCAGCACGGGGAAGCGCTCGACCTCGTTGTAGTAGCCGGTATGGTCGCCGTGCGGGCCTTCGTCCGCGGTCTCGCCCGGATGGATCACGCCTTCCAGCACGATCTCGGCGCTGGCCGGCACCTGCAGATCGCTGCCCAGGCATTTCACGAGCTCGGTGCGCGCGCCGCGCAGCAGCCCCGCGAACTGGTATTCGCCGAGCGTATCGGGCACCGGCGTCACGGCAGCGAGCATCGTCGCAGGATCGGCGCCGAGCGCCACAGCCACCGGGAATGGGGCGCCGGGGCTCGCGAGCTGGTGATCACGGAAGTCGAGCGCGCCGCCGCGATGCGCGAGCCAGCGCACGATGACGCGGTTTCGCCCGATCACCTGCTGGCGGTAGATGCCGAGGTTCTGCCGCTTCTTCTGTGGACCGCGCGTGACGGTGAGGCCCCAGGTGATGAGCGGCCCGGCGTCGCCGGGCCAGCAGTGCTGGACCGGCAGGCGCGCGAGATCGACGTCGTTTCCTTCGCGCACGCTCTCGTGGCAGGGCGCCGAGGAGCGTTCCTTCGGCGCCATGTCGAGCAGCTTCTTGAAGAGCGGGAATTTCTCCCACAGGTCGCGCAGGCCCTTGGGCGGCTCGGGCTCCTTCAAGTACGCGAGCAGCTTGCCGACTTCGCGCAACTCGCCCGGGCGCTCGACGCCCATTGCCGCCGCAATGCGCGCGACGCTGCCGAAGAGATTGGCGAGCACCGGGATGTCATGCCCGGCGGGCCGCTCGAAGAGCAGCGCCGGGCCGCCGGCGCGCAGCACGCGATCGCAGATCTCGGTCATCTCGAGCCGCGGGGAGACTTCCGCGCCGATGCGCCTGAGCTGACCCTTCGCTTCCAGCTGCGAAAGGAATTCTCTCAGGTCCGAGTAGCTCACCGCCTGAGAACCATCACGCACGCCACGACCCGCTCGCTGAGCGCCTCGGCGAAATCCAGCAAGCGGGAATCGCGGCCGCGGATCGGGTACACCCGCTCGACTCCGGCGAGCGTCAGTGTGAGCGTGGTGCTGCCCAGCCAGCCGAGCACCCCCAGCGCAATGCCGCCGAGCACTACGACCATGGCGAGCAATGGCAGCACATTGGCGAAGGCCTCGATCACCCGGAAAAAGCCCTGCAGCGCGCGCCCCACCCCCTGCGTCCCACCCGCCGCCAGTTCCGCCGCGGCACCGCCGGCGAACGCAGCGAGCGGCGTGGCGATGCCGAGCAGCAGGAGCGCGATGATCACCAGGGCGGCGCCCCAGCCGAGCTTGCGCTCGTCGCGCTCGAACGCCACGCGCACCGAGGCGATGCTGGCGAGCGGCAGCGTCTCGAGATGCGCGTAGCCGCGGTGCACGAGGCAGTTCGGATAAAGCGTCAGATGCGTCCCGCGCAGGCCGCCGGCCGCAAAATCGAAGCGCGTGATCGCCGGGCCGGCGTCGCTCATCGCCACGGCTGATTGAAGGAGTAGCTCAAGACGATTCCGGCGAAGATCGCGCTGCCGACCCAGCTATTGTGGCGGAAGGCCTTGAAGCAGCCCTCCCGGGTGCGGCCGCGGATCAGGAACCAATGATAGACCATCATCGCGCCGGCGACGGCCAGACCTGCGGAATACGGCCAGTCCAGTCGCAGCATCACGCCGAGCACCGCAAGGGCCGCGAGCATGGCGGCATAGCCGGCCATGACGGCGGCGACGTCCCATCGACCAAGCGTGAGCGCCGAGGTGCGAAGGCCGAGTCTTGCGTCGTCCTCACGATCGACCATCGCGTACTCGGTATCGTAGGCGAACGAATAGAACACGTTGGCGGCGAGCAGCAGCCAGCATTCCGCGGGCAGCCGGTTCTGGATCGCGGCATAGGCCATCGGGATGCCGAAGCCGAACGCGACGCCGAGATAGGCCTGGGGCAGCGCGAAGAAGCGCTTGGTGAACGGGTAGCTGGCAGCGATCGCGACCGCCACGAACGACAGCAGGATCGCGCGCCAATTCAGAAACAGCACCAATCCAAAAGCGGCCAGCGCGAGCACTGCCGCTATCACCAGCGCCTCCCGCGGCTCGATCTCCCGCGCAGCGAGCGGCCGCGCGCTCGTGCGCTCCACCTGCGGATCGAAGCTGCGATCGGCGTAGTCGTTGATCGCGCAGCCGGCCGAGCGCATGAGCAGCGTGCCGACGACGAAGATCATGACGATGTCGAGCCGGGGCGCGCCGTACGAGGCAAGCCACACCGCCCACAGCGTCGGCCAGAGCAGGAGCAGGGTGCCGATCGGCTTGTCGAGCCGGATCAGCCGCTCATAGGCATCCAGGCGCCTGGCGATGAACGCAGAATCCATGCCGGAAGCATAACTCACGCGTAGGTCAGGTCCTGCCTCGATCCCAGCCAGCGCGCGACATGCGCGCGCGCCGCCTCGGGATCGGCTCCGATCAGCTCGGCGGCCGCCTCGCGTGCGGCGCGCACCAGGTCCCCGTCGCGCTCGATGTCGGCAAAGCGCAGCAGCGGCAAGCCGCTCTGGCGCTCGCCGAGATACTCGCCGGGGCCGCGCAGCAGCAGGTCGCGGCGCGCGATCTCGAAGCCGTCCGCGCTCTCGTAAATCACCTTCAAGCGTTCGCGGGCGCCGGCGGAGAGCGGGCCGCCGAAGAGCAGGATGCACGTGCTGTCGCGCGCCCCGCGGCCGACGCGGCCGCGCAGCTGGTGCAGCTGCGCGAGGCCGAAGCGCTCGGCGCTCTCGATCACCATCAGCGAGGCATTCGGGACGTCGACACCGACTTCGATCACCGTCGTGCTAACGAGGAGCTGCGTTGTTCGGTTCGAGAAGGCTTCCATCGCGGCCGCCTTTTCTGCGGGCGACATCCGGCCATGGAGCAAACCAACATCAATTGATTTGAGTTCTCCTTTCAGCTTGCCGTACGTGTCGAGCGCAGTTTGCACATCGCCTTCTTTGGATTCTTCAATGACCGGGCAGACCCAGTACGCCTGTTGCCCTTCGGCGCAGGCGTCGCGGATGCGCGCCAGCACTTCGCCGCGCCGCGCCGCGGAAACGAGCCGTGTCGCCACCGCGCGGCGACCGGGCGGCAGCTCGTCGATCACCGAGACGTCGAGATCGGCGTAGTAGGTCATCGACAGCGTTCTCGGGATCGGCGTCGCGCTCATCATCAATTGGTGGGGCACGACGTCGTCGCCTTTGCGCCGCAGCGTCAGCCGCTGCTGCACGCCGAAGCGGTGCTGCTCATCGACCACGGCGAGGCCGAGACGGGCGAACCCGACGCCTTTCTGCACCAGGGCATGAGTACCGATGACGATCTGAGCCTTGAGCGCCTCCGCTTTCCGCTTTTTCGTCAATCCCCCATGCAGCCAGGCGATCCTCAGGCCGAGAGGTGTGAGCCATTCGCCAAATTTGCGGAAGTGCTGCTCCGAGAGGATCTCGGTAGGGGCCATCACCGCGGCCTGCCAGCCGGCGTCCGCTGCGGCGAGGCAGGCGATCGCGGCGACGATCGTCTTGCCGCTGCCGACGTCGCCTTGCAGAAGCCTCTGCATCGGGTGTTGCTGCGACGCATCGCGCAGCACTTCGTTCACGGCGCGCGTCTGTGCGCGGGTCAGCGTGAAAGGCAGCTGCTTGAGAAAAGACCTGAGGAGCGCGCCGTTTGCCTTCAGTCCGGGCGCCTGGCGCGAGCGGCGCTTCTGGTATGCAAAGCGCATCGACAGCTGCTGCGCAAGGAGCTCGTCGAATTTCACGCGCCGCCACGCCGCTACCGTATCGGCGGCGGGCGGCGGCCTGTGCAGAAGCTGCACGCTGTCGCTGAACCCGGCCAGGGCGTAGCGGCGGCGCAGCCGCTCGGGCAGGGTGTCCTCCAGCGGTCCGGCGTCCAGCGCATCGAGGATCCGCGCGCGCAATGCCGCTTGCGCCAGCCCGGCGGTCGTCGGATAGATCGGGGTCAGGCCCTTCGGCAGCGCTTCACCCTCGCGCACGAGGCTGTAGCGTGGATGCGCCATCTCGGCGCCGAACCAGCCGCCGCGCACTTCGCCGAAGGCCCGCACGCGCAAGCCTTCCTCAGCTGCGCGCTGGAACTGCTTCAGCTGGCTGCCGTAGAAATTGAAAAAGCGCAGCACCACGCCGTCGGCGTGCACGATCAGCTGGCGGCGCGGCCGGTAGGCGACCTCGGCTCGCTCGACCTTCGCCTCGACGAGCACCGCCTTTCCGGGCGGCGCGCTGTCCGGTGCAGTCAGCGCCGTCCAGTCCTCGTAGCGCAGCGGCAGGTGAAGCACAAAGTCGAGGCGCGAGCGCAGCCCGAGCCTGTCGAGCTTGCTGGGCTTCACCCCGAATGCAGGATGGCGTCGATCTCGACCAGCGCGCCGCGCGGCAGCCCGGAGACGCCGATCGCGGCGCGCGCCGGGAACGGCTCGCGTACGTACTGCGCCATGATTTCGTTGACGCGCGCAAAGTGCGCAAGATCCGTCAGGTAGACCGTCATGCGCACGGCCTGGTCGAGGCTCGAGCCGGCTGCGGCGGCGACGGCCGCGAGGTTGCGGAACACCCGGTGGGTCTGGCCGTCGATGCCCTCGGCCAGCTGCATGGTCGCCGGGTCGAGACCGATCTGGCCCGACAGGTACACGGTGTCGTCCGCTCGAATCGCCTGCGCGTAAGTGCCGATCGCCTCGGGCGCGTCGCGCGTCTGGATCGCGGTCTTCATGGCGGGTATCTTAGCCTAATGATTTCCGACCTTGAGAAGCTGCTCGGCACCCCGCGCGACGGCGCGCTGCTGCGCTTCTCGCTGGGCGTGCAGTACGCGAAGGCCGGCGAGCACGAGCGCGCGATCGGCTATCTGCGCGACTCGGTGGCGAGCGATCCGCTGTACTCGGCGGCATGGAAGGCGCTCGGCAAGGCACTCGCCGACGCCGGCCGCAGCGATGAAGCGCTGGAGGCTTACCGGCGCGGCGTCGAAGCGGCAAAGCGCAAAGGCGACAAGCAGGCGGAAAAGGAAATGACGGTATTCGCCCGCCGCCTGGAGAGGCAGCGCGGAAGCTAGGCGGGGAAAAGCCGCGCCAGCGCGTCGGTCAATCCGGAAACGAAGGCTTCCTTGCCGACGAGCGCATCGGCGCCCGCGCGCCTCGCCTGGGCGGCCGCCTCCGGCGTATGGAACAGCGTCATGGCAACGACTGCCGGCGCGCCGGGACATGCCTTAACGCGCCGCACCATGTCGAGGCCGCGGGCCGGCGACAGGCCCAGGCCGAGCAGCAGCACATCGGGAAGCGCATTTTCGACCAGGGTCAGCGCCTGCGAAACCGCCTGCACCGTGCCGGCCAGCCCGTAGCCCGGCAGGCTCGCGATATAGTCGGCCGCGGCGGCAACAAAGGCCGGGCTGTCATCGGCGATCGCGATGCGCCGGGTACGCTCTGGGGTCATGCTGCGAGGGTAGAGGGCTCTGCGCACGGGCGGTATCGGGATGTTCCTTATTCCAAGTTAGGGAATCCCTGAGTGCGCGTGAACTAGTAGACAGTGCCCGAAAAACTTTGTCAGCCTTCGGGCGGCACGAGGCCGGTGCGCAAGGCATAGCGCACCAGCCCGGCCACATCGCGGATGCCCAGGCGCTCCATGATCTGCGCGCGGTGCGTCTCCACCGTCTTCACCGAGAGGTTGAGCAGAAAGGCGATTTCCTTGGTGCTCTTCCCGGCCGCGACGAGCTTCAGCACCTCGCGCTGCCGCGCGGTGAGCACGTCGGGGCCGACTTCGCCGCCGAGGTGCTGCGCATAGCCCGCTACCACCTGCCGCGATACGGCGGGGCTCAGCCAGCTCTCGCCGCGCATCACGCTGCGCAGCGCAAGCTCGAGCTCGCCGGTGGCCGCGTCCTTGAGGAGGTAGCCGACAGCGCCGGCGCGTAGCGCCTGCAGCACATATTCCTCACCGGAATGCATCGACAGGATCACCACCCGCACCTCGGGCTGGCGCTCGCGCACCCTGGCCGCCGCCTCGAGCCCGGTAATCCCCTTCATGGCGATGTCCATCAGGATGACATCCGGGCGCTCGCGCTCCGCGAGCTGGAGCGCCTCTTCGCCGCTTGCCGCTTCGCCTACTACCTGGACGTCGTGCATCGCGCCCAGAAGCGAGCGGATGCCCGCGCGCACCAGCGCGTGGTCATCGGCGAGTACGACCCGGATGGGCGACGACGACATCAGGCGGCTTGTGGTTTCTCTCCCGGCTCGAGCGGGAATGATGCCAGCAATACGGTGCCTTGTCCGGGCGCCGAGCGCAGCTCGAAGGAGCCGCCTGCCAGCGCCACGCGCTCCTCCATGCCGGCGAGCCCGAGGCTCGCGCCCGCCGCCGCGCGCCGCCGCGCCGCCGCGACATCGAAGCCGCCGCCGTCATCGCGCACCGAGAGCTCGAGCCGCGCGCCGCTGGCGAACAGGCGCAGCCACAAATTGCGCGCGCGGGCGTGCCGCACCACGTTGTTGATCGCTTCCTGCGCGATGCGAAAGCAGGCCGTCTCGACGTGCGCCGGGATTTCGCGCGGCGTCTCGGGAGCTTCGAAGTGCGGCGCGAGACTGGCGAGCGCCGCCTGGCGGTCGAGATGCGAGCGCAGCGCCGCCCCCAGGCCGAGGTCGTCGAGCTGCGGCGGGCGCAGGCTGAGCGAAAGCTGGCGCACGCGCTCGAGCGTATGGCTGACGGTCTCGACGCATTCCTCGACGCGCGAGCGCGATTCCAGCTGGATCTTCAGCGCAGTCAGCGCCTGGCCGACGTCGTCGTGCAGATCACGCGCCAGGCGCCGGCGCTCCTGCTCCTGCACCTCGAGCAGCCGGCGCGACAGGGCGCGCAGGCGCTCCTGCGAGAATTCCAGGGCATGCTGCGTGCGCAGCCGCTCGGTAATGTCGTTGATGAGGACCAGGCGCGCCGCGCGGCCGCGCCAGCTCACCAGGTAGCCGACGCCTTCGATATCGATCGGCTCGCCGCCCCTTTTCACATGGCGGAACACGCCGCGGTTTACCGACCCGGATTCGCGGCGCAGGAACTGGCGGAACGCCTCGCGATCCTCGGCACGGCAGATGTCCTCCACCGGCATCGAGAGGAATTCCTGGCGCGAGTGGCTGTACAGGCGGATTGCCGTCTCGTTCGCTGCGAGAAAACGCAGGGTCTCGGCGTCGAATACCCACATCGGCAGCGGGCTGCTCTCGAACAGCATGCGATAGCGGCCCTCCTGGGGATCGATCCTGTCCACCAGCCGCTGGAGCGCCGCCGCAAGCATACGGGACAGCGTCATAAGGGGGAATGGTACCGCTGGCGCGCGCCCAACCCCCAACGGCCGGCGAGCTTAAGGCTCGGTGCTCTTTGCCCCTGCCAGGGTATCGAGCAAATCGGCCAGGTCGACGCCCATGAACTTCACGCCGGGCAGGAAAGTGGATCCCGGCATGACTTGAATGCGCCCGCTGTGGCGCTGAATGGTGGATTCCGCGACGCAGGTCCAAGAGCCATCGTGGTTGCGCTTGAATCCTTTATAGGTCGCCGGCATGACCGGCCGTTTGGCGGCCTCGCTTCCTCGCGGGCTGCCGCGGGAAGCTGATCCGCCCGCGGTCTTCCCGGCCCCGGCCTTTAGGGGTGCTTCCGATGCGACGGCGCGTCTGACGAGGAGTCCGCTCACCGCGTCGACGGTGCACGGGCGCGAAAACAGATAGCCCTGGTATTCGTTGCAGCCGTGCCGGCGCAGGAACTCGAGCTGCTCCGGCGTCTCGACACCCTCGGCGAGCACCCGCAGGCGCAGCGAGTGCCCGAGCGAGATGATCGCCTGCGCGATCGCCGCGCCGCGGCCGCCGTCGGTCGTCTGGACCACGAACGACCGGTCGATCTTCAGGCAGTCGATCGGCAGCCCCGAGAGGTAGCTGAGGCTCGAGTAGCCGGTGCCGAAGTCGTCCACCGCGATCTGCACCCCGAGCGCCTTGAGCTGCCCGAGGACGGCCACCGCTTCCTCGCGGTCGTCGATCAGCACGCCTTCGGTAAGCTCGAGCTCCAGGCGAGACGGGTTGATCCGCCGCTCGCGCAGCGAGCGTGCGACCATGTCTGCAAAACCCGGGCTGTGAAACTGCCGGGCCGAGACGTTCACGCCAACACGTGGTGCCGGGTGCCCGCTGGCGTCCCATTCGAAAAGCTGGCGGCAGGCCGTAAAGAGGGCCCATTCGCCAAGCGACCGGATCAGGTCCGACTCCTCGGCGATAGGGATGAACTGCGCCGGCGAGATCAAACCACGCTCCGGGTGGTGCCATCGCATGAGCGCCTCGAGCCCCGAGATGCGGCCTGAGGCGATCTCGACTTGCGGCTGGTAATGAAGCCCGAGCTCGCCCCGCTCGGGCGCGGCGCGCAGCGCGTTCTCGAGTTCGACTCGCTCGGTCGCGTCGCGCGTCATGGCGGCGGCGTAGTACTGGAAGCCGTTCCCGCCGGCGGTCTTGACCCGCTGCATCGCGGCATCGGCGTTGCGCAGCAGCACCTCGAAGTCTTCACCGTCCCGCGGGAAGGTGCTGGCACCAAGGCTCAGACTGACGTGCTGCTGGCGTCCTTCCAGCGCGAACAGCAGCGACGCCGCCTCCTGGATCTTGCGCACCAGGGCGATCGTCTCATCGGGGCGTACAAGATCCGCGGCCAGCACCGCGAAGCTGTCGGCTCCCAAGCGCGCCGGGGTATCGCCCTCGCGCACCGTGGCGCGCAGCCGCTCGGCGAGCAGGTTGAGCAGCGCGTCGCCCGCTGCCTGGCCGAAGCCTTCGTTCACCAGCTTGAAGCGATCAACGTTCAGCACGATCAGGCCGCACGTCCGCCCCGTTCGTCTCGCATGAGCGATTGCCTGAGCGGTGCGGTCGGCGAGCAGGCTGCGGTTGGGCAAGCCCGAAAGCGCGTCGTAATTCGCCAGATAGCGGATACGCGTTTCATAGGCGTTGCGCTCCTCTGTTTCAGAGAGGGCGCGTTTTACCGCCGTGCCAAGCCGGCGCATGCTGCTTTTCAAGACGTAATCCGTGGCCCCCATTCGAATCGCCGCGATGGCGCGCTCCTCGCCGATCGTCCCTGACAGGAAAATGAACGGAACCTGCGGCACGATTTCCCGAGCCAGCAGCAGCGCCTCCATGCCATCAAACCCTGGCATCGAGAAATCGGACAGGATTGCGTCCGGTCTGGCCTCCGAGAGAGCCACCTTCATGGCGCTCTCCGAGTCGACTTGCCGCCACAGCGTCTCAAGGCCGTCACGCCTAAGAGCGCGCAGCGCCAGCTGGACATCCTCCGCGGAGTCCTCGACGAAAAGAAGATTTACCGGCGCGTCGTGCGTCATGCTTCTGCTTTTTCCCCCCTATGACGGCACAGTAAGCCTATCCCTCGCACTGCTTCAGGTCTGTCGGGGAACACCTCGCCCCTGTAGCGCGCCCTCTACAAAATCGGGACTATTTGGAGCCGGATGTGAACAAATTCACGAAAGGAAAAGCCCCGGTCGCCAGGGGCGCCGGGGCCTGTGCCGCTTCGACAACGGAGGGAGGAGGGAAGCAGCGTCGTCAAGACTAGCGCGGACGCGCATCACCGCGCATTCAGCGGATCGCAACGGCCTCGTCTATTTCGCAGGATGCAGGGTCTGTAAGGCCATGCCCGACAAGCGGGGCGAGTGTTCAGGACTCACGGATAAATGTCCGTGACGCGCTACGTAAAATTGGTTAATGCCGCCGTATAAGGCCTTCTCTATTCGGTTCGCCTGACGCACCATTCGCGTCAGGATATGGCCGGACTCATGAATCAGCACAAGGAGACGAGCGTGCGCGCCTTTCGACGTACCGAAGCAGGCACGGCAGCGTTAGAGGATAAGAACTCGGGCCTGTCGGTCGCGTACCGGCGCATTCTCGAGCAGGTCGGCAGGCGCGGTGGCCTGCGTCCACTGTTGTCTTCTTACTCGAAGGAGCAAATCATTGAATGGCTCGGCCAGCTGATGACGCTCCGCATGGTCGAGTCGGCGCTCGAAACCGGAAACCAGGATCACCTGAGATTCACCGGCCGGTTCAAGGTATCAGAATTGGCCGCGGCGTTTAACGAGCGTCCCTAGCTCACGATCCTCTGAACGGCGCCGACTGACTGCGGTCTGAGCGGCACCTGCGCCCCGATTGCCCCTAGCCTTCGGGGCGTTTCTTTTGGGGCAATGGTGGAGTGGAGGAGGATCGAACTCCCGACCTTCGCATTGCGAACGCGACGCTCTCCCAGCTGAGCTACCACCCCGTGGGAAGCCGCGGATTTTACCGCAAGCGCCGTCCCGCCGACAGACTTATGATGGCGCAATGCAGATAGCGCCGCCGTTCGGTTACCGGGAAATCGTTCCGTTCCTGAAGACCCAGAAGGTGCGCCTGCTCGCGCCCGGCGAAGTGCCCGAGTTCGCGCGGCGCGGCAACGCCATCCCCGTCAGCCACACGGAGTTCCAGTTCGCGGCGCGCGAGTATCCGATCGTCTTCACCAGCGGCGACGAAGGCAAGAGCTTCGCGCCGGTCGCCGTGCTCGGGATCGCGGCAGGCGAAAATCTGTTCGTCGCGAACGCCGCCTGGGCGCGCGGCGTCTACGTCCCGGCCTATGCGCGCCGCTACCCGTTCTGCATGGCGAAGGTGACGCTCAACCAGGTGGAGCAGAAGGACCGGCTGATCTGCATCGAGAAGGCATTCATCGACGAGCAGGGCGAGCCGATGTTCGATGCGCAGGGTCAGCCGAGCGCGAAATGGAGCGAGATCGAGCGGCTGCTCTCGGAATACGAGGCCGACCTCGAGCGCAGCCGGGAGATGTGCGCCATTCTCGGCGACTACGCGCTGCTCGAGCCCTTCACCATGCAGGCGACGCTCAACAAGGACAAGGGCGGCGGCGCGATGCACCTCACCGGCATGCACCGGGTGAACGAGAAACACCTGGAAAACCTGAACGCTGCGCAGCTCAAGAACCTGATGCGCAAGGGGCTGATGGCACGCGTCTACCTGCACCTGCTGTCGCTCGAGAACTTCGCGCGGCTGCTCGAGCGCAAGGCGACGCGCCTCGCAGCGGCAGCTGACTAGTGGGCCGGGTTGGATTCGAACCAACGACCAAGGGATTATGAGCCCGGTCGAAGGGCGAATCAGAGTTGTCTGGAGTAAAGCCGCAGCTAACCCTTTCACTTCGCGGGGCTCCTAAAACGTAGCCCCTATAAACTTGGATGGTCCGCACCGCCGCGTTTTAGCGGCTTAACATGATCGGATAACGTAGCCAGGGCAGTCTGCCCGATGTCCTGCCCGTCGAGGGGCAAGGGTGAATGCGCTGAAAGTCGGCGCGTGCCTTGGCGCTTCGCTCAATGCGGCCGTGCTTGTCCCGTTGCACGCCAACTGCACGGGTTGGATGCTCTCGCGGCGTGCGGCCTGCAGTCGTTTCCTTCGCCGCCCGGGGTTGAACGCAATCTTTTCGGCGAACCGAGTGAGCGCGATTCGTTTGGTGAATGAACCGCATCCGCGATTAGCTATCTTGCTGCCGCTTGAGCGGAAGTCCTTGCGGTTGGTTTTGTCTGTCGGTGAGCGGTGCTTCTCGCTGGGATCGATCCTGGCCGCGGCTGCGAGGCCTTCATGCAAGCAGCCTTATGGCAAATAGGAAGTCTCTTGTTGCTTTGGTTGCCAATTCCTGACTAATCGCATCGCGATCGGTACGTCCATTTCCGTTCACCGCCTACCGTGCAATTGACGAAGTCTTCACCCGGCACCGGCGTCTCTGTCCGAACGTCCGCTACAGGCGTTGCGGTCGGCACTACGATTCGAACTCTCGGTGCTGAAGACTCCCTCGCTTTTGCCGCGGCGACTTTCGACACGACCGATCCCGAGGGCGATGCACGAAGCTCTTGCCCGAGCTGAGTTGCGATCGCGCGAAGCGCTATCGC
>WNGN01000708.1_pt1 | contig 20976 bp, 17 predicted proteins | sample 5400561 | NCBI WGS metagenome assembly WNGN01 (sample SAMN13153379, study PRJNA577476) | soil metagenome | isolation source: 115 cm soil or saprolite under Garry oak tree replicate 2 | place: USA:California | collected 2016-06-15 | reverse complement strand
GCGGTGTCGCCGAGGTTGCCCGCCTTCTTGCCGTGGTACTCCGCGCCGGCGGCCTGGGCGGCGTCCTCGATGACCGGGATGCCGCGATCCCGTGCGGCCGCGAGGATCGGCTCCATCTCGGCGGTCTGGCCGTAGAGATGGACGGGCATGACAGCCGCGGTCTTGCGCGTGATCACGGAAGCGACCTTCGCGGGGTCCATGTTGTACGACGAACGGCCGATGTCGACGAAGACGGGCTTCGCGCCGCACAGGAGGACCGTCGACGCGGTCGCGAAGAACGTGAGGGGCGGGATGACGACCTCCTGGCCCGGACCGATGTCGTGTGCGAGCAGCGCGACATGGAGGGCCGCGGTGCCGTTCGTCACGGCAATCGCATGCTTCCGACCGAGGTCCTTGGCAAAGGCCTTCTCGAACGCCTCCACCTTCGGGCCCTGGGCGAGCATCCCGGATGCGAGGACCTCCCGCACTCCTGCGAGTTCTTCCTCGCCGAGGATCGGGCGGGCGATGGGGATCGGGATCATTGAAGCGCGGAACCGGCTCCGGAGTATGAAGGTTCGCTGGTCACTTGCGCCGCCGCGAACGACGAGCCTGGGCCTTCGGCTTCAGCTCGGGGAATCGCTTGCCATCGTGGGCGCATCGCATGTTCCGGTCTAGCGGTCGACCGCACTCGCACACCCACCCGATGAGTTTCGCCGGGACTCCGGCGACCAGCCCATGCGCTGGGACGTCCTTCGTAACAACCGCGCCGGCAGCAACCATGGCGCTACCCCCTATGGTGGCGCCACAAACAATGGTCGCATTAGCTCCAATCGATGCGCCATCCTCAACAATCGTTTGAACGATATCCCAAGCGGGACTTATTGCCCGCGGGTACAGATCGTTCGTGAAGCACGCGTGAGGTCCAATGAATACCTTGTTTCCAGTTCTAACTCCGCGATACAACGTTGCGAAATTCTCAATCTTGCAATCGTCCCCGACGACAACATCCGTGTCGATGTACACATCTTTGCTAATAACACATCGAGCGCCGACCCGCGCCCTTTCTCGGATCTGGGCCCAGTGCCAAACGAACGTTCCCTCTCCAACGACCGCATCGGCGGAGACCTCGGCGGTTGGATGGATATGAGTGGCCATTGATTGCTTGCAGAATGGAAAGGCGACCTATCAACCCTCGCCATCGTCTAGGGAAAGTCATACTTCTCCTATCGAGGGTGAGAACCACACGCTACCCTTCAAATACGCAGTCCACAGGCTGGCCGACAAGAGGACATGCCGATGTCCAGTTGGTTGAGCGGGTGCCAGAGTGTCATCCCCTCGACTGACTTGTCGGACGGGCTTGCTTCCCTCGTCGCGTTTTCGTTGGCGTTGCTGTTCGCCTTACTGCTGACTCCTCGCCTAATTCGCAGGATGAGGGCCGGGGGAATGACAGGCCCCGATGTTAACAAGGCGTCGAAGACTGAGGTTGCCGAGCTAGGAGGGATTTCGGCGATTTTTGCGTTCTCGGTCTCTCTGAGCCTCGTCGTCGGATTCCAGAAGCTCCTCGGGAACATCGCAGAACCTCCGTTCCTCGCGGCGATCAGTGTCTACTTCATGGCGGCTATGATTGGATTGATCGACGACATTTCTAGCTTGAAGCGGAGGCACAAAGCGATCGTGATAGCATTCTCGGCGCTGCCTCTCATGCTCGTGCACCTCGGTCCTGACGTGATCCGACTCCCACTAGGAATAGACGCACGCTTCGACGGCGAATGGTGGTACCTGATCTATTGGCTCATCGCGGTTCCGATTGGCGTCACCGGCATTTCAAACGCCATGAACATGTCCGCTGGGTATAACGGCCTCGAGAGCGGCCAGATCTCGATTGTTTCATTCAGTCTGCTCGCGGTGGCCACGGTTCAAGGCTCACCAGAATATGCCCTTATGATTTTCGCCGCCTTAGCGGGTTGTTCAGTCGGCCTGTATTATTTCAATCGTTTCCCTGCCCGGGTTTTCATCGGGGACATCGGGACCCTGGGCCTTGGGGCGGCGATCGGGGCTGGCGCGATCTTGGGCCACATCGAATTCTACGGAATCATAGCAATCGCGCCCGCGTTCTATGAGGCGATTGCAACGTTCTATTATGGCCTTCGTGGCGAGAATGGCCGTCGCCGAGACGCGTGCCATAACCCTGTTATTCTGCCAGACGGCAGGCTTCAACCTATGCCGGGCGCGGGACGCTACACCCTTGCCAATTTCATTCTGTCGAAACGGCCGATGACGGAGCGAAACCTCGTCCGCGTTCTTCTGGGCTTGTATGCCCTCAGCGGCGCGGTTGCAATCCTGCTGAGTGGGGTGTAGCGGTGGGGGCTAAGTTGTCGAGTGGTGTGGGATCTACACGGGTTCCGCGCCTTGCAGTGGTCGCCTACACCGAATATCCGAGCGATCCTCGGGTCCGGCGCGAGGCGGAAAGTTTGGTCGAGGCTGGTTATCTTGTTCACGCAATCGCCTTGCGTCCTCGCGACGGTCGCTCCCCGGCTCACGTCGGCGGAGTGCACCTGCACGAAGTCCCCCTTTCAGTTCGACGAGGCGGCAAGCTCCGATATGCCTACCAGTATCTCATGTTCTTCCTGCTGAGTACAATCGTCCTTGCCCGCCTTCATAGCCACCGGCCTTTCGACCTAGTTCATGTTCATTCTCTCCCCGATTTTCAGGCGTTCTGCGGATTGCCAGTCAGGATGACGGGTGGAGCAGTTCTGCTAGACCTGCATGAGGCGATGCCGGAGATATTGGCCTCCCGGTTCCGAATCCCGGCAAGCAGCGTGTGGGTTCGGCTTGCGGCGTTCCTGGAGCGTGTTAGCTGCGAGTTTGCAAATCACGTAATCGTTGCAAACGATGGAATTCGCGCCGCTCTGCTCGCCCGAGGTCTCAACGCGGACCATGTAACCGCTGTCTACAATCCAGGGGATGGAGCCGGACCGATTCCGAAGCCGGAGGAAATCGCTCGAGCGCTTCGTGTTCCTCATGGCCCGTTGATAGTCCACGCGGGTGGCATCAATCCAGAAAGGGATCTCGAAACCCTCTTCCGAGCCGTCGCCCAGCTTCCTGCCGACTCAGGCGTAAATGTGATAGTTGCCGGAGACGGCGACCCTTCCTACGTCCGGGAGCTTGGCCAACTGGCCGACCGACTCGGACTTGGGAGTCGGGTACTCTTCGTCGGAAACGTCTCCAGGGAGGAAGCGTTGTCGCTCATGTCGCTCGCGACGATTGGAGTGGTGACTCTGAAGGCCAATCCCCTGACGGAACTGGCTTGGCCGAGTCGCATCGCGGAGTTTGCCCGTCTTCGAAAACCCCTGGTTGTCCCGCGCTTGCGGTTCGTCGCTGAAACGCTCGCTGACGGCGCTCGGTACTACAGGCCAGGGGACGCCGACAGCCTCGCTGCGGAACTCCATGCTGCGTTGGTAGGGCTGGGAAGCAGGGAGTCCTCAATCGCAAAGGCTGACGCGATCTGCAGTCGGTTCGACTGGAGCCGGATGCGCCCGGTGCTGATGAGCATTTACAAGGCCCTGGAGGGACCCAGTGCCTCTTGAACCTCCGAAAGCCTGTATCGCGATTGTAACCGGAGCAAACATGCGTGTCGGCACCCCTGGTGGCACCAGGTCGTACGTCCTGGGGCTCTCTAGGTTCCTTGTACAGAACAGGTTCGGGGTCGAGCTCATTACAAACGGGCGGGTGGACGAAGCGCCAGAGGGTTGCGCAGTGCGCCCCGCTCGGCTGGACTACCTACCTTCCTCGTTTCGCTTCCATCGCGATTTGCGACGATGGGCGACCCTGGCCAATCTGACCGGAGTCGATCTACTGCATTTTCAGCGCCCAGATGATTTCGCGGCTTTCCTTCACTTGGACAAGCTGCCCCCAACCGTTTGCACACTGCACGGGGATCCTTGGTTGGGCGTGAGGCGCCGCCGTGGCAAGCTCCTCGAATTGGCATACCGGCGTCTCGAGCGGAAGGCGCTGCGACGGATTGAAGCAATTGTGGCGGTAGATTCCGTCACTGCCGAGGTCTACTCAAAGCGTTACCCGTTCATTGCAGACCGACTTCACATCATTCCAAATGCGGTCGACGATTCGTTCATAGCCGAAGAAGTTCGTTCAGGCGACGGTCCTTCCCCTGCCCAACCACCTGTCTTCGTGTTCGCCGGTCGGCTCTCGGTCGAGAAGCGGGTCGACCGCATCATAACCGCTGTGACGCGATATCCCGCTCTAAGCGGTGCGAAGCTCGTTATTGCTGGTTCTGGCCCCGAGGAAGAACGTCTTCGGCAGTTCGCAAACGGGCTACCGGTCGAATTCGTCGGCCAGCTCAATCGAAGTGAGCTTTCAGCTCTTTACCGAAGCTGCGACGCTCTGGTCATTGCATCTGAGTTCGAGGGTCTCCCTACAGTCGCCCTGGAAGCTGTGGCGGCTGGCTGCCCGGTTGTGGCTCTCGAAGGATCTGGGGCCGACTGGATCCGCCGAGACGGGCTCGGGATTCTCGCTCCCAGCCCCCGGGCCCTTTCGGAGGCGCTGGCCGCTGCGGTTCCGCTACGGCGCCAAGGAACCTCAATTCAGGTTCCCTCCCAATACACTTGGAGCTCCGTCGGACCCCAAATTCTTGATGTATACCGTCGCGTGCGGGAGGAAGTGAAACCTTGAGGGCTTCTCTTGTGCCTTGGTTGCGATTGGCCGACAGGGTGACGGTTCTATGAAGCTGGGCCGAAGGCCGACCCTGTTCATATTGGTGGCCACAATCCTGCTGAACTTGCTCTTGCGATACCCATCATCAGATCACGAGACGGGCGTCGACTCCATCTTCATTCACGCACTGTCCGGGTCCATCTATGATCACGGCCACGCAGCGTGGATCCTGAATCCTTTGTCGTACCTCGGCTGGTATCCCCTCTCATACCCTTCAGCGGGACCGTTCCTATTCGCCGCAACCAGCTCGGTGACAGGCATGAATCTCGAAGGCTCCATACTTCTCATCTCCTTCATGCTTGGCCCCCTCGGCATCTTGAGCGCATTCATGATGGCCCGGGAGGTCCGTCACGGCGAGACATTAGCCGTAGTCGTCGCTCTACTATACGGACTGGCACCGCGCTTTCTCGTGTTTACTATCTGGTCGGCCTCAACCCGCGCCCTCTTCATGTCGCTGCTGCCTATCTTCACCTGGTCGATTCTGGTAAGTTACCGGCGGCCGTCCAAACTGAGCTATGGAATGCTGGTGGTCTCAACGCTCTTGTTGACCGCCACGCACCGGCTGGCCATACTCTTGGCCGTTGTCTTCGTGGCCTTCATCGTCGCAATCGTGCTAGTCCAAGGCGCGAGACTTCTCCGCACATTGTTTCCGCAATCACTCCTTCGCGAGTCAGTTCGTCGAGGGTTTCCTTATGTCGCTCTCGGCGCGGTTGTTGCGATGATCGCGGGAATGATGATTGCAACAGACGTCCTGCAAGAGTACAGCCAAGGAGAAATCGCTTCGGGATCCGCACCATCCATTGAAATCCTTAATCTTATGGTGAGCCTAGCCAGGAGTTCTGGCTTCGCCCTTGCGCTGATGCCCGTGGGTTTGGTCGTTTTGACCAGGCAAAAAAACAAGCGGATTACCGAGCCGTTTCTAGCGGCAGTTTCGATTGGCCTCGTTCCAACCTTGCTCCTACGGGTGTATACGGGGTTTTACATTCTGCCGTTTTTAGCGATCCTTGGAGGACTCGGTTTCATTGGGATTATGAAGCTCTTGCGACGTCACAAGCGACTCGGGAAGCTCGGGGGCGTCGTCTTAGTTGCTGTCATCGTTGCATTCTCGGGACTCGTCTTGAATATTGAGCTTAGCCAGTCGACCCAGATTTCCACGCAGACCTACGACACCGGCCTGTACGTTCGAGGCAACGGCCTCGGCGGAACCCTCGTCGCTACGGATGGACTGATGGGCATCCAGGTTGGAGCGATTTCGGGTAATGGACTGCTGCCGGTGGGCGGGGCTGGGACGACCTTCCAGAGTCCGGAGCTCTTGGCTTATGGTTTCTATAAGGCGTCCGACGTCGACTCGGCGATTTCTAGGATTCCACTCTTGGGTCTGACGATTGACAGCGACTCCCTCTGGAGTGTCTCGAATATTCAGGCTGAACAGGATTGGGTAACGATTCTGAATTCCCGTTTCGGCCAAATTCCGATGGATCTTCGGACAAGGTATCAGCCAACCTATTACCTCGAAGGGAAGGACCAGGCAGGGACGTACTTGGCATTCGGGAACACGTACTGCTCGGCCCTTGGCCAATCGGTTCATGAGCAAGGGTACACGGTGTACGACAACGGGCAGGAGACACTCTGGTGGCTTGGAGTGCCTGCCTCACCGCTAGGGATGGGCATAGTGCCCAAGCCCTGCGGTTAGCTCGAACGACGGCCAGGTTTGTAGCAGGTTCGAAAGAGCGGCGGAAGGTACATGAAAGTCGCGATGGTAACCCCTTATTGGTTTCCCGTCCGAGGCGGCCTCACAAGCTATGTGTCTTCGCTCGCCGAGGCTCTGCGGAAGTACTGGGATATCAAGGTCTACATAATCGCGCGGGAAGGAGAACCAACCGGTGCCACTATCATAGGAGGAACATCGCGCGAGTTCGTCGCTCGAGCCGCTCGAGAACTCGACAGAATTGAACCGGATGCAATTCATGCACACGGGCACTGGTACGCCCTGAACGCCGCCTTGCGGCACAAGCGTCGGCGCTCCGAGGTCAGGGTCGTCTTCACGATCCACACTCAACTCGATCCAGAGTCAGTCACGCGCCGCCTCGTCCTCGCGCGCCTACTCTCGAAGGCTAATACACTCACGGCCGTGAGTCAAGACCTCTTGGCTCGGACTAGCGAGGCCTATCGAATCAGCGTCCGAACTCGAGTCACCCCGCCGGGCGTCCTCTTTCGCATCCCCAGTCCGGAGCAAACGCGCGGGTTCCGGATTCGCTACGAGTTGTTGGACCGGCGACCCATTGTCGCGTTCGTCGGTCCACTGGCTTATGAGCGCAAGTGCGAAGGAATCCGACAGCTAATCGCGGCGATGACGACGATTCGGAGTCGATTCCCTGGTAGCGTCTTGGTGATTGCGGGCGATGGCTCGTATCGCGCGGGTCTGGAGGAGCACGCAGCGAGGAAAGTTCCAGGGGGTGTGACATTCTTGGGCGATGTTCCCGACCCCACTCCACTTTTGTTTGTGGCGGATGTCTACGCGCACATCTCGTTCCAGGAAGGTTTGCCGTTAGCCCTCCTCGAGGCGATGGCGGCTGGCAAGCCTATCGTCGCATCGCGCGTGGGGGGCATTCCTGAGGTCATCCGGGACGGGGAAAACGGTTTTCTTGTTGATGGGGATTCGACTCAGATAGCTGAACGAATCCTTCGGCTGCTGGCGTCTGAAACCCTGGCTTCGCGTTTCGGTTCCCAGTCCTTTCGGGATGTGTCTTCTCTCTACGGACCGAGGCAGTGCGCGGAACGATTCGTGCCTCTGTATGGGGGAAAGCTGCCGCGTAAGGTCGTTGTTTCAGTGGACCTGGAACGCGACTACCCCGGCCCGAAGGAAACCCACCGAGGCATTGAAGAAGCTGTACCAAAACTGTTGGATCTGCTTCGAAAGTACGGCGTGACTGCTAACTTCTTCGCGACATCCGATCTCTCGACGCGGTATGCTGACGTACTCCTCCAAATCGTCCGAGAGGGACACGGTCTAGGCTGCCACGGTGAAAGTCACAGTGCCTCTTATCTGTCGGCCCGATCGTTCGACTGGCAACTCGAATCGATTAAGCGGGCCACCGGGTCGATACAAACCTCCACAGGCATTCGGCCACGAGGGTTCCGTGCACCCAACTTCTCGGCGGATGAATCAACGATTCGAGCCCTGAAGCGGCTCGGATATTGGTACGACTCATCTGTGCTCCCCGGTCGACGTGTGCGAAAACTGCGGACTTTTACACTGCTCGACACGAGACCGGCACCAAGCGATCCCTACCAGCCTTCCCAACAGAATGTTGCCATCCCCGGAAGATCCGGGATAATTGAGTTCCCGGTCACGGAGAACCCTATGAGTCCAGGTGGCCCGATTAGCCTAGGGTTTCTTCACACAGCCGGACTCGATCAGACTTTGGAAGCCATCGCAACTTCGGCATCCGACGTGTGCGTATTCCTAATACATCCTTGGGAGCTCCTGGATCCACCGGACCGCCGAGTGCCAAAATGGATGCTCGCTGGCTGTCGATCTGACTCAACATTGCTCGATGGATTTCTCAAGCGACTCAAGGTGGACCACGAGCTCACGACCTTCGAAACCGAGCTGGGAAAAGTGCGTTTTCTTCCTGGACATTCAGAAAAGCCAGCAATGATTCAGGCACTATCCGTTCCACGGCCTGACCTGCCCCATTGATTCGATGATACCTCTTGATTTCTCGCCGACGTTTAGGAGAAAGTCAAGAGCTGAGAGGTCCGGAACGAAGGGTCCCCAGAGTTGGGGATATTCTGGATGATTGAACTCTTGGACGAGTAATTTCACTTCGCCGAACTCGTCTCGCTTGAGGTAACGAGATGCGCCACGGCCGCTGAGGTACGCGTCACCTCCTGCCCGACGGACGATTTCTGCCAGCTTTGCCGACGCAGATAAGTTCTCGATATCGCCGAGCTCCGATGCTCGTTTGATTGTTGGAGCATATCCGAACGCGGCCGCAATGAATCGGATCAAAGCCTCGTTTGCAAGGGATAGTTGTCTCCAATCCTTTGAGTAGAAATTCCCTAAGTCGCTCGAATACGAACCCAAAAAAGACGAGCGCGAATAATTGGATTGAATCGTTTTCCAGTGCAAAGACTTCCATCGGTTGCCTGAGATTTCCACGTTTCGAATCGCCTGAAACGCCGGATTACGGACCGGTACCGTCAACCAAAGGGGCCCGCGAGGTGTCTTAATCCGATTCCTGTTGTGGAATTCATTCTTTGAGAACTGGGCGGTGTCATAAAGCACGAACAAGTCAGCTAGCGCGATCTTGTGAAAGAAGCCCAAGTATGGCAGGTAGTTAGGTTGATGAATTGCAACGATCAAACTACATCCCTTCTACCGATTGAAACAGGAGCCGCCCCGCAATTACCTTCTCCAGGAAATGGCGCAAGAGAATAAGTTACCGACCCAGACAGACCCGCCGAAGCCTCCAGCAAACCGCTTCTCGTCAATTCTGTGCGTCTCTGGATCGCGTGTCTTGTCCCCTCTGTCGCATTCGGGACGATTGCTGAGGTGCCCTCCTCGAATTTCCCGCCGAGCGAGCGAGGAGCGCGTGGATTTCAATCATTCCTCCCCTTCGCTCTCGGCACCACGTCTGCCAATAGTCTTACCAGAACATCTTGTAAAGAACGAAGCCTTCGGCGTATGGGACCCCCGACTGCGCGCCGCGGGTTCGTGCGAGGCTGCGGAACGATTCGATATCGAAATACGCCCTGTGCCCGAACTGGCTGTCGTAGCATTGAAGAGCGTCGAGCTTCTGATTCAAGGCCGTCGTAATGTCGATAAACAGACTTGGGGTGAACGAATGACTGCCGTATCGCAAAATTTCGTACTGGAGAAGCGTCTCGTTGCTCCGGAACGTGCGCACTGCAGCGTTGCCGAGCGTGCTGTGGTCTTGGTGGGGATCATCCAGAAAAGGGAAGAACACTAAGTCTGGTCGAAGCTCGGCTTGGAGCTCCTCGAGGATTTCCATGACTTGCATCCTGTGCTCCGGGAATTCGCGGTTTGGAATAGAAAACACGTGCGGCTTCGCGCTCGTCACCCCACAGGCCCTGATGAATTCGTCCGCGCGAAGCTGCTTCGCATCTTTAGGGGCCTCGTCCTCACAGTGGGACAGCACGACGGCATTCACCTCGACGCGCGTTCTAGAGGCGAGGACCAACGCTCCCCCGCACCCTAGTTCGATGTCATCAGGATGTGCGCCGAGGGCAAGGACTCTTTTGTATCCTCTTAGCGTTGGTTCGGCGACTTCAATAAGCATTGGTTCGGTCCGGATTTCGGATTTTCGTCGGGCCGTTGCGATCACTCTCGGCTTCTTCGACGTAAGGTGCCACCCGCGCTTTGACAGGCGAGATTTGGGTTCCTGGCCGCATCCGGTACCTGGCCTGCTTAACTCTTCGCCTCTGATTCCCCGGTCCGGTAACAGAGTCTTCGGTTACAGACTCCTGACGGAGCCAACTCGCCTGGTGGCGCGGCGATTTCGGGCTTTCTGTCTTCTTATCTCAAGGGCGATGACCAGGTCGGACACTTTATTAGTTCGACCCTGGCATCGACGCTCGAATGGCGGATCCTCCTTCGGAGAGCCGAAACGCTGGACAGTCGCTTGGCTGTTCTGCGACCTGTCCTCCCGTTCGCCACATCGGTGTTCGCGGTGAAAGGCCAGCCCGGGGCAGATGAACTCGGCGAGGCAAGGCTTCGCCTCCGAAAGATGGCCTCCTATGCCACCTACGCTGGCGTCATTCCCGCCCCAACCCGCTTTCGCCCCTATGGAATCTCCGCGCTCGTCACAGCGAGGAATGAGGAAGATTGGGTCGAAACGAGCATTGTGTCGGTATTGGATTTCGTTGACGAAGTTCTCGCGGTTGACCACGCGTCAGAAGATTCAACGCCCGAGATTATGGAAGAAATGGCAGCTCGGTTTCCGAAGAAGGTTCGACTCATTCGCTTTCGGGACGAACCGTTTCACCGAGTCCTCAACACACTCATGGACACAGCAAAGTATCAGTGGATCTGTCGCTTCAGCGGAGATTTCGTCGCGAGGACTTCCGGCCCGAACTCGATTGCAAAGCTGACTGAGTTACTTAGAAAGCTCGATCGTCATCGGTATTTTAGCATTTCGCTTTCGGGAATTGCTTTGGATGGCGACTTGCATCACCAATTCCCAAATCGGAGGGATCACTACGAACCAATAGTTTTCAGATGGTCGCCATGGCTCCGATTCGGCGTTAAGGAAAGATGGGAGTCTCTACATGTCCCTTGGTTTTACGAAAAGTTGTGGATCGAGCAACCCTACTACTTCCACATGCGGTCGGTCAAGTCGGACGTGCGCATGCTGCAAAAACTCTATTGGAGTTATTGGTTCGACGCGAGGAACAAAGGGAGCCCCGTCGGCCTCCGCGAATACATGGCGAAAAGAGGCATCCAGGAGTACGGAGGCCGGACGCTTGAGGAAGCCGCCAAGAATTTCACTGTCTTGGAGTACCAAGGTTGTGTACCGTTCTCAAATGAAATATGCGGGGACTACCCCGAGCTTCTAGTTCCCGCCCTCGCCGATCCGCCGTTTCGCCTCGTCTTCAGAGACGGCAAGGTAGTCGACCGCCAGTCGGGAGCACGTTATCATCCGGTGACACACACCGAGGCCTAGTCGTGTCGTCTCTATTCCCGGGACCACAGGCACAATCGCCTACCGGGCGACCGACAATCCGACCGCGCTTACGTTCTCGGCTAGCGGCCGGGACTGCCATGTCTCTCATCGCTACCGTCGTCGGTCAGGGTTTCGCGCTGCTCACCTCGATTATCTATGCACGTCTCCTGGGGCCAAGAAATCTCGGCGTGCTCGCGATTTACACTCAAATCGCAGCGATTGCGGTTTCGATCGCAGGCATTGAACTAGGAATTCCAATCACTCGCTTTGTCGCGAATCTCCGAACCAAGGGGTCGGCAAACTTAGAAAGATTCCTGGGAACCGTCCTGACGGTCGTCATCTTGTCCAGCGCGGTCTCATCGGTGATCCTTGTGGCGCTGGGAGAGGCGATTGGATTAGGGGTCTACGGGAGCCCGATTCTGGCTACGATGATTCGGATTGCCACCGGATTTCTCGTCTTGAACGTCCTCTCAGCTGTGGCGGTGGCGATTCTTCAAGGTTTGCAGCAAGTCCGATTGATGTCGATCATCGGGATCCTCATTGAGGCTCTCACCTTCCCTGTGATGTTCATTAGTCTCTCCGTCCTCGGCCTCATCGGGGCTGCCGTTGGCGGGGTCGTGGTCGCTGGGGCTGGCGCAGTGATTCTATTTGGCTCGGCCCGGAAGCACCTCAAGCGGGAGGGCGTGCAGATGAGACTCTCTTTCGATCGAGAGTCGGCGCGAGGTCTGTTTCGATTTACTCTGCCGCTTTTGGGCTCAATCGTTCTCCTGAAAGTGGCCTGGCTCTACCAGAGTAGTTTTCTCGCCTTGAACCTCGGATATGATGACACAGGATTGTTTCGAGTCGCATCGACAGTCTCTCGTTCGATTGCTTTCGTGTCTGGCGCGATGAGCATTCCGCTGCTGCCGGCTCTTTCCGAGATGTACGCGACCGCCTCAAAGAGCCGAACACGCGAGAACCTAACTACACTCCTTCGACTCACAGCATTGGTAGGCTTTCCGCTTGCCGCTGCCGTCGGCTTAGGATCCAGAATCGTAGTCGAAGCTCTTTTCGGAACAGGCTACGCTGGGGCGTCCGTGGTTGCCTTCGTACTCGTCGTGGCCGCATTTCTCGAGGCGGTGAATGGGGTGGCTGCGAATGCGCTCCTCGGAGGTGGTCGGACTTCGACGCTTCTGATGGTCGATGCGTTACAGGCTTTCATAATTGTAGCAGGCACTCTGATGTTCGTTGGCTCGTTCGGCCTCATTGGCGCGGCCTACGTCAGTTTGCTGGCCTCGATCGTGTATGGCGTCGTTGTCCTCGGACTTCTCCAGAAGAAACGTGTAATTGACCTGAAGCGAGTCTCTGTCCCATTACTGCTTGCCTTCGCCGGACTTTCTGTGGCAGCGGGGTCGTTGTCGTGGGGCGTGCAGTCAAACCTACCGATGATAGTTATAGCCGTGCTCGTCGCGACCGCGATGTCTTGGGCTTTCATGAGCTCCTTGGAAAGGACGCTCCTTCGAGGTGCTATCGGTGATCTTTGGAGGCGCCAGCCAGCATAGGTTGCGACAGAGGACGAGCGGCCTCGACTTTGTCGCTCGCCTAACGGCTCCTAGCCATGCGACCCTGGGGCGGTTCGAAGCCTCCAAGAGTTCCAGCGATTGGGCAGAACAGGATAATCCAAGGCCGTCCGAGACAGAGGGCGAAAAGAGCTCCGATTTGGACCGTGAGTACGCTTCGAGAAGCCCTCTGCGGATTTGCGAGGTAAGCCCCTACGGGCTGACGAGAGTCTCGGGGATCTCGACGATGATCCTGAGTCTTGCTGCGGAACTTGGTGTGCGAGGACATCAGACGATCCTGGTCGTACCCGGTCCTCTACCCAAAAGTCTGCCTTTTGGCGTCACCGCATGGGCCATCCATGTTGAGGGTCCGCTGCGAAACCTTAGACTCGGGCTACGCGTTGCGTTTTGCCTTTGGAAACGACGCAAAGATTGGGATGTCGTTCACTGTCACCAAGCACACCCGGTCTCTGCGATCGCGTCTCTCGTCGCCAGGGTCCTCCGACGGCCCGCGGTTTCGACCTTTCACCTATGGCCACCGCCTGCTAGCGGATTTCGTGGCCTATCTCAATCATTTTTCAACCGATTCCAGCCAATGATCGGAGAAAATGTATATGTCTCTGAAGATACCAGGCACGGAATCAGTGGATTAGGATCCGTTATCTGGAATGGAGTGGACGGGCCCCTTCTCAGGGCAAGACTTGGGGACCGTAACAAACTACGCGGAGAACTTGGCATCGAATCGTTCGCGCTCGCTTTCACGGGGCGCAAAGCGAAAATCAAAGGCTATCTCGATCTACTTGTCGCCGTGCGCAAGCTCCTAGACCTAGGCGTGGACACACGATTGATAGTAACCGGAGATGCGTCTCCGGAGGAGTTTCCGTTCGTTCAGGACTCAATTCGGCAGCTGCACCTTGAGCCTTTCGTCATCGATCTCGGAGATCGAGATGATCATCTTCGATATCTCTCAGCGGCTGACGTCATGGTTCTTCCTTCCTACCGAGAGGGTTTTCCAATGGTATTGCTAGAAGCGATGGCTGCCGGGATTCCTGTTGTCGCCTCGGACGTCGGTGGAATTCCCGAGCTTGTTCAAGACACACAAGACGGCTTTCTCGTCTCACCGGGCAACGTCGAGAAGCTTGTCGCAACATTACTGCAGCTCGCCCTTCACCCCGAGATTCGTGAGAGGATGGCGGGCGCTGCCGTTCAGCGAGCAGCGGAATTTAGTCTAGACCGCGAGGTTTCTTCGTATCTTCAGTTGTTCGGGCGCAGCCCGAGGCGGTAACATGAAAGTGCTATTCCTCGCGCTCGACATAAACCTGGACAGGCAGCGGGGGGACGCGATTCATACCCGCGAGCTCGCTCGATTTCTCGCCGCGCGGGGACATCTGGTGGACCTAGTGACGGCGCCCGCCAAAGCTGCGATTGGTCTTGACGGGGTTTGTTCGCACACACGTCCGGCGGCTTCTGACTGGAAACAGCTTCGATTCTGCGCTCGTCTTGCGTTGAGTTCCGGAAGCGAGGTTGTGTACGAGCGTCGCTCGTCACCGAAAATCGCTTTCGCGGTGTCGCGCCTCGCTGGGATTCCATTTGTCGTTGAGATAAACGGGAGCGACCAGGAAGTCGAGCTTCAAGGTAGGCGGGTGAGCACAGTTTCGCGGCCTGTCCGTCGATGGGCGAGAACGAGAATGATGAGGCGTGCGGCACGAGTGGTTGCCGTAACAGCGCCCCTCGCCGCGGAGGTCCAGTGTTCATACGGTCTCCAATCGGCACGCCTCAAGGTAGTCCAAAACGGCGTGGACACCAAACAATTTGCGCCCCTCGACAAACGCGTGGCACGTCTCCGGCTCAATCTACCGTCTGAGAGCCCCTTGATACTCTTTGTCGGAAATCTTGCACCTTGGCAGGGCATCGAAGACCTTTTTAGGGCATTGCCCGTCGCGCTTACCGACGCTCCAACTCTTCGTGCGATAGTCATCGGCGATGGATCAGCCCGCTCTGCGCTCAACAGATTGGCTACAGACTTGGGCGTGCAGGACTCGGTCCAGTTCACAGGCTTGGTACCTCACGAAACGGTCCCACTTTACATCGGAGCAGCTGATGTCTGCATCGCCACGTCTAGCCGAGAGATGAACGAACGCGTGGGACGCTCTCCGCTCAAGCTATATGAGTACATGGCTTGCGGGCGGCCCGTGATTGCGACTGACGTACCAGGTGTCCGGCAGGTCATTCTGGATTCCGCAGCGGGAATCCTCGTTTCTCCTGAAGACCCAATGGCCCTGGGGAAGGCAATCTCTGGTTTGCTGGCTAATCCCAATCGAGCACGCGCAATGGGGGATTGCGGGCGTCGGTATGCAGTGGATGAGTGCTCTTGGGTTCGGACCTCGGAGCGGGTCGAAGCAGTTCTGTTGGAGGCTGTTCGCGATTAGCGGAGGTGACTCTTCCCCTAGATCGAGTGGCCCTCAATCCGTGACAGACCTCACCGCGATTGTGATTTCTCGCAATGAAGAAGTACGAATCGGTGATTGCCTTGCCTCGTGTCTTCGGTCGATTCGCAGGTCTCAGGACGAGGGCCTCATCGATCAGGCAGAGGTTGTCTTGGTAGACTCCGCCTCCACCGATCGTACCGTGGAGATTGCTCAAAAGTTCCCGATTTCAATCGTCCAGCTAAAGGCTGGCTGGCCCTTATCTGCAGGTGCGGGACGATACGTCGGCCTTCGACACGCTCGTGGACAATTGATTCTCTTCGTCGACGGAGATTATTGCCTCTTCGATGATTGGCTCCCGTCCGCGATCCGTGCCATCCGCGGCGACTCGCGGTTTGCGGCAATATGCGGAAGGGACGTCGAGGGGTCCGGCGGGCGTTCTATCTTGTCGCAATACCAAAAGGCCTCGCTCGAGGCGGTACGAAGCGATCCCGAGGCAGTCCCGATTGGCCTGTATCGGCGCGACTTGCTCGAAAAAGCCGGAGGGATTAATCCGTTCTTGAAAGGCGCCGAAGATCGGGACCTAGCTCGGCGCCTGCGTAGTGCGGGATACAGCCTTATCCGTCTACCGATAGACATGGGGCGCCATGAGTGGTCCGATGTTGGGGAATTAGACTATATCACCTACTTTCACTCCGTGCTCACATGGAGCATAGGCGACGGCCAGGCAAGCCGAGCGTCGCCAAGAGACAAAGCACTCCAAAGGGACGCGCGGCGGCGGTACTTCAATGCAAGGTTTCTCTACAACTATGAACTTGCAGCCGGCGTCTCCACCGTTATTCTAGTCAATTTGCTTGGCGCGTTCCGACCCGGAGGAGAGGGCCTTTTCGTCCTGGACGGGATTGTCGCCGTGCTTCTCGCCGCAGTGCGATCGGCCAGAGGCTGGACGTTGCGCGAACTCGGGTTCCAATTCCATGTCATTCCGTACGCATTGATTCGGCACGCCGGGTTCTTCTTGGGTTATTTTCGTCGTCCCAGGAACTCAAGGGAGTACCCACGGGGCGAAATCGTCCTGCGGACTTCGCCCGTGTCTATCTCGAAGGTCAGGGCAAGTCGCTGAGTCGACGGCTGAGGACTTGCTCCACCTGCTCACGCAGCCGGCGTTCCCTTTTCGCAAGAGGGTATTGTTCAACAACACGCGCGCGCGCCCGGTCGCCGATTTCGGGCGACCTAATCGCGTCGGCTATCGCACGCGCTATTGCAGCCGGTTCTTCTTCGACGACAAACCCTGTCCCCTCGACGAGGTTCGTCATTCCCCCGATTCGCGTAACCACAGGCACGCATCCAGACGCCATGGCTTCGAGTAGTGCATTGGGCAGCCCCTCTGTCCGCGACGGTTGGGCGTATACTACCGAGGCTTGGTAGGCTGAAACAAGATCTCCCTGTTTTACGGGGCCCCGAACCTCCAAATTCTTTGGGCCGGCGAGACGTGCACGAACGGAGTCAGACGCACCTATGAGCAGAAACGAAATGTCAGGGGCCTCCCGAGCCGCGGCTGCCAAGAGATCCCATCCTTTGATCCATGCACGGCGCCAGGTGTCTACGAAGGCAACGGAGAGCACTTGTTGGCGACGGAGGCCCTGCGGGCGAAATCGACTTGAATCAACACCGGTCGGCAGCACCCGGATTTTAGGTTCGGCACTTGGGAACCTTCTCGCGACCTCCTTCGCAAGTTCGTCGGAGACCGCAAAGATCCGTGCTGCCAACCGAAAATGGACTCGGGCCATTCCTTGGTTGCGGCGCCGCGCGAGGAATCCGTAATCAGCCAGATCGCTGACATCGTAACCGCCGACCTGAATAACCGTTGGCCTCCGTGCAACCAAAGACGCGAGGGTTGCTACAGTCGCATGACTATCTCCGAACCACACGAACACGATGTCATACTTGTCCCTGTTTCTGAGCATCCACGATGCCAAGTCCCGGGCGGGGTGCTTGCGTCCGTGCCAGGAAAAGTCGATTACTGTGTAGTGACGGGCGAGCAAGGCCCGATCCGCTTGGACGAAAGGTGCGGGCTCCCGGTATACGAAGAGTAACCTAGCAGTCACGAGCAATCTCCGATTCCGGTTTGCTTCTTTGCTTCATGCAGCAGGCGACTCACATCATGCATCGGGAAGGCGGACACTTTGTGGCGACGCCGTGTGACCGTACGATTGAACCTGCCGGCTCTCGAGATTCTTACACCCCACCGGCAGGCGAACCCGATTCGGCTAGCGGCAAGAGTCCACAATACGGGCAGCGAACGGCATTTCGGAGGCATTCGCGATGATGGTATCCCCCACATTGGCAGCGAATGGCCGGCGTGACTGGCGTCAGGATGCCTTTGCAAACTCCGCAAATCGGCTTGGGTTGTTTGAGAGTTCCAGCCGCAAGGTTTGCTCGCGATCCCGTTTCCCTCGGGAAGGACTTGATGAGTGCGCCCCAGAACAAAGCAATCCAAGCGAGAAAAATCAGCCACCCAGCATATGAGTGCGCTAGTAGCATGTTTTGTAGATCGGTCTCGGCTGTGTCTGTGTAGTAGCCAACAAGGACGATGATGACCATCCGCAGAACGTTCGCCACATACGAGGCGACGAGGCCGAGCCCCATCAGTAGCCAGACCCGCCGGGCAGGCCGCTCGAACTCGGTAAGGACGAACGCGACAAACGCGGACCCAAATATTCCAAAGGAATAGATTCCGGAGCATGCCGTTGTGATGACGACGGTGACTTGGACTCCGAGATGCTGTGGTGTAAAGGTCAGGCCTGGAGCCGTCATGCCCGCAACTGGATGAACAGAATTCTGAACGCCCAGAAGCTGAAGAACAGCACTAGTCTGGGGCGCCAGGGCGACCCAGGAATACAAGTCGACAGATCGTTCGAAGTCGGCCTCCCAGGCTCGCGCGAGGAGTAAGGGGACGACGAGGATTGCGTTAAGGGCGACCACGAACGTGAGGACGAAATCTCGCTCCCGAGAGAACCGAGGCGGCACGAATCCATAGACGATGAACACGCACGCTGCCAGGATGACAATGGTGTCCTCCGTTTGGAGAGCGGGCGACGCCGATAGCTTGAGGTTGTACAGCAGGTCCGCGGCGAGCATCATCACGCCCGCCATGGGAAAGAGACGCACCAGCCTTCCGTTCCAGGTCGCGCGTCGAATCAGCGCCGAGGCCAGGGATGGCGGTGCCTCCGGGAGCCTCGCTCCGGCGGGCCACACGATTCCAACGAGTATCGCCGCGCCTATGGCAACGAGAGGGACGCCGACCCAAGCCAGAGATGTACGTTCCGGCTGATTGAGGATTAGCGCAAAGCCCGCGAACGTCGTCATGAGGGCGACGAGGATCATCGTCCGCCGTCGGCGTTGTAACGCGGCGACCCAGCGCATGATCTCCATGACGGTCGAGTTCGACCGAGCCTTTCGGAGCGTATAAGAAAGCTCGCCGCCGGTTATCGCGGTCGCGAGACGTCGGACGATTCATATATCCACATCCCATACGACGCGCCCGGGCCCTCCATGAAGGTCGTCGGCGGCTCTGCGTCGGTCCTTCTGGCTCGCGGGATCGCCCGTGAGCTCTCGATCGGTTTCGTCGACGTCGCCTTCGAGAAGCACCCCGGGGGATTCCCTGACGGCGAGCGGTACGTCCGCCTGCTGGGCCCCGTCTCGGGCGAGCATGTCGTCCTCGTCCAAACGACCCACCCGGATCCGATGATCGTCGAGCTGTTCCTCCTCGCCGACGCAATCCGGGACGCGGGCGCCCGACGCCTCACTGCCGTCGTCCCGTACTTTGGATATGGCCGCCAGGACAAGCGATTCCTGGAGGGAGAGGCGGTCTCCGCGAAGACGATCGCGAAGCACATCGCGGTCGATTGCGACGAACTCCTCACGATGGCGATTCCGGCCAACCCGGAGATCCTCAAGACGTTCCCGCTCCCCACCCACGAAGTGAGCGGCATGCCAGCGATCGGCCGCTACCTGAAGTCCGCGAAGGTCGACGTGCTCCTCGCGCCCGATCAGGGCGCGCTCCGGCTCGTGAAGGAGGCGTCCTCGGTCGCCGGCGTCCCGTTCGACTTCCTCGTGAAGAAGCGCATCGATTCGTACACAGTGAAGATCGAGCCGAAGGCGCTCGACGTCCGAGGGAAGTCCGTCGGCATCGTCGACGACGTGATCTCGACGGGCGGCACCATCGCGACGGCCGCGAAGGAGTTGAAGGCCCAAGGTGCCCGACGCGTGATCGCGGCGTGCGTCCACGGCCTCTTCGTCGGCCCGGCCGAAGCGAACCTGAAGGCCTGCGACGACGTGATTGCGACGGATACGGTCCTGTCGCCGCACACGAAGGTCAGCGTCGCCCCGGAGTTCGCCGCAGCGATCCGGGCTCTGAAATGAGTCCGCCTACCGGCCGATCCATCCGAGGACGCTGATCGTGAAGGAGAGCAGGAGACCGGCCCAGACGAGCAGGCCGAGATTCTGCATGTCGGAGGTCCGCTTCGAGCCGAGCGCCACCGCGAGGCTCCCGAACGCCCCGACGAGGCCGCCGGAGATCGTCAGGAACCGCGCGAGGCCGCGCGCGGTCAGGTCGCTGCTCAGGATCGCGATCATCGCGGCGAGCCAGATCGCCAGCAAGGCGACGGCGTTCAACGCGAGCGCATACCGCTTCTTCAGCAAGTTCTCCGTGGCCATCGGGTAGTACGGCGCTCCAGGATACTGCGGCGGATTCGACTGCATGGGGAGTTCCTCGTACGCGCGATGGACCTCGGCTTATAAAATAATAGCCCCATAATAATATATAACTCCGAACCGAGACTGGAGTCTCTCCAATACCACGAGGGCCGCGTCGCTCGACCGCGCGAAATCCCTTTATCGCGGCGCGTCTTGGCGGTCTCGCGTGACGGAGTTCATGTCCGCCGCGGTGCGGGCCCTCGAGAAAGCGGGCGCCGGGTTCGGCGACGTCCGCAGGGAGGACCGCACGGCGTTCGTAGTCCGCGTGGCGAACGACCAGATCCAGAGCGTGAACGAGGTCCGGCGTCGAGGCTGGGGCGTCCGCGCGTTCTTCGACGGAGCGTGGGGCTATGCGTCCGGGACGTCCGCTCGCAGTGCGGACGCGGTCCAAGGCGCGCGGAAAGCGGTCGCGATCGCACGCGCGGGCGCGGAGGCCGGCGTGCCGACGTCGAAGCTCCGCAAGATGCCCTCCACTACGATCACCTTGGAACCCAAGGTCCGGATCGAGCCGCGGGATGTGTCCGGGGAGGACAAGGTCGCGGCCACGATGGAGGTGTGCCGCGCCCAGAAGCGGGACGAGGTCGCGAACACGAACGCCTCGTATTCCGACTCCGACTGGACGTTCGAGCTGGCGAACACCTGGGGCGCCTGCCTGCAGTGGCGGGAGGTCCGCGTCCGGATCGCCGGCCAGGCCGTCGCCGGCGAAGGGGACCGCCGGGAGGCCGCGTACGATTTCCGCGACGGGACCACGGGATGGGAACTCGTGAAGGCGCTCGACCTCGCGGAGTTCGGTCGGGGCGTCGCGCGAGACGCGGTCGAGATGCTGAGCGCGGTGAAGCCGCCCTCCGGCCTCATGAC
>WNGN01000705.1_pt1 | contig 21005 bp, 18 predicted proteins | sample 5400561 | NCBI WGS metagenome assembly WNGN01 (sample SAMN13153379, study PRJNA577476) | soil metagenome | isolation source: 115 cm soil or saprolite under Garry oak tree replicate 2 | place: USA:California | collected 2016-06-15 | reverse complement strand
ACGCAGGGACCCATGCTCAATATCCGCACCTGCCTCGTCAAAGGTGACCAGGTAGGGGCCCACGTGCATGAGGTCTCGTTGTTCCGCTGCACTCTCAAGGCTCATGATCCTTGCTCCTTCTCTCAGTCTTCCTTCTTTCATCAGGTATGCTCAAGCGAGAGCCTTGGATATCCTCCGCACTGCCGTGTGACGATGCTTGCGTTCATCTGCTCCACCAGGAGGCTGACGTCATTATACCAGCAAACATGCGTGTCTACCTACATGAACCCGTCAGATGGGAGAAGCAACTCTCTGCTCAACACCTTCCCCTGATACGTTTCACACTGAGTTTCCAGAACAGCCAGAAGTTATGAATGTGAGGTAGAATAATGTGGCTCGGAAAAAATCTTCCGTGAGCAGGAGAGGAGGCCACACGACTGAAGACCTTCTTCACGGACAGTAGCAGTCGCATGGGAAGAACGGGATCATCTGGACGCGTTTTCCGGTTCGCACATCCCCTGTATTTTTCTCTGGAGGCGAACCCTCTTTTTTGTCCAGATCGTCCCATTCCTCCTGCTCATCTCACCAGTCCTACACCGTGCTCGATGATACGGCTGTTTCTATTTGTTGCCAGGTGCCCGCTTGGAGGTAACTTCTCATCCTTCCATCTTGGCAACAGTTGGCATGGCTGCTATACCCACGGGATACGCAACGAGTGAGCGAAGAGGGGGCCAAGAGGGGGAGAAAGCACTGAAAAACTGGCAAAGACGACAGAAATGTGTCTTCCTGAGAAAAAACGAGTGAGAAAGGGAGGAGAGGAAGATGACCGATCCTGTCGTCCACATCCAGGTGGACCCGACGGACTTGCCGAGTACGCCGTCCTGGTTTGGGGAAGTGGCTGTGGTGACTCATGCGCTCCAGCGATACGGGGTGCTCAAAGCCATCCAGGAACGGGTGCGATTTGCGCGAGCCCGGATGGGCAAGTATGAACTGATTGATTTCGTGGCGATGCTCATTGGCTATGCGGTGAGCGGAGAACCGACGCTCCGGGCATTTTGTGAGCGCGTCCAGCCGTTTGCCTCGGCCTTCATGGCGCTGTTTGGCCGAGCCGATTTCCCCAATCCGGCGACCCTGTCGCGCTACCTGGCAGTGCTAGATCAACCCTGTGTGGAGGCCCTGCGCACGCTGTTTCTGGAAGACCTGCTGGCCCGCTCGCCGTTCGGCACCCCGCCGGGAGGGCTGTGGGATCGACTGGGTGGACAGTGGTTGCTCATCGATGTGGATGGCACCAAACAAGCAGCTCGCCAACGCGCGCTTCCAGCCGCCCCCGACCTGCCTCCGGCTCATCGCCGCTTTGACCAAGTGTGTGCGCCAGGACATCTGGGGCGCAAGCGCGGAGAAGTGGTCAGAACACGGACCACGATTCTGCAAGCGCACACGCACCAATGGCTGGGCACGTTTGGCAACCCTGGGAACGGCGAGTATCGCCAGGAGCTCAAACAGGCGCGTGCCGTGATTGCAACCTATGCCCATGCGCTCTCGTTTCCGCTCTCCCACGTCGTCATTCGTCTCGATGGCTTGTATGGGAATGCCGCTCCCCTGGCGGATCTACTGGCAGCACAAGCAGGAGAGGAGGAGGGTCCTGCGGTGGTCGTGCGTGGCAAAGACTATCACCTACTTGAGCAGCCTGCCATAAAGCCTCGGCTCAAGCTGCCCCCCGATCAGGTGACCATCCATCCCGAATCGAGAGCGAGTCGTGCGCTCTACGATTGTGGGTCCATCCAGCTTGCGCCGACGGGACCGGTGATGTGCATGAGGCTTTCAACGCATCCTGCCGGGTCAAAGCTATCGCCGGTCGGCAAAGTGCGGGCGGGGACGGTCTATGAGCAATTCTTCACGACCCTGCCCTTCCCGGCGTTTACGCCTGCAGATGTGCTCGATCTGTATCTCCATCGGGGTTCCTTCGAGACGGTGCTGGCCGATGAAGATGAGGAACAAGCTGTCGACCGTTGGGTCTCGCGGACCCAGTGGGGACAGGAATGCTGGCAGATCATCAGAAAGTCGGATATGGAACCTCCGCTTGGAGTTGGGACAGCAGGCCCAGGCGACAACGATGCGCGTGACGGACCTGACCTATTCGCAGGTGCAGGAGCCGCCCACGCCGCCCCCCGATGATGATCCTTCTCCTGATGGGACGCCTCCTCCCGTTCCCCCAGGCGCTGCTCCTGCCTCTGCCGAAACCAATCCCGTTGACCCCGCAGCTTCGCCTCCCGTCCATGGCGCGGCGGGCGAAGCCGAGACGTCGCAGAACACGCTGGATTGGCCGACGTCGTACGGGTCACCGAAATTCGCACGACCCTCCTTTACGCATGGGTTTCCTGGTTCCGCATTTGCGCTACAACCCGATGGGACGCTGCGTTGCCCGGCAGGCTATCCACTGTTTATGCAAGAACGCAGACCAGAGCGCAACGGCTCGCTGCGCGTGCTGTATGCCGCCCGCATTGGACATTGCCGTCCCTGCCCGTTGCGCGAACAGTGTCAAGAATCCAACTCCACCAAGAAACCCCGCCGCGTGAGCGCCGTCTTCTGGCCGCGCACCGCTCCTCCTGCTGCCTCTCCTCCAGGATGTGCTGCACCGGTCTTCGCGGCGGAACAAGCGGCTCCTCCCGCTGAAGAGACACCAGCCTCTCCTCCGATCCCGGTTCAGCCGGTACGCTGGGGCGATTGGCCGCGCTGCCAGATCCGACAAGAGTGGGTGCAACTCCTACGGACACAAACGGTGCTCATCTCCTTTCGCGCGACAGAAACGCTTGTTCACGCGAAGCCTCATTCCCCACCGCTCGAAACCCGTGCAGAGCGTGCGCATTGGCGGCTCTCCTGGGCAGAACGGCTCGCCCGCAATGCTCGTCCTCCCACCACCCCATCGGTGGAAATTGTTCTTCATGGGCTTCCTGCACCGTTCATTCAGGCGTTCGATTTCCCTCTCAGGCCCGCCGCTTGATTTCCCATTTTTCCTCTTTTGCCTGTTCTTCCCCCGGACCGTTTCTCTTCGCCAGTTCGCTTACATCCATGCTTCTCTCTTTTCTCCCATTGCCTCATCTGTTCCCTGCCCCCGCGGCCTGAATCCGTTCCTGTTCCTCATGATGGAAACATCATGGACACGCTCGCTTGGGGACAACTCGTTGCGTATCCCGTGGGCTATACTTTCCCAAGAAGAGCGGAAGGACAAGAGCTGTGTCATCATCACCTCGTGAACACGAGACGCATCCGACAGAGCACGTGCAAGGCATCGTAGAGCGCGTGACCTATCACGCCGAGGATTCCGGCTACACGGTGGCCCGGCTCAAAGCACCAGGGGTACGCGACCTCGTGACCATCGTAGGCCGCTTTCCGGACATCCATGCCGGGCAGTCCCTGCGCCTGGTGGGGTACTGGCGCGACCATGCCAAATATGGCCAGCAGTTCCAGGTGGTCCAGGCGCAAGAAACCAAGCCTGCAACGCTTACGGGCCTGGAGAAATACCTGGGCAGCGGCCTCATCAAAGGTATTGGCCCGGTGACGGCCAGGCGCATTGTAGCGCACTTCGGCCTGGAAACGCTCGAGATCATTGAGCAGTCATGCTCGCCTCAGCGAGGTCCCCGGCATTGCCCAGAAGCGTGTTGCCATGATCGAACATGCCTGGGCCGCGCAGAAGGCCATCAAGGAGGTGATGCTGTTTCTGCAAGGGCACGGGGTCTCGACCACCTATGCGGTGAAGATTTATAAGCAGTACGGCGACCAGGCCATAGACGTCGTCTCACGCAACCCCTACCAGCTCGCCGCCGATATCTATGGGATTGGCTTTGTGACTGCCGACACGATTGCACGCAACATCGGCATCGCTCCCGACTCTGACTTCCGCTACCAGGCGGGGATCCTGCATGTGCTCAGTGTGGCTGCCGAGGATGGGCACTGCTTCCTGCCAGAGCATGAGCTAGTGGAGCGCGTGGTCAAGCGGCTGGCGCTGCCAGAATTCCCGGTGGACCCAGCGCGCATCACGCAGCCTGGATACGGCGACCTCGCTGACCAGCGCATTTGCTATGCACCAGCGTTCTACCACACGGAACAGGCCCTGGCCACGCAGCTCTCCGCCTTTGTCAGGAGGCCGGTTGCGGTCGATCTGTCACGAGTCCAGCGCTGGACCCTTCGGTATACGCAGAAACAGGGTATCACCCTCTCAGAAGAGCAGCGCCAGGCGGTCGAACTGGCCGCTTCCTCGCGCCTGCTGGTGCTGACCGGCGGACCCGGATGCGGCAAGACATTTACCACGCGTGCCATTGTCTCGTTGTGGCGTGCCATGGGCAAGAGCATTCTATTGGCAGCGCCAACAGGGCGTGCCGCCCAACGCCTTGCGGAGTTGACCCGCGTGGAAGCCAAAACCATCCACCGCATGTTGGCCTTCGACCCAGGAAGGATGCAGTTCTGGCATGACGAGGACAATCCTTTGGAGGCACAGGCCTTCGTGGTCGATGAGACCTCGATGCTCGATCTCTTTCTGGCGCACTCGCTCTTCAAAGTGATCCCACCAGAGGCCCAGGTGCTCCTGGTGGGCGATATGGATCAGCTCCCCAGTGTCGGTCCTGGCATGGTCTTGCGCGATCTGATCGCGTCCGAGCAGATCCCAGTCGTCAGGCTGACAGAGATCTTTCGGCAAGCGGCAGAGAGCCACATCGTCACCAATGCCCACCGCATCAATGCTGGCCTATTCCCCCGTCTGACCCCGACCACCAGGTTCGCAGAATCAGACTGTCTGTGGTTGGAAGCAGCTGAGCCAGAGCCAGGTGCAGAAGGGATGGTGCACCTGGTGAGCGAGTTCCTTCCCAAACATGGCATTGACCCGGTGAAAGAGGTACAAGTGCTCTGTCCGACGACACGAGGAGCAGTCGGCACGCGTCAGCTCAACACGATGCTCCAGCAGGTGCTCAACCCGCGGGTATCCGGCAAAACGGAACTGGCGCGCGGCGCCAGTGTCTTGCGTGTTGGGGATCGCGTCATCCAACAGGTCAATGACTACACGCGGGAAGTGTTCAATGGGGATCTGGGCACCATCACCAGGATCGACCTGGAGGAGCAGGAAGTCGTCGTCCAGTTCGCCGAGCGGGAGGTGAGGTACGACTACGCCGACCTGTCTGAACTGGCCCTGGCCTGGGCGGTGACCGTCCACAAATCGCAGGGCAGTGAATACCCGGTAGTGATCCTCGCGCTCTTCATGCAGCACTATATCCTGCTCAGTCGAAATTTGTTGTATACTGGACTCACCCGTGCCAAGCAGCTTGCGATCCTGGTAGGACCCACCAAAGCCATTGGGCTTGCCATCAAACGGGTGACCGACCGGCAGCGCTACACGGCACTGGCGGATCGTCTGAAAGCACTCTCGGGACAGCACGTGGGCGGTGGATGAAGGCCGTCTCCGTCGGAATCGGGTGTGTTCGATTGAACGTCCAGGTGTGTGGTGACCATTGCTCCCACTGAACGCTCAGGCCAGCAACGCTTGGGAGTAAAAACGATGGTGGAGCAGCAAACCACACCATGTTGTGTTGCCATCTTTGCCCTTAGCCAACTTTGCAGCGCTGTGTATTGATGAGATTGCATCTCTGCCCTTGGATCAATAGACAATCAATCCACGGGCAGGCAGCATTCCCCTGGTGCATTGGCCAAAGGAGGTGAGACGAGGACGCTCGATCTGCACCATAGGGCTCGACGAGCCCTCTCTGACGCTCTGTTTCTAGCAACAGTACAGGAGTTGGAGTGAGATCGGCAGCGTCGTCTGTCTTCACCGGCCAACGGGCTGGCTGAGCCTGGACCATGTGCCCTGGCGCCGGGGACCTCTCCCCGCGCTGCCGCTGCTAGTCCTACGAACCAGTCGCCGACTGCACACTTGCAGGCTCTTCGGGCTGCACACGCCGGCACCAGTGCGCCACCGCATCCACCAGGTGGCGGATCTTCTCGCTCGTGCCTTCATCGCGCAGGTCCACCTGCTCGTCGAACAATCTGGAGGCCCGTGGCACCAGCACCTGCGGGTCGGGCACCACGATGGCACCGATGCGACCGGGCACTCCCCGCAGGGTGGTCTGTGCGTTCGCCGAGCCCGATTGACCCAGGACGGCCCCCATCACTGCTACCGGTTTGTTGCGCAGCACGCTGCGACCCGACGGTCGCGACGCCCAGTCGATCGCATTGGCGAGCACCCCTGGCACCGCGCCGTTGTACTCAGGAGTGGCGATCAGGACGGCGTTTGATGCGGCCTCGACATCTTCGTTGAAGAAGGGCAACTGGCCAATATCGAAAAACCGCACCTCGACCCACTCGGGTGCGAGTTCCTCGGCGGCGCGCAGCAGCCCGCGATAGCAAGGATTCGAAACAGTTTCCTCCTCTGAGGGAATCGTGAGGGTCAAGATCCTTTGTCCACTTCCTGCGATCTCCCTTTGTTCTCTTCTTGCTTGGAGTTGCGTAGCAAGGCCTCTTCATCACCGAACACACGAATGCCATCAAAGACCCTCTAGAGCCACTTCACTCGAGACGTACACCTCGTTGCGCATCGCGTGGGCTGATCCCCCTCTGCCCTTTTCCGCAAATCAATTGCAGATTGACCCACTTAGGGCCCTGCTCATCGGGGCTTTGCCACAATGGTCTCTGGCTATAGCTTCCGCTACGAGATCGTATACGGGATGACTGTCCATGTCTTTCCACCGTCCATCGTCTTGAGTAAGGATGGAACATGGGAGCCTATTGCACCAATAGCCCATGCGATGCTGCCTGAAACAAAGTCGAGACGAGTAACGTGCTGGAAATCACCACCTGGAGCAAGCTTTGCCCAATGTTGTCCGCCGTCGCTGGTCACATAGAGCAGCGTTCCGTCACTCGCCCATCCGTGTTCCATATCGATAACATCGGCAATGGTTGCCGAGGCAGCTAGCGGAGTGGTACTCTGCCAGGTAGCCCCGCCATCGTGCGTCACATAAAAGTCGAGGCTCGAAGCGGTTTCTGTGACGAAGCTGACAGGAAGGATACCCTCAGTGGTGGTGAAATACGTTGGAGGCCTGGTTGAGATTTGCGTTGATGCTTTGTCTGGGGAAAACAGGAAGGTTTGACGATTCCAGGTAGCACCACCATCCTGTGTCATATAGAGGAAGACATAGCCATTGAGCGGAAAGCTGCCGGTCACCCATCCCGTCAGCGCATCCAGAAAGCCTATGCCCGTTTTATCGCCACCGAAGGGAAGCTGACCGGGCGGAGGAGTGTCAGTCGAAGCAGGAAGGGCACTCGATACAACAGTCCAGGTCTTTCCTCCATCAGTCGTGCGGAGAATGGCTACCACCTCTGCACTTGCAAGATCTACCTGCTTCGAGAGCATCCAGCCATGCCGGGAATCGACGAAGGTGATCTGGTAGATCGGACTGGTTTGTTGGATGGTCGTATCCTGCCAGGTCTGACCGCCATCGGTTGTGCGGAAGACGAATACGGTTGTCGTCCCACCAGCATCGGTCTGGGATACTGCTACCCAGGCGATGGAAAACGTGAAGAAATCTGCCACGACTTGCTGCTGGCCTGCAGTGAGAGGATAGCTCGGTGTGACATTCTTCCAATGAACTCCTCCGTCAGTGGTGCGCATGATATGGCCCTTTGCAGTGACTGCCCACCCTGTCTGAACATCGAGCATATGGATGGACGACAAGGCCTCAAAGTGCCCCACTATTCCTGGTGTCCCTGAGCTACTTTGACGGGCACGCGCCAGGACAATGATCAGTGAACCGACGAGCAACGTGACGAACAAGCCTGCTGCGATGATACCCACACGCTGTTGCCAGGTCTTACTCACGGACAAACTCGCAGGCGCGCTCTTCACGCTCCCGGGCCTTTCCCGGTGGATGCTCAGCATGTCTTGTCTTTGCGGAGCGCTAGTGGGATCATGCACAACGCTCACCCGGCTTTCTGCGAGACGCCTGCGTACATGCGAGAGTGGCTGAGCATCATCGATCTGGGAGTGATACATGCGATGCAGATCGCGCATGAGACGCCGCTCCTGTTCATCCCCCTCGCCAGAAGGAAGCTCATCGAAGTGTGCCATAACGCAGTTCCTCCTTACTGCTGATCATAGATTGTGCGTAAGCGGGCAAGCGCGCGGGAGCACAGTTTCCGCACCGCCACTTCATGCTTGTTGAGTAAAATGGCCACCTCAGCAAAGCGCAGGCCGTCCCCGAAGCGCAAGCGCAGCACCTGCTGTTGGAGCAGCGGCAACTGGCTAACAGCTTTGTACAGCCGCTCAAGCTCTTCGCGCCGGAGGGCAAGCTGTTCGGGTGTCAGCGCCTCATCGTGGTACACCATCTCTACCGCCTGTTCTAAGGGAACAACAGGCAAACGAGGTGCATGGCGGTAGTGATCGACCAGTTTGTTATGGGCAACGCGCCGCAGCCAGATGAGCTGCTGGGCATCTGCGAGCCAGGAGAGGTTATCATGCTCCAAGGCGGCCAGGAACACTTCAAGGGTGAGATCCTCAGCGTCCTCCCACGAGGCCGTGTGGAGTCTGGCATAGGCAAAGATGCTCGCTACATACCGATCATAGAGAGCAGTATCTGAGTTATACGGCTGTTGGTGTTCGTCTTGTTGTTGCATGCCCACCTTCCGTGCTGCAGGTGACTCATACTAAAGACGCAAAATCTGCCAGAATGTGACAGGATTCTGCCGAAAAGCAGGACATTGCTCGCCCTTTTCCCCTTGAAGCTCCTCTGTTATTATAGACTACTTGCTTGTTGCTCGCGTCATGATTGAAAAATCTTTACCCGATCGATCCGTTTATCACCGCATCTTAACCGCTTCTCAACAACAAATACACCTGTCCTCCCTACCCTTAATAGGTTGGCACACTTTCACTTCACAAGCGCACTAGTAAGTACAGATAAGGAGAAGCGACGTATGTCCATTATTTCGCATTTTCGCTGGCGCAGCATCGCCACCACTTTCACCCTGGTGGCGCTCGTCCTTTCCCTGGTGTTCGCACTCTCTTCACGAGCCCTCACCTTTGCAGCGGGGGTACAACTGCTCCAAATCAGTAGCGACCCCTTTACCAACAGCACGAGTCAGCACGCAACGGAAGTCGAACCGGATACCTTTGCCTTCGGCTCCACTATCGTGTCCGCTTTCCAGGTGGGCCGCTTCTTCAATGGCGGCGCCTCCGACATCGGTTTCGCCACGTCCACTAATGGTGGGAAGAGCTTTACCAGTGGCTTCCTGCCCGGCACCACCCCCTTCTCAACACCAACGGGCATCTATGCCCGTACCAGTGATGCATCCGTGGCGTTTGACGCCAGGGATGGGGTCTGGCTGATCTCTTTCCTGGGCCTCTTCCCCAGTGGGAACACGCGTGAAGTCGATGTGCTGGTGAGCCGCTCGACCGATGGGGGACAGACCTGGAGCAATCCCGTCGTGGTGAACGCTACTGGCACTTTTAACGACAAAAACTGGACCGTCTGCGATAATACGGCCAGCAGCCCGTTCTTCGGCAACTGCTATACCGAGTCTGACGACGTGAAGAAAAACGATCTGATCCAGATGAGTACCTCCCTTGACGGCGGACAAACCTGGGGGGCAGCACAGCCGACAGCCAACCACGATCATGGCCTTGGTGGACAACCCCTCGTGCAGCCGAGTGGGACCGTGATTGTGCCGATCGTCGGATTCTCAGGACACAACTTTTTCATCCTGTCTTTCATCTCCACTGATGGCGGGGCGAACTGGGGCAAAACGAATATCGTCGCCAAGGTGGCCTTCCGTCATCCGGCTGGAGGTATTCGCGCCGGTATCCCGCTGCCTTCCGCTGAAATTGATAGCTCAGGCAAAGTCTACGTGGTCTGGTCAGACTGCGTGTTTGAACCTGGCTGCACGGCCAGTGACCTGGTCTTGAGCACCTCCACCGATGGCATCAACTGGTCACTGGTGACGCGCATCCCGCTTGATCCTATTAGCAGCGGAGTGGATCACTTCATCCCCGGCCTGGCCGTTGATAAGTCCACCTCTGATGGAAGCGCTCATCTGGTGGCGACCTTCTACTTCTACCCGAATGCGAACTGCACTATCACCACCTGTCAGCTGGAGGTGGGGTTCTCGACATCGGCGGATGGCGGAGCCTCCTGGACCTCCAATACCCAGATTGCTGGCCCCATGACACTCTCCTGGCTCCCCAATACTAACCAGGGGAGGATGGTCGCCGATTACCTCTCCACCTCCTTCTCAGGCCCACCGGCCTTTCCTGCGTTTGCGGACGCCAGCGCACCTACCAGTGGAGGTTCGGATTGTTTTACCGCAACCCCCAACTGTAATGAAGCCATCTTCACCGTACAAGGTGGACTGAGTGTGGGCGGAAAAGGCAACCCGGCGAAGGATCAAATCAACGCCAGCTCCAACGATCCGCTCACGGGGAGTTCACTCACCGCTCAATAGGATGAGTATCTCCTCAAAGGAACTACCCCTCACGAACCTTCAGGCCCTTGCAGTTGCTCTCTGCAAGGGCCTCAGTTTATGCCAAAACATGAGAGTGGTCAAAAAATATTTGACTTGCTTATGAGTGTATACTACATAGCTGAGATCAGCGTTGTAGAGCTAGTGGGAGGACGCAGTTCTGTTTCATACGGGAGGAACGGGACGATCTGGAGCATTTTTCCGGTTCGCAAATCCCCTGCATTTTTCTCTGTAGACGAACCCGGTTTTTTTGTCCGGATCGTCCCGTTCCTCCCGCTCATTTCACTATGCCAACCCCATGCCAGATAATAATATTGGTTTTTCACACGCCTGAAACCCCGCTCAGAGAGGCGCATGCCAAAGGCTTTTTGCCGCTCGGGTCGTTCGCCATTCTCCTCACACCAGAGGGTATAGCGCGTATAGACCTCTCTCGCGCTAGCCGTCGCATCAGGCTCAATCATGCAACATTCCGCGAAAAAGTCGGCGAGCGTGTCCATCTCTGCACGATAGGTGGCGATGGCCGTTTTCACCTCCAGGGGCAGATCCAGGCCCTCGCGCTGCCAGCGCACACAGCCTTGCAGCGCCCAGTTCAGGATGCCAGACAGCTCTGTCAGCAGCTTGTCACACAGTGTGTGATCCTGCTCCTCCGGTGGGATACTGACCGTAAAGGGGATCAAACGGATGCGTCGCCAGATGCCGTCGTCGGTGCCCCGGATCACCGGCTTGTGATTGGCGGCCAGCCACAACTTGCATTCGGGCTTGAAATCAAACCACTCCCCACGCATAAAGCGGGCGGAGATGCGTTTATCGCCCGTGATTTGTTTGAGCACACTCTCGGCCAGCCGTCTGCCATCCTCCGTCTCCACTGCCGAGACGAAACGCACCCCTTTGAGCCGGGCGATGTCATTGGGGATGGTATCGCTTCCGGCTTTGGACAGAAGCGTACTGGTCGGAGTGGCTGAGGCATAGTTGCCTAATACCTCATAGATAATGTCCAGGAACGTGCTCTTGCCATTGGCGCCGGTCCCATACAGGAAAAAGAGCACCTGTTCGCTGGTCGCTCCGGTCAGGCTGTAGCCCACAGCCCGCTGTAAAAATGTGATGAGGTTCTGGTTGCCATCCATGATGCGGTCAAGGAATGCCAGCCAGAGCGGGCAAGTCGCGTGCGGGTCGAAGCGGACGGGGGCGCGTTTGGTGATCAAGTCTGCTCTTCGCTGTTCGTAGCGCCTGCCTGTTCGCGTGTCGATCGTGCCATTCTCGCAATTGAGCAGCCAGATGTTGCGGTCCAGGTCATCGGGCAGCACGGGGATGCCGCTCCTGGCTTTCGCAAAAAAGAGCATGCCGCGGATGCGGGCTTCCGTTTCACTGGCGGTCGCCCATTTCGCCAACGCTTTCCTGGCTTCCTCATCGTCGGTTGTCGCGGCCTCAGCATAGATGCTTTTGACGGTGTCTTCCGCCCGGCGCACGACTTCGGCGGTGTCGTCGACGTTCCAGGCGCCATGGCGCCAGACCAGCCATTTCTGCCAGGGATGACAATAGCGCACGTCCTGCCCATGCCTTCTGAGAAAACGGGTGGCGTTGCCGGCATCGGTTCGCTTCTCACTCGCATAGGAACTGGCTTTTGGCCCGTGACCGTTGGTTGTCGGCACTGTGTCTACTGGCGCTACATCGCTTGTATGAGGCACGCTATATGACATAGAAACCCTCCTGTTGTCGTAGTGGCGGCAGGGATGAGTGCACTCGTCTGTATGGCAAGAGACCGAGCGCACCTTGTTCTGCTTCTTTGTTGATGGTAGTGAAGATGGTAGAGCAGCGACGAGACGACGCTGGAGCGTCGTCACATGGCTGTATACCGAGAGAGTACAGCGTGAGGAAAGGCCGTCTCGATCACGGCACGGAGCAGCTGGACGAGATAGCCCGCATAGATGGCTCCATCGCGAACCAGCATGGCATCCAGACGCGGCACATCGCGTTCTCCCTGATCCGGGCAGAGTTCGTGGAGCAGCGCGATTTCAAGTGGAGAGCTATTTTTCTCTCGCTGGAAGATGGTGTGTTTTTGGAAAGCACACAGCAGCAGGAGGTGCGCCTGCTCGGCTTGCAGGCAGGTATACACTTTCGGCCAGCCAGGCAAGAGCCCGACATAGGGATCCAGCCGTTCCTGGACACAGATCAAACCGCCCAAAGGCCCCATTGGCGAAGCTCCATGCACAGGGAGCAGTGGACGCTGCATGGTCGTGATGTCTACTTTACCTGGACGCGCCTGCTGCAACACGCTGCTAGTACGCTTGATCAGGTCGGTAGACGCATGCTGAAGACACCAGGGTACCAGGACGACCTGCCTCCATATCGCTCACAGCGACAGGTTCAGTCGTCGTCACGGGGCACAACCGTTCGACACGCTGTATGATCGCTGTGACGAGGAGCGCCGTAACATGCTGTTGACCGCTCTCATCTGACGAAGTACGATCTATAACAGGCACAAGGACAGGGCGATACAGGTGTGTCACTGAGTTATTCTTCACCATGGTATTCCTCTTTCTGTAACTCGATGAGCTGTGCAGACGGATAGGCGCGCCTAGCATAGCCGCACACAATATCTTTCAGACAGTGCAGAGGCAAGAGCAGGCTTTCCCAGAGCGACAGCGAAACAGCTCCCTCTCGCCCCTTTTCTTCCCACCACCTGGGCCAGGGCATGAGAACCACCGCAGCCACCCGTGTATTCCACAGAGGAGAGACAAAGGGCGAGACCATCCCGGGCAGCATCCCACATTCCTCGACAGGGTCGCATGTCGATGGATTGATGGTACAACGCTTGACTGCGCGTCGCGGGAGAGCCAGCTCATGTGCCACAGCACGCAGGTGCTTGCGTTCCAGTTCCTGGTCGCCAACGCAGGTACACAACAGCAGCCGCCCTGCCATGGCTACCGTCACTGTTATTTGCACCAGCGCCCCTGGAGGAAGCACGGCCTGTGTCTGGGCAGCACTGTGAGACGCAGCATGAGAGGCGATACGCTCGTGCAAAGGGCGTGTGTGCCAGGCTGACAGTGGCCCAAAGGGATGCAGAGCCTGGATATGCAGGGACGCGATCTCATAGAGCAAGCTTGCGCCTGAGAGGGTTGCCGCACCAAGCACTGCCTCTCGCCGATCAAGGATAGGCGCTGCTTCCGTTGCTCCAGAGGTGTGCCAGGATGCAAACGTTTGCTGCAAGGGAGGCAGCCAAGAGAGCCTCTGCTCAACGGGCAGGACATCGACATAAGATTGGGCAATGACGGTTGACGGGCTCATAGGGTAGATATGCTCCTTACTGCTCCCGGCCTGGCGCGCGGTCATCCTGCCAGTCCTACTCACCCAGGCTCCCGGTGCTGCCCCCATCGACACCCCAGACACTGCCCGTGACATAGGAAGCGCAGTCGGACGCCAGAAAGACCACCACGTGCCCCACTTCTTCTGGCTTTCCCAGCCGAGCCAGTGGCAGCCTGCGCAGACGCAACTCGTAGCTCACTGCTTCCTCGCGAGGACGGTGGTGCTGCACCGAGAGAGTGTCTTTCAGGCCCCCCGGCCGGTTCCACAGGTTGGTGTCAATGGGACCTGGGGCTATCGCATTGACGCGGATGGTCGGGCCTTCCGACCACGCCAGCATTTTGGTCAGTGCCAACACCGCCGCTTTCGTGGGAACGTAGTCCGGGAAGTGCGGCTCCGGGTGACGGGCCAGATCGGAGGCATTGTTGACGATACATCCACTGCCTCGCGCATGCATGAGCGGCAGCACCTTTCTGCTCGCTCGCACGTAACTCATGAAATTGACCTGCCAGGTGTGGATCCAGTCTGCATCCTCAACCTGCTCGAAGGGCCGCACAACGCACACGCCGACGTTATTGAACAGGATGTCGATGCATCTGTCATAGGGAGCCAGCGCCTCGTCAATGCCTGCATGGACGCCTATCCTGGTGGAGAGATCGGCCACTGCCGTGCTGACGGTGCAGCCGCGAGCGTGCAGCTGGTAGGCGAGATCACCCAGGCGTTGCTCATCGTTGTCGATGAGCGCCAGGTGCGCTCCTTCGGCGGCAAACGCACGAGCAGTCGCGGCTCCGATGCCACCGGCTGCACCCGTGATCAGTACCACTTTTCCGGCCAGACCCATGTCCATGGTATAGTCGCTCCTTTCGAAACTATGAGATCATGTGAGCCTCTCTACTGGGGTGTTGTGCAGAAAAGGCCACTTCGATCCAGACGACTGTCAGCGGCTGGTCAGAAGAGGTGTTGGTGATACTTCTCACCAGTCCGGTTGGCACCGCGACGCAGAGACCCGTGGCGCCAGAGACCCGCTCGTCTCCTACGAGCATGCTGGTCTCCCCCTGCACCACGAATACGACCTCCACACCTTCATGGCATCGATAGGGGCCAAGGGTCCCTCCAGGAGGAATCGCTGCGACCGTGAAGGCTCGCCACGAGCCGGTGAGGAGAGCGCCCAGATCGACTGTGGCTGCACGAATCGGGCAATCCGCCCCACGTAGTGAAGGGAACTCCTGTATATTCTGCTGGAGTGCGATGTGGGTCGGCTGTCCTCCCGCGCCAGCGCCGGGAAACACTTCCACAACGAACAACTGCATGTCCTGGCCCGCGTGGTTCGCGATGGCATGCCTGCTGCCGATGGGAGTGGTGATGAGATCACCCGCAGAGACCTCCAGCGGGGTGCCATCCAGGTACATCGTGGCGCGTCCCGAGAGCAGGTAATAGACCTCCTCCGTTTCGCCGTGCGTGTGTTCGCCGCAAGACGCACCCGGTGGGATCACGACGAACTCGACGGTGTGCCAGGGATGTCCGAGATGCATCCCGTAGAGTAACATCTTCCAGTGGCAGACACCCTCACCCCCTACCAGCGCCCGCGTTGTTCCCAGTCCTACGGTGGTGTTGGTAATGGGACCGTATGCTCGACTGCTCGCTGCTGTGATCATACTGCTTTTGTCCTTTCTAGAAAACTGGTGTTGTCCTTCTTCTGCCTTTAGGCGCACAACGCCTCGATGGCGGCACGGATCGTGCCCTCCTCGACTTGCGTCAGCACGGTCCCCCCTGTCCTATGAGGAACTCCTAGCCGCTCCAGCAGGACCATATCGTATTTCCCACGTACCGGAGGCAGGTAGCCGCGCTTGTTATCATGCGCCAACAGTTCCAGTAGCTCCGAGGCGCTGAAGTGTACAGGGATCGAGGTTGGAGCGCCATTGAGACGCAGGAGTGTCAGATGGGCTTCCTCCTCCTGTCGAGATAGCATGCCCAACATGCGCGAGATCCGTGCCGCAACAACCATGCCAATCCCAATGGCAAGGCCGTGGGGTATCGTCCCGTTAGAGCGCAGTTCCAAGGCATGCCCGACCGTATGCCCGTATTCCAGGATGACCGCATCATGCTTTTCCAGGGCATCCTGGCCCATCACCGCGCATTTTGCTTCGATGCATAAGGCGATAAAATGCTGCACTTGCGCTTCTGTATATATCCCATCCTGGCGCAAGGTCGCGGCGATTTCATCGTAATGCTGCGGGCAGATAGCCAGCACGTTTTTGATCAGTTCGCACAGCGCCGACCGTATGTCGATCGTGGGCAGATTGCGCAGGTAGGAGAGATCGGCCCAGACAAATTCCGGTGGGTAAAACTGCCCGAAATGATTCTTCCCTGCGTCCGAGTTCACCCCTTGCTTGAGTGAGAGACAGGAGTCAGACATCGCCAGGAGCGTCGTCGGAATATGCACCAGCCGCGCGCCGCGGAAGAAGAGGGCTGCCAACAGACCCGCGACATTGCCTACCAGTCCTCCTCCCAGTGCGATGATGCAGGAGCGCCGTGTGGCTCCGGCGCGTATCGAGTCGTTGCCCAGGCGATGAATCGTGACCAGGTTTTTTGCATGCTCACCGCCCTGGAAGGTGAGGAGCGTGCAGCGACCGATGGAAGACAGCCGCATCCAGGCCTCTTCTGCGAGACGGGCGGGAAACGTTGCATCGGTCACGAGCACGAAGTGGTCGGTCTCCAGCGCGTGCAGTTTCCCCAGCAACTCCGGCCATGCACCACCAGAGCGCAGGTGATAGGGATAGGAGTATTCCCTACGAGAGGCATACTCGCTCAAGCGGATCTCCCGATCCAGTCCAATGGTCGCGTTTTCAACGAGTTCCATACGTTCTGCCTTTTCTATGCCCGCTTGAGAGTGACAAGGACTTTGCCATGCATCCTGTGTTCCGCAAGTGGCAGCAATCCATCCTGCACGAGTGCATCCAGCTCAATGACCTGGTCCACCACATTGCGGGTGAGGTCGGTTGTTGCCAGCAGCGTGAGCGCTGCCGGGAGATCGATGTCACACACGTGCCCGTTGGAGCAGCGCAGTTCGATTTCACCGAGCACCATCGCACGCAGATCAAGCGAGCGGTATGCCGCTTGCAACCCTACCAAGAGCACACGCCCACCTCGTCGGACCAGGGTCAAGGCCTGCTCCGGCGCACCTGGCGCCCCGCTGGCCTCGATCACCACATCCGCCCCTACGCCGCCGGTGAGGCGGCGCATGGCGTGCTCGGGGTCTTCGCGCCGCGCATTGACCAGGAATGATGCACCCAGTTGGGCTGCTCTTTCCAGACACCTCTCATCGACATCGATGGCAAGAATGGGGGCGATGCCTTGGGTCTGCGTGGCGGCGAGGATCAACGACCCGATGCTTCCGACGCCGATGAGCGCAAGTACCTGTCCCGGCTTTACGCCGCTGCACCGGAGGGCATGCAATGCAATAGCCACCGGCTGGGCCATCGCGGCGCTCTCATCGCTACATCTCGTGGGCACCAGGTGGCACATGCGTGCAGGAACCTTCGCCAGTGCAGCGAGTCCTCCATCAGCGTGCAGCCCGAACACAAAATACTGTACGCACAGGTTGCTCCGTCCCTCCAGGCACCAGCGACACTGCCCACACCACCAGGCAGCCCCCGGCACGACCCGCTGACCCACCGTAAGACCCTCTACCTCTGGGCCTACCGCCGCAATGCACCCGACGAACTCATGCCCCAGGATCACCGGACCACGATGCCCACTTGCCGGATGCCGGACATCGAGCGGAATGAGTAGCGGGCCATGCGCAAACTCTCCGGCGTCCGTCCCACATATCCCACCCATGAGCACCTCAAGCACCACCTCTCCCTGGCCTGGCCCGGTGGGATCGGGCCTGTCTTCGATCCGCACATCTCGCCTTCCATGATAGACAGCAGCCTTCATCGCCTTCCTCCTTCTTCTCATGCTGGACGTGTGCCAGCGTAACGCTCACGGTTTGACAGGAGAGGAGAGACTTCCGGGCCGGCAGCAGATGCATGTCTCTTGCCACCGGGCTTTCTGGCTGCTAGGAGCAACGCTCCCTTCCGCTGACGCATGTGTGCTCGCTTCCTCTCCAGCAGATCGTCTTTCGTATATCTGCTTGCAGGTGTGCCTTTCGCTCGCTGCGTTCTCTCGCGCCTGTGCCTGGACATCATCTGGAAATGGAGCCAGGTACCTATCGCTTCTCTCAGTGGGTGCACTGCTTCCAGGGGTGGCGGAGAACACCCCCTTGCGGCTGCGATAAAGGTTGAGAACAGCTCGGGAGGCTCCTCACTGCTGCTCACAGGACTGGTCAGATGTTCCATCCTGAAGCGCCTGGCATCGGGCCGTATCGCTCTTTCATCCCACTGCTTCACCTGCCAGTGCTGCTCGCCCCCACTCTCTATGAGCACGGGCATACCTATCAGCGAGGCAAATAGGGTAATAGCGTCTTGGAGCATGTACTTCCATCGGTCGGGGACCTCTGGCAGCGAGAACGATACCTCCGCTGTATCGAGCATCTGCATACCATTGGCCAGAGGATCCTTCCCGGCTGTGAGGCAGATCCCTCTGACACGCAGCAGGAGCACCTGGGAGAACAACGGCCAGAGGATGGTGTCAAAGACGTGCTGAAAGCGAACTGTATCCTCTAGCAGGTCAGAAGGGCTCCCTTGCGGCGTCGGGACAGGAAGGACCAGCGGCGTGCCCCCTGCCCGAAACAGCCTGCGGATCGTTGTGGCGCCGATGTTCGAGCTGGAGTCACCCTGCTCACGCGACAGCGCGAGTGCGCCGGGCATGGCGATTATGGGACGATCAGGCGGTGGGTGCGGAGAGCGCTGTGTGCGGATGCGTGCCATCTTGGACTGCACGTATGCATCAAGGTCCTTGCCTCTCAGTCTGCGTTGGTCACGCATCTGGGACTGTGGCGCTGACCTTGCAAATGGCGGTTCATGAAGCATTGACGCACGTTTCAGTGCAGGACCGGCCAGAAGAGCAGCGGTGATCGCAAGTAGACCTACCAGGGTCAAGGCGCCAAAGGCCGGAGTGAAACTGCCGCTACGCTCCAACAGCACACCGATGAGCGGGGGACCAAAGGCCGACGCAGGAGCCGAGATGACGGACACCACACCCTGGGCGGTTCCCGGTCCCAGAGCGCGTGCCTTTCCGATGCGTCCGGCCTGGTCGAACACCGCTGCATAGGGCAGCGTCGTCCCACAGGCCAGCAGGGTGATGCCCCAGGCGGTCAGAAGTGGAACATGCAGGGGCAGTGCCAGCAGGATCACGCCGCTACACGCCAGCAGCGTTCCCGTGCGGAGCAACAAGACATGCCCGCAGCGCCCTCGTGACAGCATCCAGCCACCCAGCGGGCGAAAGAGCATGCCTGCGAGCAGTCCCCATGCGCCAATCAGCGCTGCAACCCCCACAGGCATCCCATAGGATATGGCCAGGTACAGCGCCAACCAGGGTGCAATAGCCTGACCCAGCCCAAGCGTCCCAAAGTGGACGAGGCCAAGCGACCAGAGAGCCCCGGAGTGCCATGCCTCCCGGAGACGGCGCGGGCGTGGTACGACTGGCACCAGCTCGTCACGCAGCGCCACCACACAGCCGCCTGCCGCCACGAGTCCCAGCAGTCCCCATGCCACGAACGCGCCTTGCCAGCCAAAGAAAGCCTGCAAGGAAGGCGTGGCAAACAGGCCCAGAGCGGCTCCCGCCTGCATCGCGCCTCCGAACACTCCCTGTCCAAACGCCGCGTAAGTACCCGCACGTGCTGCCTGTGATGCTGCCACAATGGCCGCGCCTGACCCCAGCCCGATCAGGGCCCGCATGCACACGATCCAGACAAGATTGGGGAAAAGCGGCAAGAAACACCCTCCGCTTCCAACGAGCAGCAGTGACCCGAAGAGCACCCGGCGAGAGCCCCAGCGGTCTGCAAAAACGCCTCCCAGCAGGTAGGTGAGTCCAATCCCCACATACAGTAAGGTTGACAGCAGGCCGACCTGCCAACTACTGGCGTGTAATGCGCTCTGGAGGAGTGGAATAAGTGGTCCATAGTTGGTGAAGTGACACGCCATCGCTACGGCGGCGAGTACTAATACTCCGCTGCGCACAGCCATGCTCGCAGGGAAGTGGCGCTCTCTCGGGCGTTCCACTACTCTTAAGACGCTCACCGGGTTCACTCCTTCCTTCGTATCTCGCTCATGAGTCCATGCCTACGTGACGACTTCCGTCCCACGCCAACCTGGGCTTGTGACACAACCGGACGGTTATTGCGCTGCACTCTCATGCAATCCCGCTTCCTGTAAGACTGCCCGGTCCAGGGATGACCAGTCTTGCTCTACCCAGCCATGGGCGATGCAGGTCATCAACCGGTTGTGGACCACGTTGAGCAGGGGCATGGGCACATGAGCGCGTGCTGCTGTGCTCGAGACCAGCTGCATGTCCTTGTAGCCGAGCGGGACAGGAAATCTGGCCGGTTCGTAGGCTTTGTGTGCAATCATGGGACCGTAGGTATTGAAGACGACACAGTCGAAGAGGGTCTGCCGCACCATATCGATGATGCTCCTGCGGTCGATGCCATTGCGCTCCCCCAGCGCTAACCCTTCGGCAATCGCCTCGAGGTTGACTCCCAGCAGGAAATTGGCGATCAGTTTCACTACATTGGCCGCCCCGGCTGCTTCTCCAAAGTCAAAGATACGCTCTCCGAGGGTAGTGAGGATGGGCCGTACACGTTCCCTGGCCTCGTGGGGACCTGAGATCAGGATAGCAAGCTGTTGAGCGGCCGCCAGCTCTGGTCTGCCATACACGGTGGCCCCCAAGAAGGTGCTTTCCTGTTGCGCATACACCGCCGCGAGTTCTTCTGATGTCTGGGGGGAGATGGTGCTCAGTGAGAGATGCACGCCGCCCGAGCCGATCCGCGCTAGGATGCCATCCTCACCGATGGTCACGTGCTTGAGCGAGGTATCATCGGGGACCATCGTGATCACGATGCCACCGGGTTCGATGACGTCACCTGGCCGGAATGTCCGGCGAGCCCCTTGCTCAACTAACGGTGCCAGGTTGGCCGTATTGATGTCGTAAACACTGAGTTCAAACCCTGCGCGCAACAGATTGCGCGCCATGGGTTGTCCCATGTTACCTGTCCCGATGAACCCGATATGTTCAGACATGTCTGTCTCCTCTTGCTAGCAGTCACGACGCTTTGGTGAGAAAACCCTTCC
>WNGN01002932.1_pt1 | contig 21019 bp, 23 predicted proteins | sample 5400561 | NCBI WGS metagenome assembly WNGN01 (sample SAMN13153379, study PRJNA577476) | soil metagenome | isolation source: 115 cm soil or saprolite under Garry oak tree replicate 2 | place: USA:California | collected 2016-06-15 | reverse complement strand
CCTTTCGACTCTTTTCCACCGGCTAGTGCATGTGCTAGGGCGTCTAGCAATGTCATGTCAGCCATACCTAATCTGAGTCTCCCTAGCGCGGTTCGAGTGACGTATTTCGCCTCTATTGGGGAGGCTTTGCTGATCAGTGATGTTAGTTGTCGAATCTTGGACTCGACGGATCCAGGCCCGCCTGACTTGGCGATTCGATCTAAGACGGTATAGACTTCCTCCACGGTTAGTCGTTCATTCCCTAAGCCGACTTGGATCTTGCCTGCGAGGAAGGTTTCGGCTGCATCCCCGAGATCGCCGCGCCGTCTGTACTCGTCTGCTATTCTTGACTCCTTAACGGCGGTAACGATTGCAAGAGTTTTGATGGCTAGTTTCTCAGCAATCCCAATCTCTATTCCAAGGTAGTCAGGGTACAATTTGCCCTGGGTGAGGTAGACGACCTTGTCCACAATCTCTGGAGGTGTCTCTTTGAGAAGATCAACGAGTAGCTTCGAAATCTCGAGACGCTTCGTCGTGGCCTCGATCTTCTGATACGTCTCAACCATACGCGAGTAGAGCATTATCATTCTTCCATAGAGTGCCTGCCCGTCATCGCCCTCAGTCTTGTTGTTAAATAGATGCGATAATTACACGATCGCCAGCCGATGAATTACCCTTACGCTGCTTGGAGGAGGATCATGTTCGTCGCCGTACTAGTGGTCATCATCGTAATCGCTTTAGCACCGGCTACAACCCAGGGAACGATATTCTTACGATTCTCCAGCCTATCTTCCTCCAGCATTGTCAACCATATCTACGTCGGATTTGCCCAGATCGCGCTCCATCAAGCAGGATACCTCAATTCTAGTGGCTGGGTCATAATCTCGCAGATCTTCCCCAAAATCGACCTGTTATCAAGTCAGATGATTCCTCCAACCGTTACTTCTGCACCAATTCATTCCGGACGTTACGACGAGATCCGACTGACTTTCTCAAACTCCACTATCGTGATCGCGGGGCGTCCTATTCCAGTCGCGGCGCCCTCCATGCTTAGCAGCAACGTGACCTTGCCGGTTTCTCCGAGCGGGATAGGAGATATTCTGCTAGTCGTCGCTTTTGACTATTCGGCACTTTTCTCAACTCCGCCATCGCTCTCGTTCGTCCTAATCCGCACATCAACGGCGTAGAGCGGATCCAAGAACTGTCCTTGACCGAAACCATCAAATTAAGCCTGTTAGGGGGTCGAGAGCATGTGCGTGATCGGTAAGAACGAACTCACCGAGCTGATTCGGAGCTACAAATGCATTCATCCCTTTGACTACAGCCTCTTGGATGGCGATGGATACATTCTGACCGTCAAAGAGGAACGAACACTCCACTATCTGGAGCATCAGAATCTCGTGTCGAATGAGGTGGTCTTCACTCCTCCGAATCTTGTAGCGCACCTCACTGCCAAGAGCAAATACGGAAGGATGGGACTCTCGTTTCTAAACGCCGCGAAGGTTCACAGTGGATATGTTGGCAGACTCGCGTTGGAACTTGTAAACCTGAGTAATGAGCGGCAGCCAATTACCATCAAGCGGGGAGATCCATTAATGCATATCGAATTCCTGAAGAGAGAAGGAGAGCCCTCGCCCTACAATGGGGGTTACATGTTCCAGTTCATGAGTGAGGACGAGATCGCGGACTACGTCACCATCCTTACTCGCGATTTCAAGAATGTGTTTCACAAGGATGAACTGGCGAAGTTTGCGAAAGATCGAGTCGCGCTGGCTCCACTGGTCTAGCTCCCGACAATTGATGCGAGCGCCTTCTTCAGTACTGGGTCGTTTGTCTCTTTAGTCGCGGACTCGTAAAAATCAAGCATTTTTCTCTGCCCAGTTCGCTTTCCATATTCGTTGGCTTGAAACGCCATCTCAACCTTGTCCAGCTGATGAACCAAACGTGCCTCCCTACTCCGCCTCTCTCTCAAATCTGTCCATAGTCTAAGATATGACGCACGGCTCTTAGCTGGTAGTTTCGACACCAACTCTCGCATCGCCTTTTCTCGGTCCCTCCGCACCCTAGTTGGACCTCGGCTCCTCTTGTCCTGAGGCGCAAGGTCTCCTATGATCGCCTCTTCCAGATCGTGAATCAGCGCAAGTTTGAGAATTCTTTCAAGATCGTACCCCCGCCGCTCGCCTTCGTACAAGGCCAACAAAGCTACAGCAAACGAATGATCCGCTATGGACTCCACCCTCCCATCAACCCTCTTCTGCCATCCCTTCCTTTGTTCACGCTTGAGTTCAGCCGCGTACTGCCAAAATCTGACAAGAGGATCCAAAGCGGTCGGTGGTGTTCGGCCAAGCAAATTCTAAAAGGTTTACTTAAGTAAACGCAGATATACTTCCTCGCAAAGATGCCTCAGCGAGCAGCTAGGCTTGGTCAAGAGGATTCTAACTAGATTCGCCGTAGCCAAAAAGTCTGCTGGAGATGGCGATACGGTGTACCGATCACCGAGGATCTATCTACCAACTAAGTTGACTGACGATTCCAGCTTCCCTTTCAGAGAAGGAGACATTCTTTCGGTGAAAGTCGATGGACGCAAATTGATGATCCAAAGAGTGCGGAGAACAATCGGCCAGCGAAACAGCGCTGGTGAACCGAAACAGAGGTAATGATATTAGGGGAGTTGCAACCGCCCCCTCAGCTGATTATGTCATGTTGAGAGTTGCGGTTCAAGTTACAAACCTAAGTGGGGAACGCTACTGGGCTCACGACACTCCCCTCCCTCCGCAAGTGCAGATTGCAGTGAACATCAACATTGTCAGTCTTGACCAAAAAACAGATTCTACTGTGGAAGCTCCGTTCGTCTTTACAGTAGGCTACACTCCATCGATCGCACAGCTTAGCGTCAAGGGAAAGGCTCAGGTAACGGGTGACCGACCCGAAATTGTCCAGATGACTGAAGAACACAAGAGGAACAAGCCGCCACCACAGGCAGTAATCCAAGCAGTCTCGAGCATCGCTATGGCAGAGGTCATCATCATGTCGAAGAGCCTTGGAATCCCAGCTCCGCTTCCTCCAATCGGCCTACCTACCGAATCACCTTCGACGCAATCTATCCAAAGGAAAGAGCCAAGGTACACGACCTAATGCGCAGTTGGGCACTCCAAAATATTGGATTGATAGCATCTCTCCAAAAAATTGGAGTGGCTTCCTATCACTAAACTACCTCTGAGAATAATTTTCACGAGCCTGAGTAGAGTGGTTTAGGTTATCTCCACGCATCCTGAGATAGTATCCAGACCATCATCTTTCTGGGTTTCCGCTGCTAGAACTACAGCCTTCTAGGGCTGATAGTTGCCTCTCCTCTTCTCTCCGATCTACGCATCGAGAGGCACAAATCTTAGTATTCATCACTAGCAAAGACGAAATAATTTGCTTTTTACACCAAAAAGCAAAGCTCTAAAGCTAGTGCCGACTCTCATGAAATGAATCTGGGAGGAACGACGAGTAAAAAACGAAAGGTCTGGCTGACCAACGTCCAAGTTAACAGGATGATCAAACTTGCTGAGGATCAAAGCGAGAGGGACCACCTCCTCTTACTTCTAATGCGTTACGGGTTGAGATGTGGCGAGATAGTCGGCTGGAGAGGGCTTCCTGGAATCAGAATCAGCGACATACGAGACGAAGGAATCTGGGTCAAAGGCAAGGGATACACGAGAGGAATCGTCCAGGATCGGCTGATTCCAGTGCCCGGAGAACTGATCAGGCAGCTTCGGCACTACTTGGCAGGGACTTTTGTCGGTCACTTCCATAAAGAACACGAAGACAAAGTCTTCCCCATCTCCGAAGTCCGAGCAGAACAGATCGTGAAACAATACGCAAGAGAAGCCGGTATTGATGACTGGGAAAGGGTTGGCCCACACCGTTTGCGCGCGTTCTTTGCCACCGACGCAAAGGACAAGGGACTGGACGCGTTCACGATCCGCGACCTCATGCGCCACAAAAACATAGCCACCACAAACCTTTACGTCGGTCAATCGTCTACAGAACGACTGGCAAAACTCGTCGAAGAGCTCGCGAAAGCCTGAGACAAATCCCTCCCCGTTTGCTACCTGAAATTAGTCACGACTCACTCACGACTTTACTTACGTAATAGTTCCCGTACTTGAAGCGGACCAGCTAAAGGGAAACGGATGAAATGCAACACCATAAGGATTAAAGGCAGAACCAAGTTCTCGGGAATGCAAGTGACCTTCAATGCCTAGCAGAGCCGCCCGGGGACCGCCGAAACAGAAGACAACCATCCTTTTCAAAGCAGGCAATCTCCCGAGTAATCCCGATGAGCTATTCCGTCGAGTTTTCTGGAAGAGCGACTTTCTCGCCGGGGAGGCCCATAACTTCTGGCGGGAGGTCAAGAAGGCGGAACCTGCCGGTCTACCAATCCAAGCCTGGAAGGAGTGGATCGGCAAACGCGGAATGAGCGTCGGCCAGTTCTACAACATGATCCATGGCCTTGTAGGCGCTGGATTCATTGAAAAGAAGGATTCGAGATGGCATCTCAGCGGGGGATTCCTCCGTGAGCTGGAACAGATGCTCACCGTATACTCCACGGAAAGCGGGCTAAGATATCAACTGGCCTGACTCACGAGTAAATCTAATGAAACGGATCTATCGATTCCCAGTCGGGACCTTCACTGCCCGCCTGCCCTGAGGATCGACCTCGCCCCGTCGTATTCTGGTGTCAGATAGGCGACTACCGTCGTCAGCCTTCACCATCCTGACCACATAAAGTCGAAGAGGCTTTAGTCCATGCCTCCGCCTTAACGCGTTTACTCTTAGCCCGTTTGCACGAGTTTCTTCACTAACAACAAGAGCGTCGAGTTGCTTTCGCCGAGTCGCGGGCCCGAAAGAGTCTCTGAGCTGCGTGATTCTCGCTCGTTTAAGCCATCCCCGTGCCTTCAATAACCGCCGAAGATTACGGCGTCGAACAGCGAAAGCGTTGACAGAATGATTCTTGCTCAGCTTAGAAACGAGCCCGTCTCCTGAAATGCCGACAAAAACCAGTTCCCCAAGCTCGAAGGCCTTACCAAGCAATTTCTCATGACCGATATGCAGAATGTCAAATGTACCGCCTACGGCTACAGCTCGATAACGAAATTTCGCGTGAGACATACTGGAACACATCTGCGCGTCACCATCCGCAAGATTTTAGAATAAAACGTAGTTGCCTATGGTCAATCTCTCCAGTTTTCAGCATTTCCTAGCGAGCCCAGTCACGCGAACAGTTCATGTTGACTGTCGTATTGAGGGCGCCACCGGCTTGTCCTTGCTTAGCCACTGGCGAGTACTCCAACGCAAATATCCGACGCGGGACACTAGAACGTTGAAGAGCGAATGAGTTCCTCTCGTCGGCCTCCTCGCTCAAGATATCGCTTCGGCTTCAAAGGGAAGCGATCAGGCCGGAATCCACAAGGGGCAAGGACTGATGAGATACTTGACAGTCTGACCCGACACGCTAAGTTGATGCAAAAAGACGGGGAAGAACGAACAGTTGGGCTAGAGACGATACTCGAAATTGAATCCAACCAAGAACTTCGTCAACCTTGGCGGTTTGAGCCAGGTCCAACAGTCAAGCCCTTGAGGAGCTGGAATTCCGGTCTGTACGCTTTCGTCGCAATGCTCATGGGCGGACTCGCCTTTCTCTGGATCTACTCCAGACTGCCGCAGACTCTCAGTTTGCAGAGCTTCGCTACGATGCAGCAGGCGATATCGAGATCTGCCTTCGAAGACTGGCAGAAGGTCGCTTTGATCGCACTTTCCGCGTTCGCGATTGCGCTCGTTGCTCGTCACTCAAGAGACAGTGTGCCAACACATTTGTTGTCAACGAATTGACTTCTCGATGCATAAAGTTCCAGGCGAATGGGATACGAAGCTCGAGTATTTCATCTCCAAGAAGGTAGCCCGGGGGAGATTCGAACTCCCGTCAGCAGGTGACTCCTACCCTATCTCAGGAGGGATCCAGAGCCCACTAGGGACGCTTGCATGTCTGGCCCGTAACGTCCATGCTATGCTAGACCACTACACCACCGGGCTACGAAAAGCTCCGCACCAGCCCGGAGTTCATAAGGGGTTTCCAGGCGAGAACCATAGGTTCCCTATATACTTGTCGAAAGGCTTATATGACTTACAAGCCCCGCGCTCTCACTTTCCTAGCAAGAGCCTCTGGTGAGAGACTCCACCGGTTCGACGTTCATGGGGAGGCTCGGGAAAGGTGGAGAGTGAATCTCACGACCACGCCATCAGTTCCTGGGAGAAATCCATCGAGAATTCATGTTTGCCCGGAATGTGGAAGCGTAAATCTCATTGAAGATTTCGACCAAGGGGAGACGATCTGTCAGGACTGTGGGCTCGTGCTGTCTCAGAATCTGATGAGCCGAGGGCCCGAGTGGCGTGCATTCACTAAGGAAGAGAAGGACGAGAGGGGACGCGTGGGTATACCCACTTCGTTTTCTATCCATGACAAGGGTCTTTCCACGGTCATAGACCGTGTCAATCGAGACGCGTTCGGCCGTCAACTTCCGATGGAGACCCGGATGGAGATGCTTAGGCTTCGGAAGTGGCAGATCCGTACTCGAGTACATTCGTCGTCTGACAGAAATCTCGCTCAAGCTATGGCAGAACTGGATCGCCTCACCGACAAGCTTCACGTCCCCGCCAACGTCAAAGAAAGCTCGGCCGTTGTCTATCGAAAGGCACTTGATAACGGGCTGGTGAGAGGCAGATCTATCGCAGCCATTGCTGCAGCCTCCCTCTACGCGGCCTGCAGATCTTCTGAGACGCCCCGAACACTGAAGGAGGTAGCAGCGGCCAGCAGAATCAAGAAGAAGGACGTGGCCAGATGTTACAGACTGCTCCTACGAGAACTTGAAATGTCCATGCCGGTAGAAGACCCGATAAGATGCATATCCAAGATCGCCAGCAGAGCCGAAATTTCAATGCAGACCCAACAATCCGCGATCAGAGTCTTGAAAGATGCTCGAAAGAAGGGCGTGGTCGCAGGCAAAGACCCGATGGGTCTGGCCGCAGCAGCACTCTACGTCGCTTGCGTCCTAGAGAATGAGAAGAAGACCCAGAAGGAGATCGCCGAGATAGCAAATGTGACCGAGGTCACAGTAAGAAATAGGTACAAGGGGCTGAAAGACGCCCTTGGACTACCCGCCTAAAGGAAGAGGCTCATCGAAGATACTGGCGCATGTTCTGGACATTGTTGAAGACAGTACTCCACTGTGGATGTGTCGTAGCCCCTCCGCCGCTGAAACCATTGAGGGCGATAGAGAACTTGACCCGGGGATCGCGCGAGTAATAGTAGATAATGTCCAGTTTTCTCTTTGGGGTTGCGTTTGAAAGGCTCCTTTTCAAGGCGTTGAACAGATACTTGTTAAAGAACTCAAGCTCAATCGAAACGGAGATTCGTTCGCTCATTCTCCCACTTGAATGCAATGCGTAACACGTTAGTCATGAATATTTATGACTATACATTAGAACCGACACTCCCCTATCTTTCAGCAAACTCTGGAAGCCTGCGGCAATCTCCGGGACTCCGTAGATTCCGGGCCCCTGGCCAAGCAAATGTGGTGCCATACTTCTCGCGACCCGACTGGGGTTACAACCACGATTTTACCCCAAGCTTTTGAATAGTTCAATGGAAGTCGAGATGCAGGAAAAGCAAACGATGCTTCTTGTTCTTTTCGTGGCCTGGTTATTTTGGTTTGCGCTCTTCCTTTCGATGGGAATCTAATTCTCCGCTATTGAAGGCACGCTTAAATACGCCAGAAGACCATTCCATGCTTGTGGACGACCACAAAGGAGTCTTAGGCTTCTAGAATGGCCGATGTTTGTTCGACCTGCGGCCTTCCAAAGGACCTATGCGTTTGCGGCACTATAAGCATGGAGCAGCAAACCGTAAAGGTCCGAATGGAAATGCGGAAATGGGGCAAACCAGCTACCATTGTCGAAGGCATTGACGGGAAAAGCGTCAACCTCTCAGATCTTGCGACGAAACTTAAGACATATTGCGCCTGTGGCGGCACTTCCAAGAACAACTCTATCATCCTCCAGGGAGATCATCGGGACAAGGTCAAGAAGGTTCTAGTAGGCTACGGATTCCCCGAAGCCAGCATAGAGCTACATTAGAGAAACGAGATTTGTCATCTATCCTCGACGTTCTTCGATCCATCCGCAGGAGTACAAGAGGTCCACTCTCATGCCCTCAATGTAGAGCAGCTGTGAAACGTTCCAGGGCACCGCTGGAAGGGTGGATACTTCCGACCCGATATCTATGCGACAAGTGTGGTTATTCCGGCTTCCTGGCATTGGAGGAGGAACGGCCGGAGAAGTAAGTGCAGAATCACTATCGTGACTAACTGGAGTTTCCGCGATTCCAGAATTCGACAGTGCGCTTCAATCCGTCTTCAAGAGTGTAGCGAGGCCGCCAACCGATCTCTCTGTTGATTCTCACGTTGTCTAGCACGAGATACGCGGGATCCTGACTCTGCGGTCGTTGCGGATAACCAGGGGGATAGGATCCAAAGACAAGCTTGCCCTTGAACCCTGTCAACCCGGACAGTTTCTTCGCCAGTTCTGCATTCGTAACGGGATTGCCCGGTGACACGTTGTAGACGCCCCCGACAGCTTTCTCGGACTTCGCGACGTCCAGGTAAGCATCGACATGATCCTCCGCGAACATGTAATCACGAATCGAATCAGGCGCACCGATGTAGCACGTCTCTCCCGTTAACATTTTGGAGATCAAATATTCTGCGTAGAAGCCGCGCTCCCGGACCCTGCCATAGCTGTTGATGGGTCTCAATACAGTTCCTCGGAGGTGGTAAATCCGATTCGCCATCTGGACATACTGATCAGCAGCCGCCTTCGACACCGCGTACGGGGACGCTGGGTTAAGGAGCGCGCTTTCTGGGATCGGTCGGCCGCTGGGTTGCCAGCCATAGACCTCTGCAGTAGAGGCTGCAATAAGCCTCGTGTTCGGCGACTGCCTAAGGATCGAATGGACAAGGTTCACGGTTCCATCAAAATTGATCCCAATGTATGGATAGGGATCGTCGAATGATAACCTTACCGGAGTGATCGCTCCAAGATGGAAGACAATACTTGGATCGGAAGTTTCTACGGCGGAGAGAACAGAGTGAAATCTGATCAAGTCACCCTCGATCAGGTGAATTTTCGGGATGATCTTTTCTATTCTCTTTAGCTCCCTTTCTGAGGAGTGTCTGACTAAGCCGTAGACATCGTCTCCCTGCTCCACTAGTTTTGCGGCGAGTCTCGAACCGATGAATCCGGTGATTCCCGTGAGTAGAACGTTCAATCTAGGTGACTCCTCAACTGTTTCTCCGCGTCTTCGAGCTCCCTTAAGGAATTGATCGTAATGAACGAACCTCCATGTCTGTACGCGGCTACCTTACCCACCTTTGAAAGCTTGGGAAAAGTTGTTCTCTCAACATCACCGATTCGGGGAAGATGCTTCACGATCTCGTGCTCAAAGACGTAAATTCCCGTCGAAATATTCACATCTTTCAATAACGGTTTCTCCAAGAATCCCCGACAGTAATCACGCTCGTCCACCCTGACCAGCCCGAAAGGAAGCCGCGGGTGAACAACTGCCATAGTCAACAGGGCACCGCTTTTCAGATGCTTCGCCAGCATCGATTTGAGTCTGAGGTCGGTGATTTGGTCACCATTCAGAGCAAAGAAAGTCTGATCGTCAACGTAACGGCTTATCGCAAGCCCGAATCCTTCCCCAGTTCCTCCCGGTACCGTGTGGACACTGTACTGTATTTTCACGCCAAAGCGTTCTCCATCCCCAAAGTAGTCGATTATCTGGTCTTTTAGATACGCGACGCCCATAACTATGTTCGACACCCCGTTGGCTTTGAGCCACTCGACGACCCATTGTAGAAGCGGCCTTCCACCTACTTTGACGAGACCCTTGGGCAAGTCTGTCGTTATGGGTCTCAGCCGAACACCTTCACCTCCCGATAGAACGACCGCGGTTCTTGGCCAATTCGAAACCCTTCCCAACGCAGACTTCGAGCAGCGATGCATTACGGAATAGGTATAAGCGTTCCATCCCGCGGGCCATGTCGACTCGCATGAAGCGTGGCAGGAATCGACCCAGAGACTATAGTATTCTTAGGCGTCTAGATCTCCCGATTTGAAACTGGGTCGATTTATTGTTAGAGGTAACTCCAAACATTGAATCTCACATCGAGTAGAACGTTACCTGCCTATTCACGACCAAATCACGATACCGAGTCGGACGCCCTGCACAGATCAGAGTCGTGCCAATAAACCACATTGAATGAGAGCTTATGGACCATCTCAGTAACAAAGAAATAATTAGATGGCCCCGCGTCGCTCGGGGAGAAGTCGATGAGCGAAGACCCTCCAGCCGCAAAATACGTCGTTGAGATCGTTGCGCCCGAGAAGCCAGCGCCCACACCAAAGCAGTATGTTCAAGACTTGAAAGGTGTGGCTGGAGGGAAACAGATCGCTAGAATGAAAAAGGAGGCAGTCGCCTGCCCTGTCTTGAATAAGACAGTATCTTTTGTCCAGTGTTTTGCATGCCCAAATTTCATTCGCAGAGTCAAGGGAAGAGTAGATTGCAGGGGTCTGCCACTCCCGTCTACTTAGAATCGGAAATATAGCGTGTTCTGTCCGGTCTACTTGAATCTAGAGATACGCCATGTTGAGCGTCATCGAGATTCTCGACTCTCGCGGAAGTTTTCGCAGAACCAGAAATAGTGCAAGACATTGCGCTAGAATTGACTCTGAGAGACTTCTAGCCCGAGCACTAGCTTTGCCAAAATATCGTTAAGGGGTGTGCTTACTCCGACTGCTCCTCCTAGCCGCGAGATCATACCGTTCAACTGTCGAATCTCAGTCTTTCGCCCAGCTTCAATATCCTGAAGCATCGACGACTTGTTCGTCGGGGTCGAAGCTAAGATCTTTTGAAGCAAGGATTTCGGTGATGGCTTGAGAAGAATCCCGTTTGCACGAGCTACGGCACTACCTTCGCCGATTATCTCTAACGCCACCTCGCGGAGTTCAGGGGTCTTCTGCAAATCTCCATTTCTAACACGCGTAAGAGCTGAGATAGGATTGATTGCTGAATTCACGATAGCTTTAGTCCAGAGTACTCCTTGGATGCCTTTTGTGATGATTGTGGAGAAGCCGGCTCTTCGAAAGGCCATCTCAATAATGTGGCATCGTTCAGAAACCGTACCGTTCGTTTCTCCGACCCAAGTCATCCCGCTTCCGGTATGAACCACCTCTCCGGGTCCAGTTGTCACAGCACCCTCAGTAGTCGTACCAGCAATGATCGAATCTGAACCGAGGTGATTCTGCAGATTCTCAACACTCCCAAGTCCATTCTGAAGGCTGAATTTCTCGATAAGTGATGCCACCTCTTCCGTGTCGTAAGCCTTTACCGTGACCATTACGAGTTCTGGACTGTCATGCCTCGTCAACCCTGATTTTGTTTCGATGTAGGCCCGAACAACCCTTCCCGAGAGTTCCCTGAGCCGAACGCCCTTATTCTTAATGGAGGCTGCGATGCGCCTGTCGTGATGTATCAGGAGAACGCTGTGTCCAGCCCTGTACAGCCGACTGCCGAAAAGACACCCGATTGCTCCGGCGCCGACAATGGCGATACGCAAGGGTTCAGATCTTCCACTTGGAATTGAGCTTTGCTCGTTGGTCTTCGCCCATTCTGAACACGTTTTGTTCCTGAGGGAATACTCCGTTTCGAACGTCAATTGTAAAGTTCTGAAGTGCTTGCCTGATCATTGCTGCAACATCTGCGTAGCGTTTCGCAAACTTCGGCGTGAAATTGGGATACAATCCAATTATGTCATGAAGCACGAGGACCTGTCCATCACAGAATCTTCCGGATCCAATCCCGATGGTCGGCACTGACACTGTGTCCGTTACAAGTTTAGCAATTTCCTCAGTTACCATTTCTAAAACAATTCCAAAGACTCCGGCCTCCTCAAGCGATTTGGCGTCATCAACGAGTCGGTCGACCGAAGAGATGCTCCTTCCCTGAATCCTATAGCCGCCATGTAGCGTTGCCGTCTGCGGAGCGACCCCGATGTGTCCCAGCACAGGAATCCCCATGCTCGTGATGGACTCCACAATCTTTGAAACTTCCTTGCCTCCCTCAATCTTGACAGCCTCCATGCCTCCTTCTTTCACGAATCTGCCCGCCGTGCGGATCGCTTCTTCTGAAGAGACCTGGAAACTCATGAAGGGCAAATCCCCGATTAAAAGAGGGTGGGTCGCACCTCTCTTAACAGCTCGGCAAACTGGTAAAAGCTCATCGACTGTGACTGGGATTGTGTTTTCATAGCCCAACACCACCATTCCGTACGAATCACCTACGAGAATTGAATCAACCCCGACTCCATCTGCAATCGCCGCAGTTGGATAGTCGTACGATGTTATCATGACGATTCTGTTTCTCTCGGTCTTCATCTTCCTAAATGAGGAGACGGACACTTTTCTCCTATCAGGGGCGTTGTCAGGCTTCAGTTCTTCGTCCGCCCCTTGAGATAATGAATGATTTGTTCTATCGCATTCGCTAAATTAGCGTCGTTATTGAAGTTCGACGCGTGCATCTCCAGTTGGTTTTGCGTCAGCTTCGTCATCTTGTTGGAAGCTTTGACCAAAGCTGGAATAGCTCTGACTACATTGTCAACAATTGATATTGAAGCGACCTGTGATGTTCGTGACAGCGGGTTTAGGTCGACTGCGATAACCTTCTTCCCGTCATCATCGAGGGCTTCAGCCCTGTCCCCATCTTCGAGTGGGATCAAGACTACATCCGCTTTTCCGATCCCGTTGGGGTCCACTTTCGCTCGAGGACTGGAAATGCCTCCTATGGTCTTGCTAGCCGCCGAACCAACGCCAAGGATCTCTTTTGCTCCGAATTTTCTCAAGTAGCGGGCGATCACTCGTTCTCTTTCAGGTCTGCGATGGAACAGATTCACTTCGATAGAGGCAGAAACCGTGGATGCCAAGCTCACTATTTCCCTGCCGACAAGTGCAGCGGTGTTTCCGTTAACAGATATCACGGGCCGTTGCGCCTTCAGAAGAAGTGCTGCTGCGGCTAGAGTTGCAGCTGAAGCAGCGGGCAGAGTCCTCTCACCCATGATGTAGTCAAAAGCTTCCCCTCTTCCGTGGGCGATTAGGCCTTGTGGAACTACTATGCCTTTGGCTGTGGCTTTTACGAGACTGTCACGTGTTTTGAGTGACTGAAAACGGGGATGCTGTGGGCTGAAGCTCAGATCAGATGCGCTCCTGACCGTGCCACTGTCGATATTATGGGGTTTAGTTCACGGCTACGGAAAACTGCCTCGACGCGAGAAGCGTCTTCGTGTGGGGCGAGACAAAACAGCATCTCTCCTAGCATCATCATACTACAAGCAAAACCGGACAAGTCCAGTAGATTCATGACTCGTCTCAATCGAGACGACATCAGTTCTATGCAATTGGAGAATTTTCTAGATAGGGTCATGAAATTGGATTGCGAAACGTCTCGAAGAAATTTTTCTTCGAGCGCCCTTCCGCAAGTGTTGATAGCTTTCTTAAGTTGGGCGTCCCCAAGTACGGTTCTGGTCGAAATCGGTCCGAAGCCGCCCGATACTATCCGCAAGGATAGGGGCAGGTTTAGCTTTCGCACCTTACCGATTTCTGGAGCTCCAGGCACGGTTCTAGCCGTGAACCCTCCGGAGAAGACCGATGCAACCGTGCCCAAGCCCGTCTGGCACTCCACCTCGCAGATGTGGGCTATCTGCGCAGCCTGAGACATCGAAAACGATAGTCCCATGGCTTCGTTCAAGGCGAGGGATAGACTCAGGGCACCTGCACCACTCGTCCCATAGCCACAGCCTGAAGGGAGTCTGCTCTCATGAGAGATCTCAGCGTGCCATGACCTGCCGTCGAGCTCGACGTACTTTCTTGCGACATTATTCGAAACGGCTTCGCCAGCCAGCGGCTGACCATTGAACGTAGATACGATGCCAGGATGTCGCGTCTTTCGAAGGGTGACTCTTGTGGTTACCCCGTTGTCAAGTGCCACTCCCACTCCGGTTGAGCCTACTCTAAGCGGGTTCCAGGAAAGATCATGAACTCGAAAGAAACCGGTAATATTGCAGGGTGAGAACGCTGAAGCTTGGCTTGTCGTCGTTCCTGACCTCCTTGTTGCATGATGCAGTGGCAATTGCTCTATTCCAAATTATTCTACTTGCAGCTTCTAAGAATGAGGAGATTTTGAAAATGTTTGGACCAAGGAGGGCAGAGTCGAGACTTCACGGCGAATCGAAACATCGACTGTTGGGTCCTGACGAATCTGAAGAGCGGATGATAGGAGACATAGCTTGGGGCGTTTTCTTGCCATCTTAAGCGGTTCTACGTTTTTACGTAAATAAAGTAGTAAAGCCCTTGGACGCGTATCTGGAACGTAGACGTTTGTCATAGCAACAATATTGACTAAAAGAGATCAAGCTCTTTGATTCTGGGGCAGGAAATCCAGTTCATCTCCACCTCTGGCACGACAACTAGTTGCTCAAAGGCGATGCGAAGATATTAACTGAGAATAATGAGTAGCTATGCACTTCGAAAGACGTTCCCGTTGAAACTTGGCGTGGAAAGCATGTTTGAGGAAGAGCTGAAGGCCCGATGCCCAGACTGTAGTCAGTCGCTGACATTCGTCCGAACCAAGTCTCACGAGAAAAGATGGTACTGTTACGGGTGTGAAAAATACGTTGACCACATCCCCGAGACACCGCTCATAAAAGACGCCCATGCTAAGCTCGAAGCCCTAAGCGGCCTTCAAGTTGTGGATTCGCACGGAATATTGGTAGGAAGAGTCCGGAAGGCGATTCCCACTGATTCAGGCGACATCAAATCTCTATTGCTGTCAGTGGATAAGGAACAGTTCAAAACGCTGCTCGATGACAGAGACTTGTCGAGAGAGTTTGAGATCTCCCACGAGAAGATCGCCACTGTTGGAGACGTTGTGATTCTTGCAGACATCTTCTCTCCGAGCGCTCTTGCCCCCGCAAGACCGAACGATATGGTGCAGGGAGCCCGCTGGTGCGGAAAGTGTGGTGCTCAACTTCTACAGGGCGCGAAACACTGCATCAAATGCGGTTTATTACTAGATTCGACCGATTGCCCAACTTGTCGAGCAACGAATCCGATCGAAGCAAAATTCTGTAAGAACTGCGGCAACAAGATCTCGTAGACAATCACACAAGACAACGCACGACGAAACAGCTCCAAATGCAAGTGGCCAAGACGGGACGTGGCCTTACAGAATTCCCCTATTCCGAGAGAAACCGTCCAGGTAGAAACTGAAGCAGCAACAGACCAAGGGATACTGAGGATCAACACGCCCTCCCAGTTCAGAACGGACTGTCCAACGGGAAAATTCGACCGAATCCAAGTCTGCATACTCAAGTTTGATTCGAACTCTTGCACAAAACCCGAGTACATGACTACCAGCGCGACACTCTGGATAAACGCGGCAGCGCCCATCTTGGAAGCAGGACCAAACATCCGGAGCGTTCTGTTGGGAGCTTTAGAATCCGTTGAAGAGTCAACTTCAGAATGTTCGTCTATCCTCGATGCCTTACTGCTATCTTGCCTCGTTCGGTTATCTCTGAAGGCGAAAATGATGGTCCCGCCTCCGCATATCAACAAGAGTATTCCCAGTGATCCAAACGATAGAGAAGAGTAGATCGCGTTTGCCCACGCTCCAAGAGCCTGCGGGTCTTCTACCCGAAATACTGCAAGTATGGAAAGAAACAGGCCCGCTACGATGCCTGCGGCACCCGTGAGAATCTTGGTGGTTCTCCCGTCGTTCTGGGAAGTGAAGATTGCTTGCAGACCTCTTAGTCCGCTCTTCCTTCGACGACTGGCGCGTATCAACGAATCAGCTCCTCCTACTTGCATGAATATCTCATGGTTCCGCTATCAAGTGACGCGAATAAAGGCTATAACACTACTACGGGCCGCGAACCTTCCGCCTGTAGTCGGAGACGAAAGGATTGAAGGGGCTAATTCTTGCTGGTGGATTTGCGACGAGACTGCGACCTCTGAGCTGTTCCAAACCGAAGCTACTTTTTCCTCTAGTCGGAGTGCCACTGATACATCGAATGGCCGAATGGTTTGCACAAGGAGGCGTTACCGAGTTGATACTTGCAGTCAATCATCTCTCAGACAAATTGAGGATTGAAGTCGCCCGGGAGAAACTCGAAGCCAAGACGGTGTTGTCAGTCGAAGAAACTTCTCTTGGAACGGGCGGGCCCATAAGCTTCGCAAAACCCATGCTGAGTAAGGACGAACCATTGATCATCGCAAATGGCGATGTGATCAGCGACATTGACCTTCGAGGACTAATAGCAGCTCATACAAGGACAGGAGCAGAGGCAACAGTCGCTCTCGTTTCCGTCGAGGATCCACGACCCTTCGGGTTAGCCACACTTGATGCAAATGATCGTATCATCGGATTTGAGGAGAAATCCGAGGCCAAGCATAACCCTGGGTGGATCAATGCGTTCTGGTATGACATCGGAAAGATTCCAGACTACATAATCGCAAATAGGGAGCTATTGAAACGGCCAGAGTATCAAAAGACAGACAAACGGGAAAAGAAAGGTCAGATGCTAGAAATAACAGAGCCATCTTTCGTTGGGAGAAACTGTATCCTCGAAAGCGGCATCAAGCTCGGACCAAACGCGATCTTGTCTGAGCGGGTGAGCATGAAGAAAGGAGCCGTAGTTCGAGAGACCATCGTGTTTGAACAGACGACCCTGAGTGAAAATTGCTTGGTTGAGGATTCCATTATCGGAGAAGGAGTCACAGTCGGGAAAGATGCAAAGATAGGCAAGGGATCCATAATCGCGGGCCAGGTGGTCCTCCCCGAAGGAGCAGTCATCAAACCCGGTTCTATCGTTCTGAATTAGACAAGGAATATCAAGCGAAAGGTAGACCAGAGTTGACTGCACCTATAGAATCGGGTCCAGTTTCGCTTCCCTTTTCAAGAGCAAGCAAATACTCGTGGGTCGAGACGGACGGACTTCCAGCCAGATGCTCGCGGAAGGGGCAGTTGCAGGGATGCTAGCACAAGGAAATAGTGTAGAAGACTGCGGAATAATAACCACGCCCGGGCTGCAATTCCTGGCAAAGATCAGCAGTGCTCCCGGACTCGTAATTACTGCAAGCCACAATCCGCCCGAGTACAACGGCTTCAAGGTCGTAGATTCTGATGGGATTGAGATTCCCCGCGAGAAGGAGGAAACGATCGAAAGCTTAGTCGTGAAGGATTCGTGGAAGGTGAGCAAGACCCCGGGACAGCGTGTACAGCGGAATCTGCCGCTCGAACCCTACCTGGCAAGTGTCAAAACCTTTGTGGGGGAACCGAAGCTTGCAAATCCGCTGAAAGTTGCGGTTGATACGGGTAACGGGGTATCATCATTGACTACTCCTGTCTTGCTTCGAAGCATCGAGTGTAGCGTAGTCACAATCAATGATAACATCGATGGGAGATTTCCGGGTCGAACCTCTGAACCAAGACCGGAAAATCTCGGGTCTCTATCCGCGCTGGTCCGACAAGAGAAAGCCGCGTTCGGAGTGGCTCATGATGGAGATGGGGACAGGGCAGTTTTCGTGGATGAGACAGGCGTGGTCCATTCAGGCGATAAGAGCTTGACACTGATCGAGGATGAGGTTCTGAGGAAGAATCCGGGCGCCAAGGTGATCACTCCCGTCAATTCGTCCATGTCAGTAACGGAAGTAGCTCGGAAGCGAAAGGGAAGAGTGATTCTGACCAGGGTGGGAAGCATACATGTCGCGAGGACGATGCTTCGTGAGAAAGCGATACTTGGCGGGGAGGAGAACGGAGGGATCTTCTACGCTCCACACCAGCCTGTCAGAGACGGAACAATGGCCACCGTGCTGATCCTCAATTCTATAATCGAAAACAGAATGCCTCTTTCCAGGCTGATGGCTCGTCTACCGAATTTCTTCATGGCCAAGGAGAAGCGCAAGTGTCCGGATGAGAAGAAGAATGATGTGATGAAGAGGATGCGTAAGAGGCTCGGAGATAGAGTGACGAGTACGATAGATGGTGTTCGCGTCGACATCAAAGACCGGGGCTGGTTCCTTGTCAGATCGAGCGGAACAGAGCCTCTAATACGAATCTACATGGAAGGAAAGACTGAGAACGATCTGAAGAAGCTCCTAGACGAGTTCAAACCGCTCTTCGACGAAACAATCGGACGCTAAACTACGGCGGTTATTTTCCATCGGGAGTGACTTTCAAATGCTGGCCTGTCACCCGAGGAGACCTACTTCCGCGTCGCAAGGATCATATTGGCGGCCCCCTTTTTTTCAGGGTGCTCCCGCCAGTTGAAAGCGCTCTGGGCGAGTCTTCCGATTCACGGCGCAGAATGGGACCATCGACCGTTTTCCCATCTGCAGATTAGCTGCATAGTTCAGCGTGAGGATCTCGGGATCTCAAATCGCCTGCCCCCATTACGGATCAGGGCTTATTCTGCGCTTGTCCGGGTTTGAAAAAGAAGAGTCTGGGGTTTCCTTTTTTCGAAGAGCCGAGGGAAGAAAAATTACGGTTGTTATTTCCTTCCGAGGTCCGAATTTCGTGTTGCGTGGATCAAGTGCAATTGATATCTCTTGGGAGGTAGCGGGTCTGGTAACGGTGGATGGTAACAGGATGTCGGCGAGAGGGACTGTGTCCCCGACAGGTGAGGAGGGTAGCAAGCTTCTGGGAAATGTTCGACCAGGGCTAATTCTCGGTCTTCCTCCAAGTCTTCCTGACGACTCCAGAAATGACCTTGATCGGATCCTCCATTTCATGTAGAAGTCTCGTACCTCGTCTTTGTTGTTTCTCTCGTTCTTCTTCTGAATCCAAGACCCTGCCGACCAATAGCGCGATCCTTCTGGGAGATTGAATCGTTTGGACCAAGCCTCTCTTCTCCAAGTACTTGATGTAGAGCGGTCTCTCTCCGGGAAAGCATGAGATGGCCGGCCGACCCAGCAAGGCTGCCTCGACGGTCATCGTGCCTCCAGATCCGATAAAAGTGGTCGAATAGTTGATGAGGCTCGTCGCGTCGACGATATGATCGATGACTCGGACCTTGTTCCCGAACTTTTGCCGGAGGACTGGGGCTTGTCGACCGTACCTTGTCGAAATAACGATTTGGGCGTCCAGTTTGCGTTTCAGGATTTCCTCAGCGACTGGACCGATCACTGGCACCTTGTCGCTCGCTTTTCCCTCCAGGTATGACGCGAACGATTCCTCAGTTCGCAACAAGATGATCGGTTTGTCCCTGTTAAGCGACAGTTGTTTGAGCACTGCTGGATTCGGTTTGTGTCTCTTCAACCAGACAGCCGCGTCCAATGCTCTATATGCCACGATACCATCAGGCCACGCGCCGAAAGAAAGCCAGACTCGTCGGCGAATTATCCAAGGCGAGCACACGTATCGAGAGAGAGGAATGCTGAGTCGAGCGACAAGCCAAGAATGTGGAGAGTCGTTTACTGCAACATGCGGAACGCCGAGTCCAAACGCTACCCTTGCCGCCTCTGGAGACGAGAATGAGACTGCAGTGTCTGGGCTCCAATTCTCAATCAGCTGCGCGAGCTTCACTACTCTGCGCCCGCTCGCAAGCAGTTTGCCGTAACGGGTAGCACCTCCATGCTCTCCCACAACATGGAATGGTAATCGTTTCAGTTCTAGTGCTTCTTCGGCCTCTCGATAAGTCCGAGTGGTTAGTAACAGCTCGTGCCCGTCTCGGGCGAGATCTCGATAGAGAGGCTCGAAAAAGAGAGCGTGTTTCGGGGTTAGAACGTCGATCCAAACCTTCATGCTAGCGCGTCTCAGATCAATTTCTGTAAGACAATCCTAGGTAGATAAGAGATAGAAGACATTCCCAGACCAGACAGATTCAATCAAGCTAAGACTCGAATATTCGTGGTCACCACTGACACGTCTTGCGTCTAGCGCAGGCAGATTTGCTGCTAACTAGATGGAAATCTTTCAGCAGAGTAGATGCAATCAGTTAAGCAGATCACGAGCGACCCCGAGGTTCCCCACAAGGATTGCTGAACCTGCTGATGGGTCTATGGAAGAAAATCATTCCGTTGCGATCATTGGCGATAATCCGGAGGCACTTCTCCTCTCTGTTCTCTACGCTGAAGCCGGCATTTCCAACTATCTTGTAGGACCCTTCGGCGACGACGGCAGAACACATGCGAACCGACCTGGCTTAGAAGAGGCTCTCTGGCTACTCGGGATCTTCAAGAAGTCGGGGAAAATCAGTGTAACGCCAGATTATCATCGACTACGACTATCCCAGATTAGGACTCTGATCTTGTCGACTCAAGCTTCGAGCCCCGATCAAACGAACGCGCTCGAGATGACATTTCGGAACCTGGCCCCCGGACTTGCAACAGGGACCACTATTGCCTTTGCGGGCCTCTGCAAACCCCGTTACACATCCTCCGTCGTAAAGTCAACCATAGAAAAACACGGGGGACTAAAGATCGGAGTTGACATGCATCTCTACTATATCCCGTTATTCTGGGAGGGGGAGAGGATCCGAGAGTTCAAAGAGAAACGGAAAGTGCTGGCTGGGTTCGATGGTGCTCTCTCAAGCACCTTCCAAGAGGAACTCCTTCGAGTCTTTCCAACACTAAGCCTGACTTCGACAGTGGAACTCGCCGAGGCATCTGGCCTTTACTCGGCCGTTAGTCGAGAAGTGTCGAGAGCACTTGAACTGGAACTCGCGAAGATGTCAGAAGTGCACGGAATCAACTATGATGAAGTGCTAGAACTCTGCAGAGATAAACGAGTTACCCTTGCAGAACGCTCGATTCCGATTCCAGAGCGAGAATCGATCGGAACAAGCATAGCTCTATCGAATTCGCAACGAAGAAACGGGCCGAGACTCGT
>WNGN01000702.1_pt1 | contig 21036 bp, 19 predicted proteins | sample 5400561 | NCBI WGS metagenome assembly WNGN01 (sample SAMN13153379, study PRJNA577476) | soil metagenome | isolation source: 115 cm soil or saprolite under Garry oak tree replicate 2 | place: USA:California | collected 2016-06-15 | reverse complement strand
CCGATCGCGAAAAGCGCCGAAGACCTTGCGCTGCTTCTGAACGTGATGGCCGGGTTCGACGGGCGCGATTCGACCTCGGTCGAGCGCGCGGCCGAGGATTACGGCCGCGAATTGGACAGACCGCTGGCGGGTCTTCGTGTCGGCGTACCCAAGGAGCACTTCGGCGAGGGACTTGCCGCCGACGTAGGTAAGGCGATCGAAGCGGCGCTCACGCAGCTCGAGAAGCTTGGCGCGAAACGCGTTTCGATCAGCCTGCCCAACAGCGGCCTCTCCGTCCCTGCGTATTACGTCATCGCGCCGGCCGAAGCCTCGTCGAACCTGTCTCGCTTCGACGGTGTGCGCTACGGCCATCGCGCGAATGAATACCGCGACCTTGCCGACATGTATCGCCGCACGCGGGCTGAAGGATTCGGCGCTGAAGTCAGGCGCCGCATCCTCATCGGGACCTACGTACTCTCTCACGGCTACTACGACGCGTATTACCTCAAGGCACAGAAGATCCGGCGGCTGATCGCAGACGACTTCGTAGCGGCCTTTAAGCAATGCGACGTCATCGCGGGCCCGACTGCGCCCACGGTGGCTTTCAAAATCGGCGCCAAGGCAGCCGATCCGGTGCAGATGTACCTGAACGACATCTATACGGTCCCCGTCAACCTCGCCGGATTGCCCGGGATGTCGATCCCGTGCGGGTTCGGGAAGAACGATCTTCCGGTGGGTTTGCACATCGTCGGGAACTACTTCACCGAAGCGAAGATGCTCAACGTCGCCCATCAGTATCAGAAGGCGACGGACTGGCACAAGCGCGAGCCCGGCGGGATTCAGCGATGAAATGGGAAATCGTCATCGGCCTGGAAACGCACGCCCAGCTCTCCACCGCGTCGAAGATGTTTTCCGGCGCGTCGACCGCATTCGGCGCGGCGCCCAACACGCAGGCGGGCGCAGTGGACATCGCGCTGCCTGGGGTGCTGCCGGTCGCCAACCGCGGCGCGGTCGAGCGCGCGATACGGTTCGGGCTCGCGGTGAATGGAGGCGACCCCAAAAACATTAACCGCCGATCGGTGTTCGCGCGTAAGAACTATTTCTATCCGGATCTCCCAAAGGGCTACCAAATCAGCCAGTACGAGCTGCCTATCGTCCGGGGCGGCGAGGTCCCGATCGTGTCGCCGACCCGGGGTGAGATCAAAATCCGCCTGACCCGCGCCCACCTCGAAGAAGACGCCGGCAAGTCCTTGCACGAGAATTTCTACGATATGAGCGGGATCGACCTCAACCGGGCGGGCGTACCCTTGCTGGAAATCGTCTCCGAGCCCGACATGCGCTCGGCCGAAGAAGCGGTCGCCTACGCAAAAGCGCTGCACGCGCTGGTGCGCTGGATCGACATCTGCGACGGCAACATGCAGGAAGGCTCGTTCCGCTGCGACGCCAATGTGTCGGTGAGGCGGCCCGGCGCACCGCTCGGCACGCGCTCGGAGATCAAGAACCTCAACTCGTTCCGGTTCCTGGAACGCGCGATCGAATTCGAGGCCAGGCGCCAGATCGAAATCCTGGAAGAAGGCGGAAAAATCGTTCAGGAGACGCGGCTCTACGATCCGGACAAGGACGAGACGCGCTCAATGCGCACGAAAGAGGAGGCGCACGATTACCGTTACTTTCCGGATCCTGACTTACTCCCACTAGAGGTGTCGGAAAATTGGATTGAACAAATTAAGGCTTCGATGCAAGAACTTCCTGGAGCGAAATTTAGGAGGTTCACGGACCAGTTTGCGTTGACGCCCTCCATTGCAGCAGTTCTGACCAGCGACCGAGATTTGGCGGTGTTTTTTGAGGAAACAGCCGAAGACGCGACACCGGAAATCATTCAGCAAAGCGCTAACTGGAATGCTGTAAACACGAACGCTAAATTGAACGAGAGCGGCATCGGGATCAAGCAAGCTCCAATCACGGCCAAACAGGTGCGTGGATTGATAGATCGCATCGTAGATGGAACGATTTCCGGAAAAATCGCCAAGGAAGTATTCGACGCCATGTGGAACGGCGAAGGCAGTGCGGACCAGATCATCCAGAAGCGCGGCCTGAAGCAGCTCTCCGACGCCGGCGCAATCGAAAAAATCGTCGACCAGGTCCTCGCCGCGAACGCGAAGCAGGTCGAAGACTACCGCGCCGGGAAGGAAAAGGCGTTCAACTCCCTCGTCGGTCAGGTGATGAAGGCGACCCAGGGCAAGGCGAATCCTGCGCAGGTGAACGAGATTCTGAAGCGCAAGCTCGCCGGCTAGCTGAAGGGATCTACCGCCTCTGCGCCCCGGTTTTGCCGCTGGTCAGCTCGATGTAGCGGCGCTTTTCTTCGTCGTACTTGGCGTTGATCGTGCTGATCTCCTTCTTTTTCGCGTCGAGCAGACCGATCTGGTTCTTGATCTCACTCTCGTTGTTCGCGATTTCCTGCTTGAGCTTGAACGGCATGGGTTTCTTCACGTAAAACTCTTTTTCCGCTTCCAGCTCCTTGTGGCGCTTCTCGGCTCCGGCGATGCGCCGTTCGGTGTCCTCGATGGCGCCCTGCGCTTCCGCGAGCGCGCGCGTGCGCGCGTCCTCGATGTCCTTTTCGCTGGGATAGGTGTTGAGCAACGCCAGGTTCTTGCGGCGCTCCTCCTTGGATCTCTCTTCGTCCTCGATTTTCTTCCTGCGCTCGGCTTCGCGCGCCTGCTCCTGCGCGGGGCTCAAAGGGATTGCGGCCGGGTTCTTGCGTATCAGCGTCCCCGACTTGTTCAGCTCCTGCGTGTCGCGGCCCAGGCACTCCGGGGGCGGCACCTGCGTGTAATAGACCTTGCCCCTTGCGTCGACGCACTTGTACATGCGCTCCTGCGCCGCTGCAGGAGCGAGGGCCAGCAGCGTGGAGCAGAGGAACATCATTGTCCGGCTACGCATGATGAGCGATCCCCTAAAGTTGCCCCTATCGTGCTTTTTTCGGAGAGAATTCGCGGAATGTTACGCATTATCACGCTCAATCTCAACGGCATCCGCTCGGCGCTCGCCAAGGGCTTTCCGCGCTGGCTCGCTCGTCAGCGGGCCGACGTGGTGTGCATGCAAGAAGTGAAGGCGCAGGAAGCGGACCTCCCGGGCCTCGCGCTCGTTCCCAAGGGGTATCACGACTACTACGATTGTTGCTCGACGAAGAAGGGCTACAGCGGCGTCGCGCTGTACTCGCGAGTCGAGCCCCAGAGCGTGTCCTGCGGCTTCGGCAGCCGCGAGTTCGACCCCGAGGGAAGGTTCCTGCGCGCCGATTTCGGCGCGCTTTCCGTGGTGTCCGTATACCTGCCTTCGGGGTCGAGCTCGGAGGAGAGGCAGCAGGCGAAATTCCGGTTCCTCGAAGAATTCATGCCGACGCTGAAAAAGCTCAGGGCGAGCGGCCGCGAGTTCGTCCTGTGCGGCGACTGGAACATCGCCCACAGGGAGATCGACCTCGAGAACTGGCGCGGAAACCGCAAGAACTCGGGATTCCTCCCCGAAGAGCGCGCCTGGCTCAGCGACACCTTCGATGGGGTCGGCTGGGTGGACGTGTTCCGCCGCGTCGATCCGCGGCCCGGGCAGTACACCTGGTGGTCGAACCGCGGCCAGGCCTGGAAGAAGAACGTCGGCTGGCGCATCGACTACCAGATCGCGACGCCGGGAATCGCCGCCAAGGCGAGGAAGGCGAGCATCTACAAGACGAAACGCTTCTCCGATCACGCGCCGTTGACGATAGACTACGACGCGACGCTCTGATGCCTACGCCCTATCTCGAGGTCTTCCGCGGCCCGCGTCTCGCCGTCATCCTCGCGCTCGGCTTCTCCTCGGGGCTGCCGCTCGCGCTGACGGGCGGGACGCTCCAGGCGTGGATGACGGTCGAAGGCGTGGACCTGTCGACCATCGGAATCTTCACTCTGGTCGGCCTTCCCTACGTCTGGAAATTCCTGTGGGCGCCGGCGATGGACCGCTTCGTGCCGCCTTTCCTGGGGCGCCGCCGCGGGTGGCTGCTCCTCACCCAGCTCGCGCTCGCAGGCGGAATAGCGGCCATGGCGTTCCTGTCGCCGCGCTCGGATCTCGCGGCGATCGCGTGGCTCGCGCTCTTCGTCGCCTTCGCTTCGGCGTCGCAGGACATCGTCGTCGATGCGTACAGGACCGACGTGGTGAGCCGCGAGGAGCGCGGGCCGGCGGGCGCCCTGGGCGTCGTCGGCTACCGTCTGGCGATGCTCGTCTCGGGGGCGCTCGCGCTGGTCCTGGTGGCCGGTTCGGGCTGGATCCCCGCGCTCGGCTGGCGCAATACCTATCTGCTCATGGCCGTCCTCATGGCAGTGGGCGTCCTCGCCGCGTTCTGGGGCGAGGAGCCTTCCGCCGCGCCCGCGGCGCCCAAGACCTTGCGCGAGGCGGTGAGCGAGCCGCTGCGCGAATTCTTCTCCCGGCCCAAGGCCGCGTGGATCCTGGTGCTGCTCGTGCTCTACAAGCTCGGCGACGCGTTCGCGGGCTCGCTCACCACCGCGTTCCTCCTGCGCGGCGCCGGATTTTCGCTCGACGACGTGGGTTACGTAAACAAGGCGGTGGGCCTCGCATCGACCATCGTCGGCGTCCTGTTCGGCGGCGCGCTGATGGTGAGGCTGGGCCTGTATCGCGCGCTCCTGGGCTTCGGAGTCCTGCAGGCGGTGTCGATGCTGGCTTTCATGTGGCTTGCGCTCGTCGGCAAGAGCTATCCCATCATGGTGTTCGCTGTGGGCTTCGAGAACATCGCCTGGGGCACGGGGACGGCGGCTTTCGTGGCGCTGCTGATGGCGCTGTGCGACCATCGCTTCACCGCCACGCAGTACGCGCTGCTCTCGGCGCTTGCCTCCTTCGGGCGCGTGTACGTCGGTCCGGTCGCCGGCTACGCGACCGACCCCAAGTACCTGGGGCTCTCGTGGGTGACGTTCTTTATTTTGGCTTTCATCGTCGCGCTTCCCGGGCTGGTGTGCGTGCGGTTCTTGCGCAAGGAGATCGAGCGCGCTGAAGCTGCGTCGACTTCCTAACGCTCGCCTTCAGCCGCCGCCGAGAAGAGAGGCGACGAGGGCACCGCAAGCGACGCTCGCGGCGGTCGGCTGCAAGGGGTTATGCGTCTTCACAGCTCGCGGGCCTTTTGCCACAACTCGTCTTTGTCTATTGAGCGGAACCATGCCTCGAACCGCGAGCGGTACTGTTCGAACGGCTCGGTAAGTCTACTGCGCGGATCTTCGCTAAGGGAGTAAGCCATACCCTCGATGAACCACTCTGGGCTGCGAAGAGCCCGATACGTTCCAAGGCGCTCATTCTGTGCTTGATGGATGAGCTCGTGACGGACATAGTTCGGCTGCCATGCGCGCTGCCCGAATACGGTCCCAAGGGGGCCGATGGTTTTCGCAGTCGATCCGCCCAAGCCGAAAGACAGTGCACAAGCGTCTGACTCACAAAACACCGCGTGGGGTTTTGATTTGAGCGGGCCGAGCTTCATTTCGACAGATTTGAGTGCTTCCTCGTAAAGTTTCCTCGCCTCACTGCTGCGGGACGGAGCGTCTGTGCAAATGACATCAGTGATGCACGACACACCGGCGAGTGAAGGGGCGAGCAGCCGCGCCGGCTTATAGAACGCCCAAGCCGCGAGCGGAACGCACAGGACTACCACCAATAAAGTTCGTCCAAGAACGCTTGGCTTAAGACGCATAACGTCGCCGTTGAGTCGCCGAGCGTGCGGGCGAAGCCCGCTTGCGAAAGTCGCCCTCGAACGGCTTGTTATGGCCCATTGGGTAGCTTGTGAGTTATTTCAGGTGTTGGAACGAGATCAATCCGCCGTTCGGCTCGTCGGGATTGAGGGAGATTTTTCGGACTCCCGATGGCCGACACAGCTCTGGATAGCTATCGACAAAGCCTTTCACCACGTGGAAGGTGTACACGATCCTGATCTTCATTCCGGCCATCTCCACCAGCATGACCGCGCCGTCTTTGCCGAAGTAGTCGGGCGCGGGGAAATACAAATAATTTCCACGCTTGTCAGTCTCCACGGTCCCGTGCGCAGCATTCTGTAGGATCGTCACGCGCCCGGGGCCCTCAACTTCTCGACGCTCATCCGCGCTGAAGTAGTTCTCTATCCACCCGATCGGATTAATGCTGTTGACCGCCGACACTTCGCCCGGCGTCGGTGGGTGAGCGGGGTTCTCGATCACCTGGCACACGCCCAGGGTGCGATCGGTCTTGGCGTTACCCTTTTTCGCTGCGCCCGCCTGGACGATCATCACCTGGGCGTACTGCGGGGGCGGCAGATCCGGCAGGTCCATGACAAACATGATCAACTCTCTCGCCTTACATGCTTGCGGATCGGGCGCTCGAAACCCGGACGGGACAACCACCGTCATTTCTTCTCGCACTGACCGGATTCGAGGTATTTGACGACCGCCCCCCGGCGACTGTTTTTCGCAAGTTCAAGCGCCGTAGCCGCGCCTCCATTCTTCGCCCTTTCGTCAACGCCTTGCGCGCAAAGAAACTTGACAAGTTTCGAGTTGGCCTTCCTGCGCGGCAACATGAAGAGCCGTTCCCCCATAGGGGCCGATTTCTTTGACATCAAACCCTTGCGACATAAGCCACTTGATCATGCTGATACGTCCATGCTGTGCCGCAAAGGGAACCAAGTCGCACCCCGCTGGGTTTGGTTTTCGGCACTCGTCGAGCCAGCCCAGGCCGGCCAGGTACTCGACTACTGCCACGTTGCCCAAAGAAACAGCCACCTGAAAAGCGTAGACCTTAATCTGGGGCTCGTCCTTGTAGTAGTTGAGCTTCTTCAGGAGCACTCTCAGCGTTTTGAGATCGCCCCTGTCAATGGCCTCCTGCACCCCTGGGTCTATTTCTTGCTCGGCGCGTGCCGCCTTTCCTAGCTCCTCCTGTGACCAGCTTGGTTCGCCTGCGCCGCTTGCAGTCAAGGGCAACCCAAACGTGGCGGCAAGTGCCAGCGCACACAACGAACTTAATATCGCCAAAGCGTCAGATCGCATTGCAACTCCCCGATCGATTTCGACAAGCGCAATTCGGTGTTGCTCGCGCACTTGGCAGAAGGCAGAAGGGATTTTCCACCGGCGCTATTTCTTCTTGCACTGCCCGCTCTCCAGATACTCGATCACTTTGGCGAGGTTGGCGCGAATGCGCGCCTCCTCTTTCTTAGTCCGGCCGATCGATCCTGTGCCGGCTGTGTACTTCGCGTCTCCCAACGCAGTCGTGCCGTATTCGTTTTTCAGGTTCGCGTCGACCCCCTGTTCGCAGAGAAGCATGACCGCGCCGATGTGCCCCATGCCTGCAGCCAGGTGCAATGCGCTATTTTTCCCACCTTCCCCGCGCGTCGTTGGAGGGGTCACGGCGTGCGCGTCGAAACCTTGGGCTATTAGGTACCTGATCGTGTCAACGCGACCGTATTGCGCCGCCACGTGGATAGGCTTGCAATACTGATCTTTGCGGCAGACCTCCAGCCAACCCAAGGAGGCGAGATACTTGACCAGTTCGACGTTGCCCGAAGAAATCGCGGTGGGAAGTGCCTCAAGTATCAGATCCGAATTTTTGTACTTATTTTCCTTGTCGTTCTGGATGACTTGCTTGAACGCCTTGAGATCGCCGCTGCTCAGGTAAGCCGCATCTGCGGACTGCTCCCATGCCAACCCATACCCGCTGGCTGGGATCACGGCAAGGAGAAGCCCAAGGATTCTTGATAGTGATCCCATCGAGAGGCGGACGATCGCGGCAACAGCCTATTTTCCTACTTTAACACGCGAACAGAAACACGAAGCCCCGCCAATTGCTCCACAGTTCCAAGTCCGCTATCATCGACTTCAACGCGTTGGAGAAACATCCTCATGACCACTATCGAGATCAAACTGTCCGATTCGCTTGCTAAGGAAGCAAAGCAAGCAGGGTTGCTCACCACTGAAGCGATCGAGACGATGCTGCGCGAGCGGCTTCGCACCCAACACGTTGCTGAGCTTCGCGAGGCGATCACCAAAATGGCCTCCTCGAAGGGTGTCGCGATGACGATGGAAGAAATCGAAGCGGAAATTCAAGCCTATCGCCAAGAGCGCCGGCGTGCGGCTGGTGCTTGACACCAATGTCGTTGCCGCTGGTTTCCTCTGGCAGGGGCCACCGCATCGACTGGTGCAGCGGGCGCTCGATGGGGCAATTGACTTAGCCGTGAGCCCGGCGCTTCTTGTCGAGCTCGAGGGTATCCTCCAGCGCAAGAAGTTCGCTCCTCGACTTGCGAAACAGGCCCTTTCCGTGGCGGGACTGATTCTACGCTACGCGGAACTTGCGCAACTCGTGCAGCCGGCGTCCATCGCACCCGTCGTGCTCGCCGACCCCGACGATGACCACGTGCTCGCCTGCGCGCTTGCCGCTCAGGCCGATCTCATCGTCTCAGGCGACACCCATCTGCTCGATCTCAAGACCTACCAAGGCATCCCCATTGTCGGCGCCGCCGAGGCGCTGCGACGCATCGGACAGCGCGAACCTCGTCCGTAGCGAGCCCGCTGCAGCGGGCCGCCGAGGCCTCGCGCCTTTGCCGTTCCCGGGCTTCTTGCCGTCCTGCTTCTCGCCGCGGGCGCAGCGCTGTCCACGTCCGTGGCAAAGGTGCGCAGGTCGAGCGTGAGCGCCGTGCCCTCCGGGCGTGGTGGCCTGGACATCGGCCGCGATCGGCGAAGCGCATACAATCTCTCTTATGCCAATTTCGCCCCACCTGCGCACCCCCCGGCGGAGGGTGGCCGGAGCGAGTCTAGCGGTAAAAAGATGATGATCCCGTCGCTGCTGCCGCTACTGGTGCCGATCGTCGTCGGCTTGGCCCTCGGGCCGCAGGCGCTCGGCGGGGTGCTGATGGGCACCATCGTCACGGGTCTCTTCGCCGCCATCTCGATGTGCACGGGCGGGGGCGCCTGGGACAACGCCAGAGAAATACATCAAGATCATCAACATCGTCGCGCTCTTGATCGTGCCTTTGATCGTCTAGGCGCCGGCTTCGGCGTCCTGCCCAAATTCTGGACCCTGGATCACCTATGACGAGTGACGTCGGCCCCGTGGTCGCACCGAGCGCGCGGCGGGCACTCCTCGCCCTGTCGCTCGCGGTGCTCTTCGGGTGGAGCGGCGCTCCGATACGAGAGTGTGCCGCCGCCGATACCGGGACGACACCGTCGATCCGGGGCGAGCGCATTATGGGCGTGCCGTCGCTGCCGGGGGTTTTCGCTCTTGCTCAGGACGGCAAGTCCGCCTATGTCGTCACGCACGAGCGCACCATCGAGCGTCTCGATCTGGAACGGCTCGCCCGCAGAAGCGTACCGTTCGAGGCCGGCACCCCCTCGGCGCTTGCCGTCGATCCGCAGGGACGCTGGCTCGCGGTCGGCACCGAAGAGCAGCGCGTCGTGGTGCTGAATGCGAGCAACGGGGCCGTGCTGAAGACGTTCAACAATAATCTCGTTGCCGTAGGCGTTGTCGCCTTCTCGCCGGATGGCCGCTGGCTGGCGGCCGGCGATCGCGACAGCAGAGTCTATTCGACCTCCTCCGGCTGGCGATCGCTCCCGCAGCTCGATCCGACGCGGTGGCGATATGGTGCAACCGTGGTCTGGGACACTACCACGTGGACCCGCGCGCATACCTTCGACGGCATAAGCGGGACAACAATCGGTTCACTGGCGTTCGATGCAAACAGTGAGCGCCTTGTCGCCGGCGGCGAGCATGCAAACTCAAGAACCGATACCGCCGAATGGGAGGTTTCGGTGTGGGAGTTGAGCAGCGGTCGACTGATCTCGGACTTGACGTTGCCGGTCGGAGCGATCCGTCTCGCAGGCTCGAACTCACCCTACGCAATCGACCCCGCCGGGGAATTCGTCTGGTATTGGAATACGGGCGGGATCTTTCGAGTACCGCTCGCGGCATGCCGCGACGATGGGGCGACGCTGCTCCCCACCCCGATGCTGCCCCCCGCCTATCGGATCCCGGGCGAATCGCGAAGATTCTCGCATCCTGCTCTGCTGCACCGGACCGCCGAAGGCAAGCGTTTCGTGCTGCAGTGGTACCCCGGGTCCCCGGTGGTTATTTCCGCAGCTTCGGGGAAGGTCTTGGCCACGCTCGATGCGCCCAACGATGAAATGGCTCCATTGAACGCACTGGCAAGCGATCCGCGCGGCAAGTACGTATACGGTATTTCAGTAGACAGAAACCTGTGGCGGTGGCGCATGCCCGATGTGGAGGCCGAGGGGAATGTCGCCCGGGTGGAGGTCATGGCGGAGCGCGGTGATCGGCGGCAGCCTACGCGGCTCGCCTGCTATCCAGCGTTGCCGGGTTCGCCCCGCAGCGCTCGCATGACACTCGAGCGGTCGTTCGTCAGCGGACTGCTGCCGGAGACCGATCATGAAAAGAATCCGGTCTTTTTCGCTCCTGCCCGGGAATTGAAGCTCGCGGGCGGCAGGCTCAGCCTGACAAGACGACTTACGCTGCGCGAAACCGACGAACTGTGGGATGTCCAAACCGGGACGCGCCTGTGCGAACAGAAACCGAGGGACGTGAACGACAGAGCACCGAACGAGACTGCGCTCCTGTTCCGCGATCCGGCCTGCTACCCCGGGAACGCCCCGTCACCGGGCCGGCGTTTCCTTCCGATTGTTCGCACGGGAGACGACAAGGCGTGGCATTTCTCGGTGTTCGACGCCTTCCTCAAACGTAACGTATGGACGAAAACCGTCGCGCCGCGGGCGGCGAATTCCGACGATCCCCTCTTCGCGGAGATCAACTCGGAGACCTTCATCGTTACCGAAGACACAACGAAGCTGCGACTCTGGGAAAACGGCGCGTTGCGGACGCTGTTCGATGCGCAAGGCGCGAGTTTCATCATGGTGCTTGCCGTGGCTCCCGATCGCAGCCGCGCCGCGCTGTTATTGTCGACGGGGTCGATCGTCCTCATCAAGTTGGCAGGCGGCAAGGTAAATTCCCTTAAACCGCGCGGGACGGCTTTCAGTCCCCTGAGGTTTTCGGCGGACGGCCGGCGGCTGCTCCATTTTTGGCAGGAAATCACCAGTACATCTCGCGAGGTTCAGGCGAGAGTGATCGACACGGAAACGCTGCGCACCCTGCACGCGTCCGGCAACTATGCGCACGGTAATTCCCAAGACGGCCGCTTCGTACAGACCGACAAGCAAGTGCACTGGCTGGCGGCACCTTCATCGAGGACCAATCGCATTCGGCTCTACGACATCGAGCACGGCGATACGCCCTACGACATTGGCCGGCACCGGCTGTTCAGCGGCAGTCTAGCCGTCTCTGCCGAAGGCATCTGGCTCGCCACCGGCGGCATGGATGGTTCCGTTAGGCTATGGGATCTCAAGGCGGGCGCCGAAGCGGCAGCGTGGCAGGGTCCGAAGAGTCCCGCGATCTCGATGACTTTCGAAGGCGAGGACAGGTTGGCTGTTCTCTATCACTCCGGCGAAGTTCAGATTCTCACTTTGCAGGCTGCGCAATGAAAGCCCGCCTGCCGCGCGTATGCAAGCTTCGTCCATGAGCGAGGCGTTCCCCGCTGCGCTTTCGATTACGTGTCGATTTCTCCGCGGAGCGCTGTGGTGGGGACTGATGCTGCCGCCGTGGTTGTCGCCCGCGCTGGGACAGGGCGGGCCGGCAGGCGAGCTGCGTACCGTGGCGCCGCTGACACTGGGCATGAGGCCGTATGAAGACTATGCGGCGAGCTATGCCGCTGCAGCGCTTGGCGACGGTCGCGTTCTTGCCCTCGTCCATTCGGGCGGCTGGCGGCGGAAACTGAGCATTTGGGAGCCGCGCCGGCAGGCTTGGCGCGATCTCGGTTTCCCGGACCGGATCGAATTGTGGCCGGGGGAGACCCTGCCGGTCCTGAAGGATGGACGTGTTTTTTTCGGCGTGGCCAGTTGGCAACCTGCAACGGACGTGACTCAGCCTGGCCTGCTGTTCTGGAACAGCGCAACTGGGATGTGGGAAACGCATGCCGCTCCGGTGCGGATGCGAACGGGTTATAGCGTAAGCCAGGTGGGAAGCGGCGGGTTGCTCCTGCTCGGCGGATCCCACAAAGAGGGTCCGATCTCGGAGCGCAACGCGGTTCTGCCGAACGCCGAGCGGCTTGAAGGTGAAAAAGTCACGCCACTGACCCCGCTCAAGGTCGGGCGCATCGGGCACAGCGCCACGCCGCTGCCCGATGGCCGGGTCTTGGTGGCCGGCGGTTGCGGCGGCGAAGGAAGGGCCATTCGCTCCGTGGTGCTCTGGAGTCCGGTCACCCGAGCGTGGCGGGACGGGCCGTCTTTGGAGACAGCGCGCTGCCGACATGCTGCGGTTTCTCTCGGTGACGGGCGGGTGATGGTCGCCGGCGGAGTCGATGAATCCGGTGGTGCGCTCCGTTCAGTCGAAATCTGGGACACGAAAAAACGTGCTTGGTCCTCGGCGCAGCCGCTCCTGCGCTCCGCCGGGAATCCGTCGGCGGCCGCGCTGACAAACGGCGACGTACTCCTGGTCGCCACGCCTGAGCGCGGTCAGATTCAAATTCCGTTTGCGATGCTATGGATGAAGGCTTCGGGGCAATGGCGCCCTGCAGGCATGAAACCCGATCGGCCCGAGACCGTTGCGACCGGTCTTGCCGCGCAGCCGAAACTCCTGCCGTTACCGGATGGCGCGGCGTTGGTGCTCAACGGCGGATTTGTGTCGCGCTGGGCGCCGCTCTCCGGTGACAGCGCGCCCGCTTCCCTGTTCGGGGCGCGCGGCTTCATCGAAACACCCCTCAAAGACGGACGCATCCTGCTTAGCGGAGGACGTCAGACGCGCTTTGGCGCTAGAGACACTTTCGTCGACTGGGCCGAAATCTTCGATCCGAAGACCGGTCGTTTCATGCTCACGGGACGCATGAATCAACGCCGCGCCAACCATACCGCTGTCGCTCTCGACGACGGCGGCGTATTCGTCGCTGGCGGTCTGGCGCAAGCTCCAGATCGCGATGACCCGATCGACGCGGTGTCGGAAGCCTGGGATCCCGGCAAGGGTCGCTGGCGCGTGCTGGAAGGTCCTCGCTTCAGCCCGGGAGAGAAAATTCATTCCGCAAAGATCGACGACGGTCGGGTCCTGCTCTTTGCGACGCGCGAAGATAACGGGCAGCCCGCCGAATTCCGTGCGTGGATCTGGAATCCGCGCACGGATCTGTTTGACGCCGTGGCCGTCGGCGCGCCGGCGAGGCGCAACGCAAGCATCGCCATACTGCCCGATGCGCGCGTATTGATTGTCGGCGGACGCACGCCGGACGGTCAGCGGCACGGCACCGCCGAGCTGTGGGATGCCAAGACGAACAGGCTCGAAATCGCCGATGCCCCGGATACCGAGGATGCGGACGACTGGAGGACATTCGTACTGAAGAGCGGTCAGGTATTGCTGCTAGAGCGCTACGCGCAGACTCACGAGAAGCGTTCGCAGACCGCTTCCAAGGCATTCCTGCGGGAACCCATATCGGGCAAATGGATCGCGATTCCACATTTGCCTGCAGTACACGTTCAGGGGAATGGTATCGCGGAAATGGAGGATGGAACGCTGTATGTGGAAACGGAGCAGAGTGGCTATTGGCTCCCGCCCGACAGCACCGAATGGATCGCCGCGCCAAAACCTCCGGTTTCCGGACAACCCTGGGGCAATTTCAGCCCGAACGCGTCGGTGTCCATGCTTAGGGAGGTGGACAGCGGCGCGATTTACATGGATGCGAAACAAAAGACCTGGATCCTGTATGCCAAGGGCTATGTTCCGCGCAGTCACCCGGCACTGGTCGCGCTCGCCGACGGCCGCCTGATGGTCGCTGGAGGCGATGCGACCGTTTGGAATTTGGGGCCTTCGCGGTCGACTCAGATCTGGGATCCGAAGAGCAACACCTGGACGCTAGCCGCCGACCTCACGCGTGCCCTGTGGGGCGCACACCGGGCCCTGCGGCTGCCATCAGGTCGCGTACTGCTCGTCGGTTTGGGCGATCTGGGCGGGGAGCGAATTGCTTGCGAGCTTTGGACCCCGCAGAGCGGCGCATGGTCGTCCTGCGGCGACATCGCGGCCGAGCGCGCTACCGCGTCGACCAGACGGTTCGAGCTCGGCTCGCTCGCCGACGGTCGCGCGGTTCTGTTCAACGGCGCGTCGGCTCGGCTGTACGATGAACCTGGCAACCGGTGGGAGACCGCCAAGCTCGCACTGCACCCCATGCCGGAATTTTTTCAGGGATTGCCTGACGGGCGCGTGGGATACAGCGGCGGTCCCAGCGGTGAACTCTGGGACAACCGGTCTGCGGATTCCTTCGACATCACCGACATCGTCCAGTCACACAGGGCGGGAATCGGCGCCGTGCGCTTCAAGGACGGTCGTGTGCTCGTGTCGGATCGGCAAATGTGGGAACCCAAGAATCGGCAGTGGATCGTCTTCCGGAGGAACACTGCCAATGAATTGAGACAGTGGGGCGAGCATCTTGCCCTGTTGCCGGACGGTTGCATCCTCGCCTGGCCGCCATTGACGCTCATCAGCGCCGACGGTACTCGTTTTCGTCCGGTGCCCGACTCAGCCGCGGATCTCTCCGCCGCGAACATTGTGGCGTTACCCGAAGGATTGATCGTGCTCGCCGGAGACACGGGCCGCGGGAGCAACCCCGGAAGCGCCTTCGTGCGGTTCAAGGCTTCGTGTCGCGGGGTGGAGTTTTTCGCCGGCGAAGTCGGCGAAATGCCGGGCGGAAGGCGCTCCGTCCAGATCACCGATCTGGCGGCACCGACGGCTTCGGCAGCCGCTTCTGCGGACGAGTATGACCTTGCGATGGCTGCCACGTCGCGGGCTCGCGCGATGCTTTCCTGGTGGGAGCGCGTTCGTGAAGCCTTGGATGATGACGCGCGAGCAATCATCCTCGCGGCCGTCTCCGTCGTTCTGATATTGGTGTGGATATTTCTGTCCTATCGTTTCCGCGCTGCGCGCCGCTCCCGCGTAAGCGATCTTTAGATCGCATCTCGCCTGCGCTGAGCGAGGTCGACAGTCTCGCATGGCCTCGACCCTCTTTCGAGGCCACGTCTACACCGTACTTCCCTATCCCAACCCGGATGAACCCAATCTCCTAGCACTGCGATATACTCGGTTGCCCGAATCGAAGGTGAGAAGGTGATCCAGGTGACAATGGAGTCAGTGCTGGAAGAGGGGTGCAAGGCGATCTGGAGGTCAGCGCTGTTCGCCGCGCTCCTTTTCGGTCAAACGAGTCCTCTCGCGCAGGGCCAGGAAAAGGAACTCGAGACGCCGTATGTGCCGCCGCCGCAAGCGGTCGTCAACCGCATGCTCGATCTCGCAGAGGTGAAACCCGGCGACACGGTTATCGATCTGGGCTCGGGCAACGGGAGCATCATGATCACGGCGGCGCAGCAATACGGCGCGCGCGGCTTCGGCGTCGAGCTCAACCCGCGCCTCGTGCAGAGCTCGAACGAAGAAGCGCGTCGCGCCGGCGTGGCTGGTCGCATCAGATTCCTCCAGCAGGATCTGCTCAAGACCGATTTTCGAGAAGCGGACGTGCTCACGCTGTATTCCCTGCCCGGGGTCAACATGGCGCTGCGCCCCAAGATTGTCGCCGAGCTGAAGCCGGGCACGCGCGTGGTCTCGCACGATCATGACATGGGGGTTTGGCGTCCCGACGCGGAGAAGACGGTCCCAGCGCCCGACAAGATGCTCGGAGCTAACAAGGAAACCCGGGTGTATCTCTGGATCGTTCCGGCGAAGGTCGAAGGCGCTTGGGAAATCGAAATCAAAGCCGGCGGAAAGACGCGCAGCCTCCCTTTCGCGCTCAAGCAGCAATACCAGATGGTATCCGGGTCCGTGACCGTTCCCGGAAACGCCGCCGCGCCGATTTTGGAAGGAAGGCTCCGCGGCGACGAGATCAGACTCGTACTGCCCGGCGGTACCGTCGCCCGCGATCGGGTCGAACTAGTCGGTCGCGTTGCCGGCGATTCCGTAAGCGGATCCGTACTACGGGCAGGCCGAGAAATCGCGACTTGGAGCGCGCGGCGGCGAAGCTAGGCACCCATGACAACGGTCTCCGGTGGGGACGCACGGAGCACCGCTACGGCATCGCTGCAGCATTGCATCGGCACACGACGCCGGCGACGGGCGGATTGAGAATTTCCTATCCCTCTATCACTTCGTACCGCCCGCCGCTTTCGACCTGTCTCTTGGCGGTCGCTGTTCTAGTGCTCGCTACTCTTCCGGTGACTGCCCCGGCCCGGACCTGCTCTCCCGAATCGCCCCTATCTGCGGATACGCAGGCGGTCACTATCAAGGCGGTGGGGGACATCGTTCTGGGAAGCGACTGGCCGACGCCGCACTACCCGGCTGACTTCGATATCCGCGCGCAAGCCGGCATGCGGCGGGTGCTGGGCCAAGCCGACGTCGTATTCGGCAATTTCGAGGGCGCGCTCACGAAGCACAATGTCAGCACCAAGAAGGCAAACGGCAGCACGGTGTTTGCGTTCCGCATGCCGCCGCGCTTTGCCGGGTTGCTACGCGGCGCTGGTTTTAACGTGCTCGCCATCGCCAACAATCACACGCTCGACTTCGGCGAGCGCGGCCTCGCGGATACCCTGAAACATCTTTCCCGCGCCGAGGTTCTCGCGATCGGTGAAGCCGACAAGATAGTGCTGCAGAAAGTGCGTGACGTGACGCTGGCATGGATCGGCTTCAGTCACCTCGATCGACATAACAACGTGCGTGATTTCGACAAGCTCGCCGAACTGGTGCGCCGAGCGCGGCGGCTTGCCGATCTGGTGATCGTTTCGGTGCAGGCCGGCGCGGAAGGCACCGACTATCTGCGCCTACGCGATCACGAGGAGACGTTTCTTGGCGAGAACCGCGGCAACACTTTTGCGTTCGCGCGCAAGGCGATCGACCTCGGCGCCGATTTGATCATCGGTCACGGCCCGCACGTGTTGCGGGGTATCGAGTGCTACAAGGGAAAGCTGATCGCTTACTCGCTGGGCAACTTCGTCGGATACAACGCGCTGTCGATCAGGCGCGCCGCCGCGGTGACGATCGTGCTGGAGGTGAAATTGTCGAAACAGGGACAGACGCTCGGATTCGATGTCTCGCCGCTGAAGTTCAACGAGGAGCGCTTCCCGGAACCGGATCCGGACGCGCTCGCAAGCTATCTCATCAACGATCTCTCCCGTCTTGCCCCGCTCAACGGTACGGTGCGTCTCCCCGTCTCCGACGCCGGCCGTGGCCGTTATCTCGAATGGCTGAACGCCGAGGGGCTCGGTAAGATCGTCGGCGAATGATGCTTGTGAGCGCGTGGCCAATGTGCGTAAGGCGCCGCAGCCCTCGCCGCAACGGTGGATCAAGGAACCAGGTGAGGAAACCGCAGAGCGCGCCAGAGGCGTTCGAAACCCGCCATCGCCTGCTCGACGCTCAAGTCCTTTAGATCGCGGCTCCCGGGCTGCAGTAGCTCGTGCGGCGTCTTCCAGGGCCGCCAGCGTTCAGGCGACGAGTCGCCGAAAAAACACAGGATCGGCTTGCCGAGAGCCGCGGCGAGATGCATCGCTCCACCGTCGGCACACACCACACAGTCGCACAGCGACAGAGCCGCGATCAGCCGGGAGAGCGCCTCGGTTGGGCAAGAGAGCACAGGAAGCTCGCCACAGCTCTCCGCAACGGCGCGAGCCCTCTCGTCATCGCCAGGATGCGTTGGACTATCGGGATCGCCGGGAGCCCAAAGCAGCACAAATCGAGCGGCGTGCCGCTCCGCGATCGCGCGAATCAGCGCCGCGAAGTTTGCCGCTGGCCACTGCTGGTGAAGCCTACGCGCACTGATTTGCACGCCGACAACCGGCGTGCCGCGCCCCAGCCGGAATAGGGCTTGCTCGATGTCGCGGCGGTCGCTGGTATCGGGAAACACTCGGGCAGAAGGCGGCGGGCCGTTTATGCCGAGCGCCTTGAGCAAACCGAACACCTGCTCCACCTCGTGAGCCCTGGACGCGGGATCGTACAGCAGCGCAATGTCGAGGCGAGAATGGGCCCTGCCGGGCTCGGCATAGCCGAGCACGTGTTGCGCGCCGATCATCCGGGCAAGACGCAGCGAGCGCGGCGCAAACCCCGGTGTGGCGAGGATGGCGTAGTCGAACTTTTCCTTGCGCAGTTTCCTGATCAGCCGGATGCGATCGGCATACACCGAAAAGAGGGAGCGCGCCTCGCCTCGATGCTTTGCTTTTTCGTAGGCGTAGACCGCGTCCACGGCTGGATTCCCGGCAAGAACGGCCGCGTTATAGGTGTTCACGAGCGCTGCGACATGTCCGTCGGGAAAGCGTTCGCGCAGCGCGGCGATGAGCGGCGTCGTGCAAACGAGGTCGCCGATGTCGTCCCGGCGGATGACCAAGACGCGCGGGCGCCGGTGCGGTGCGTACCGGGAGGGAACGGGGGCGTTCATGATGATCCGGCGATGCTCTTGGCAGCGACCGGCGCAAGCCTGAGCGCCTTGACCAAGCCCCGCACGCGCTCGACGAAGGCGCCTTCGGAAAACTGAGCGAGATGCGCTTTCGCCGACTCCGCGTCGAAGCGGAATCCGCCGCCCAACGCAAGCCGCGGCGTGCGTTCGAAGCCGGCGCCGCCGTCCTCGCGCGGGTTGCGGTAGCGCAGGCCGGTCGCCCCATGCATCACGGTTTCATCGAACGGGGGCGCGTCGCGCGCGAGCACCGGCGTTCCGCAGGCTTGCGCTTCAATGACATTGGGACCGAGCGCCTCTTTCTCGGGAAGCCCGGTCAACAGGAAATCGATGTTCCGCCGGCACGGCGGCTTGCCGCGTAGCCGGTCGACCAGAAGAGATAGGCAAATCAATCCGGAGGCGAAGTCTGAAGGACGGGCCCGCGCGCCGCAATCCCGTGCTTGAACCCGCCCCGAATCGCGCACACGCACATTATGTCAATTTCGTTCCGCTACGCACCCCGAAGGGGGCGATCGGAGCGGAGTTTAGTGGTAAATTGCTGGGCAATCAATTCCAACCGCCGCAGCAAGGCAAGGTCTGTCCCGCACCCCGGTAGATCCGAGGCGTTGTCCTCGTTCAGCGACTCAGGCGATATCTGGAACGGGATGGTAGGTCAGTTCGCGCGCCGACGGTTTTAGTCCGTCGAGGTTCTTTGCGTCCTCCGGTGGTGCGCGTTGATTCTGTCGTGTGCCCCGCGCCCGCTTGCTTCGATTGTGAGGCTTGCGCAATCACGACCGGGGCGTACTGCGGCGGCATATCCGGCATGTCGATCATGAACTACCCCTTAAATTGAGCCATAACGTCCGCGATGACGCGTACGAGCAAGCGCGCGAAGCCGCGCTTGCGAAGTGTCGTTGTCCATCGCGCTGTTAGGCGTCATTGGTACTTAACTCGCCTAGCTTGGCGGCGCAGAGGGAGCGTGCATTTGTGGCTCGTTATTTTTCTCAATCCAACGGATGAGCGCGTACGCAAGCCCCGCATAGACTGCGGTCGATCCCATGAGGACAAGAGCACCGTAGAGAGCACTGCCTTCGTCTTTTTGGTTCCATCCCTCAATTAGAATGCCACCGATGAAATAGGGGTAGAACATGCTTAGCGAGGCGGCTATCCATACGACGATGGAAATAATGGTTTTAGCAAATCTCGACCGACCACGAAACAGGCTGACGAAGAAGAACATGGACGACCCTACCCCGACAATAAAGGCCGCGAACGTGGCTAAATCCCCAATTGCCTTGTACACCTTGTACATCCGAGTGCCTTCATGCCGGGGAGGACCAGTCTTCTGACGTCTAACGTCCGCGCGCTTGGGCACGCGAGGCGCGCCTTCGGAAGCCTGTACTGAATATCCCTTGGGGTTGGGAACAATCCGGATCTCTGGGCCAGAGATGTCATCTGACTTTTCACTGAGGAATGTGCTAAGCAAGCCACTCACGTCGCCATCTGCGGCAAACGAAGGTTGACCGGCCAGAAAACCAACGAGCGCCACTGTTAAGATTCTCGCGTTCATAGAAATGGCCTAACCTTGGCGATGAGCCGCGCACCGCGGTGACAACTTTCACAGGCACCTGGTGCGTCGGCTCCATCGCATGTTAGGCAGCCGGTCGCCCGTTCGCGCGCCATGCCAGCAAGAAGTCGACGACATTGAACATGACGCCACGAACGTTCTCGTGAAAGTGCCCCGCAGCGAGCCCATCGGCCGAATCAGTAATGCCACGAACTTCAAGAAACCCGATACCGCTCATTCGAGCTGCCCTGGCACCGCCGCTTCCTTCCCACGCCACACAGAGCGCGTTGGTCGTCGTTCGGAGCTCCGCAGCTCGGTCGGGATCAACGATATCCTCGTCACCGCTCGCAATAATGCCAAAATGCACCCCGAATGGAAACGTCGCGGAACGTGCAATGCGAATCAACTCGGCTAACCCATTCGCATCGGCGTCATGTTGCGGCAGCGGCTCAGGATTGAAGCGTTCGTTGTAGTCATGTTCGACTGTCGCGGTCGCGACAACGAGGTCGCCGATCTCGACCGCATCAGTCAAGCGCCCCGAAGCCCCTACACACATGAGGAGCTTTGTCGCGGAGCGCCTGTCGATCAAATACTGTGCCTGAACGCCGTACTGGGACTTACCGTTTCCTCCAGTCGAAAGGAGCACGTCGATCGATGAGAGTGACATGCACTTGAGAGCCCCGACCTGAACCTCTTGGTGGGAAATACCCCGACGAGTAAAACCCTGAAGCAACCCTTCCACTTCCACGATATCCGGGGCCAACAATAGGAGAGATTCCATTCGAATTCTGATTATGGCTGCCTAACGTTCGCGTTGAGGCGCGCGCGGCTTCATGCGCGTCGCCTCCAACGCGCTGTTAGCGCGCCATTCGGTACGGTCTGGACACATAGGTAACAGTATAGTCGGGGGACATAGGTAACAGTTTGAACACACTAACGGGCACCGCAGGAGGTGCCCATGCCGTGGAGCCAAACGTCGCCTATGGACCAGAGAACGCAATTCATCGCA
>WNGN01004243.1_pt1 | contig 21057 bp, 20 predicted proteins | sample 5400561 | NCBI WGS metagenome assembly WNGN01 (sample SAMN13153379, study PRJNA577476) | soil metagenome | isolation source: 115 cm soil or saprolite under Garry oak tree replicate 2 | place: USA:California | collected 2016-06-15 | reverse complement strand
TGATGAGCCTCCACGAGAGCTCATCGAATTATCTCAGCAGTCGCTCCTTTGCTGACGGCGCTGCGGATTATTAATCTCGGTCCACCATCGGCATCAGGCATCTGACGTAAAGTCGAAATGTCGACATCTGACGATAAGTCGTCGGGTTATTCTCGTTCTACTCGACAAGAATGCTACGTCTAATTCGCGCTCTGTTATTAGTAGAGAACTCTAGCTGCATTCAATTATTTGGATGACCATTGCGGCGATTGTCCCATCCAGATGGCGCCGAAGCACGCGAATTTTGAAGGCCAGATGAGCGTTGCCCAAATTAATCCCCGGCTCTTTTTCTCAGGTCGGGTACGTGCCGGCCGGCGATCGGGCCGACCCGCTACCCGTTACAACCTTCGCGAGCCTGGACGTGACCGAGGGGGCGTGTGTTATAGGTTGGCTGCGGCGATTCAAGCGAATAACTTTGCAATTGGGCAAGGAGGACTACCGTGAATGCTGAGACTGTTAATTCGATATTCTGGCAATCGACGAAAGCTACGCCCGTCCTGGTTGTCTGTTTGCTATTGGCGCCTGGTCTTGCCTGGTCCGACAGCGTTTCGAATTCTCCGGCGGGCACACAAATCGATTATGGCATGCCCGAACGACTGGGCCGCCAAGTCGCTCCCTCACCAACTGCGCCCTGGAGTGCACCCGATCTTCGGGGATACACCAGTCTGCTCAAAACAGCCGAGCCGTCGCCTATCGATCCGCAAAAGGCTTACAATCTTGTCGAGCTTATTGACATCGCTGAACGCGCAAACCCAGAGACACGCGTGGCGTGGGAAGCGGCACGCCAGGCCGCGATTGGGGTTGGATTGGTCGAAAGCGAGTACTTCCCGGTACTCACACTGTCGGCGCTTGGCGGTTACCAGAGTGAGGCCTTTCCGGCACCCAAGGATGTCGCTCCCAACGGTTTCTTCCGCGCCACCCTCAACCAAATCATCCCTACACTGAATCTCCGTTGGTTGCTTCTCGACTTCGGCCGCCGGGGAAATGCCTGGGATGTAGCGAAAGAACGATTGTTAGCAGCGAATCTTGGCTTCAATCGCAAGCACCAGGAAATCATCTTCCGAGTTCAGCGCGCCTTTCTCGCTCTTACTAGTCTGCGTGGAAAAATTGCGGTTGCGCAGAGCGCCGTCGATTCCGCGCGCGCTGTTCGCGAGTCGGCGGAAGCGCAATTACGCAATGGATTAGCGACCCTGCCGGAGGTTTCCCTCGCGCGGCAGCAGGAAGCGCAGACCGCCTTCGATCTGGAGGATTGCGAGCGAGCGCGATGCTCAGGTGGCTCTGGCGGAGAGCATTGGGATCCCTCCAACAACGCCGATCCAGGTTACCGATTTCTCCGCCCTGCCTCCGCCCGCCGCGCTGGAGGATTCCGCCGATAAGGTGATCGACCAAACCCTCGAGAGACGGCCGGACCTGATCGCCAAGGTGGCGGCGCTCCGCGGAAAGGAGGCCGCAGTGCGCCGCGCCCGCGCAGATTATTTCCCGACACTCTCTCTTGTATCAAATGTCAACACGATCGCCGGTCGCGCCAAAGTCACCGGAGGAAATCAACCGACGGGATGGTTCAGCGCGGCGGAGCCGAGCTACGGTGTCGGACTCGCTTTTCAGTGGAACCTGTTCGAGGGAGGCGCCACTCAGAGAAAGGTGGAACTCGCGGAGGCCGAACGCCGGGCGGCGGAAGATGAGGTGACGGCGGCTCGCGATAAGGCTATCCGGGATGTATGGAAGGCCTATACGGATGTCAGGCTTGCGATTCGACGCCTCGACGTCGCCGCAGCACTCTTGGACGCCTCGCAGAAATCCTACGAGTCGATTCTGGAGTCCTACCGCCGCGGGCTTGAGACACTTACGAATCTTCTCGCGGCTCGCCGCGAGCTGAGCCGCGCTCGCTTCGTTGACCTCGACACCAGGGTCCAGCTGCTCAATGCGTCGGCTGCGCTCGCGTTTACGACCGGGATGCCACCGCCAGGACCGTAGGAAGGTGAACGATGGGACCACAGATCAATATTATCGGCTCGTTTTTTCCGTCCTGGATGCTCTGCGCTTTGATCGGGATTGGCGCGGCTCTGCTCGGACGGTGGCTCTTTGTTCGGACGGGGCTTCATCCTTATATAGGGCCACCAGCGCTGGTCTATTCGAGTCTTGGCATTCTCGTCACGCTCGTACTCTGGGTGACTTTGTTCAGAGGTTAACATTATGGCTGAAAATAACATTGCATCAGGTCCGGGTGCCCGCCGCATGATCGGTCGAGTGCTCGGCATCGGAATCATAGCTGCCGCAGCCGTTATGGTCGTTGTGACGTTAGTCCAGTGGGAGATAAGGCCCCAAACCGACGACGCGACCGTTCGTGCCAACTTCGTCGGCATCGCCCCGCAGGTGAACGGTCACATCGTAGAGCTGCACGTACGCGACAATCAGATGGTAAAGGAAGGCGATCTTCTTTTTCTGATCGACCCGCGGCCATACCAGATTGCTCTGGAACGCGCACGCGCCACGTTGGCCCTGACCCGTAAAGAAGTCGATGGCCTGAGGAACAGTGCCGCCACGGCTGTGGCCGGCGTCTCGAAGGCCGAGGCCCAGCTCAACGCGTCCGCATCTGAGGTGACGCGCCGCGAAATGGATCCAGTAGTGGCCGACGCCGAGATCGCTCGCCTGGAAGCGCAGTTCCAGAATGCCGACGATCATTTGAAGCGGCTCGAACCGCTACTGCCGCTGCAGTTCGTCACCACAGACAACGTGGAGAAAGCCCGGACCGAGCGTGCGTCGGCTCTCGCCGCGCTCAATGAGGCGCGCGCGCGCAAAAGCGCGGCAGTAGCCACGTTGGCGTCCACGCGCGCACAACATATAGCCACAGAGGCGGCGCTGCGACAGGCCCACAGTCAACGGGCCAGCGCCGAGGATTCTATTGGCCAATACGAGGGTATCAATGCCAGGATAGCTGCGGCCGAGGCGGCAGTGCATTCGGCGGAGTTAGATCTCAGCTACTGCACTGTGCGTGCGCCGTTCACGGGCCTGGTAGTCAACATGAACATATCAAACGGCGCCTTCGCCCGGACCGGCGCGGAGGTGTTTACCCTGCTAGATACGCGCACCTGGTATGTCGTCGCCAACTTCCGCGAGACACAACTGAAGCACATCCCTGCCGGCGCGCCGGTGGATGTTTATCTGCAATCGCAGCCCAGCAGGCATTTCCGCGGCACTGTCGTTGGGCTCGGTTGGGCGGTGTTGCCGGAGAACGGCACAAGCGTCAATGGACTGCCGCGGGTCGAGCGCTCGCTTGACTGGATCCGCCTCGCCGCGCGTTTCCCGATACGCATCAAAGTGGACAACCCGGATGATTCCTTTCGTATTGGCGCTTCCGCTGTAGCAACCGTGAGCGGCACCTGGCGCGCTGTCTCCCAATGAGTCCCTCAGCCCTTCTTGAGTTTCTCCGCCGCGAGCTTGCGCCGACCCCGGGAAGAGGCAGTAAAACCTTCCGCCTCACTCTGGCTTGTTTGGCCGCGACCATTCCGATCTTGACCCATCACATTCCCCACGGGCTAATCGTGATGATTCTGATGTATCTGATTACGCAAGAGGACACGGCCGCCACCGTAATCGGATCGATCCTGGGTTTGATCGGCGCCACCCTCGGTTTGGGACTTGCCCTCCTTGCCTGGAGGATTTCATTGGATATTGTGTGGCTGCGTCTGTGTTTCTTAGTTGCATTTCTGTTCGGCGGATTGTTTCTCAAGCGCGTGCTGACGATCGGGGCGCTGGGCTCTGCCATTGGTCTCCCGGCATCCCTCGTGATGATTCTTCCCGATATTCTCCCGCCGAGCCCGGAAGTGCTGGTGGAGTTCGTCCTCTGGATCTGGTGGTGCGTCACGCTTGGGCTGTCGATTAATGCCGGCGTGCAACTTCTGCTATCGCCGGGAGACCCCCTCATGCTGCTTCAGCACGAGCTAGTGACGAGGATTAAAGCCGTTGAGCAGTCTCTCCGTCGCCTCGCTAGTAGCGAAGCGCTGGAGCCGTCGAGCGCGTCCCTGTCATCTCTTTCGATTGCGGGCATGTCGCGGCCGCTCGCGCTACTGAAGACCGCGTCGGTGGTCCATGCGTGGGCCGGTGAGCGTCATGACGGGCTCGCTACACTTATCACGCTCATCGACCGGTTCGTGACCAGCGCTGTCGCGTTGGAAGGCCTCGTAGCTCACTCAGCCGAACCGATTCGCCATGAGCGATTGTTGAGCGTAGCCGAGGGCTGCGATCGCATGCGGCTGGCATTCGAAAAGATGCGCTTGCCGGCGCCGGGAGAGTGGGTAGCGCTCGCCGATGAAAAGAACACCGAAGCGCCCATTCCATTATTAGACATCGAGCGGACGCTGGACCAAATCGCTTTGACGCTGCCCCAGTACTTTGCGGAACTCGGTCACTCCAAGGCCGCTCCCGCTGAAAAACGAAGCCTGTTTCTGCCGGATGCTTTCGACAATCCCGAGTATGTCCGCTTTGCGATCAAGGGCACGCTGGCAGCGCTGATCTGCTACGTGGCCTTCATTGGGTTCGACTATCCGGGCATCTACACATCGGTGATCACCTGTTTCGTCGTAGCGTTGTCGACCATCGGCGCCAGTAACCAGAAAGGGATTCTCCGCTTCGGCGGCGCTGCTGTCGGGGGCCTGATGGGTTTAATCGCCCTGGTCTACCTGTTTCCGAACATAGAGACGATCGGCGGGTTCTGGCTAGTGTTCGGTACCGGCACCGCCATTGCCGCCTGGGTGAACTTCGGCACTCCGCGGATCTCCTACGGCGGCTATCAGGTCGGCCTCGCCTTTTACAAAGCTATCCTTCAAGATTTTGGCCCAGCTACCAGCGCTACCGTTGTCCGCGATCGTCTGATCGGCGTCTTCTTTGGGCTCATCGTGTTCGGCATCGTAGAGAACCTGCTGTGGCCCGTGCGAGCACGAGATGCGCTGCGCGCGCGCTTGGCGGACCTCATGCACTTATTGGCGGAGCTGGCCCGCGCGGGAGCGAGCAGCGCGACACCGGCTGTGACTAATAACGAAGTGGATTCGTGGCGTCGACGGACCTCGCATAAAGTGCAGGAAGTCCAGGAGCTCATCGAGTCATCCAAGTTCGAGTCGGGCTCCTTAGACCTAGATGCACTCCAGAAGCATACCGGTGACGCTCAGATCATCTTTGTTCTGTTGCTCTCGCTCGCGCGCCAGGGACACGATGTCACACAACCGAATGTGGTTCGGACAACCGCAGTCGAACTCGATAGCGGCATCGCGGCGGCCCTAGAGGCCTTAGCAACGCGCGCAAGTGGTGGCTCCGAACCGATGATTCCGGAGCTTGAGAAGACATTGAATGCTTTTGAGCGCTCCATGACCGGTACGGATGCGCTTGATAACGAGGGCGAAGCTCACTTTAGAGGACGACTGGCCCTCTATCGCGCACTCAGCGCCGCCATCAAGCGGCTTTCTTCGGAATTTCTGAATACAGAGCAAGACCAACACCGCGGTCTCTCCTCGAACGGGGAGATATTTTTTGAGAGCCAAAAAACTTGAGTCTAATGGGGTTCGTATTGAAGGAGAGGACTCCGCCGAAAAGTTGGAGCGTTTCACGGATGGCTGCAGCTGGAATTTAGAAATCCTACCGAAGTGGAGGATCGACAATGACGAAAACTGGGAACTTTGCATATCTAGGGAGCCTAAGCGATCCGAAGATTCAACAGGAGAAAATCACATGACGTCAACGGACACCTACGCCGCAGACAGCGCGGCCCTACTGATCGTCGACCCCTACAACGATTTCATGAGCGAAGGCGGCATCACCGCAGCGGGCGCGGCGTTGGCCAATGCCGTATCCAACGCTCTCGGCGTTGAAGTGACGAAACTGCCGCTCAGGCCGGAATATATAATGGAGCTGGTGCGCCGAGGCGACGGTTCGGTATAGATACCAAAAAATCATCATTGCGACCTTTGATCCCGGAATCAGCAAAGGAGACAAAAACATGTGGTATATCGTGCTCTCACGCTCGCGGCCGGAAAAAGAGGAAAGCAAACAACTCTATTATGAAGAACATCGGAAATGGCTGGACGATCAGCACAGGCTGGGGCGGCTTCTCTTCTCCGGGCCGACCTCGGATCGCGCCTATGGAATATACATCATGCTCGCCAAGAGCAAGAGCGAAGCGGAACGCATCGCCGCCCAAGATCCTCACCATGTGCGGGGCATTCGCACGATGGAGGTTTTAGAATGGAACGCCCACCGGGCATTTCGCCTTGACGGCCCAACCATCGCCGATGTGGAACGCATGGCGAGTGAAAAATAACCGCCTGAGGGAACCTAACGTGCGTGGTCAAACATCAACGGGTCAGTCCTAGCATCCGGGGTTGCCACAGCCATGCGACGTTGACATCCTTTTGATTGATGTGTTAGTTGCAGCGCCATGAGGACCTCTGTAACGGCGACATCTCGGCTGGCAGAAAGCTCCAGTTTACCTGCTTGCCTTTTAAAGCTGTAAAGCTGCGCGCCCTTTTCCAGTCGCTACCAGATCACCACGCGCGCATTGCTCATTTTGCCATGTCGAATCCTGCGGCGTTTTTAGAGCTGGATGCGAGGGAAATTGGTTATCAATGTGGCACCAGTGAGGCCACCGTCGTGCGCTTTTGTCAGAGGATCGGCCACCGAGGCCTAAGCGAGATGAAAAAGGTGCTGGCGCGTGAGTTGGCAGCGAACCTGATGTCTTCAAAAGTAACGCATAGATTTGATCGCCAGAACCCGGTCTTGGAACAGGTGTTTTCGAGTTGCGTGGAAGCGCTGCGCGACACTTGGTCAGGCATGGATCGTTCAAAGATTGATTCGATCGCTGCTACAATTGCGCGCAGCGAGCGGCTTTATCTATTTGGGGCCGGAGGTTCCGCGCACATCGCCCAAATAGCCGCGCTCAACTTCCTGGCTTTAGGCTTTCAAACCATCGCTTTTGTTGACCCTATTCAACAGCACGCCGCCGCCAAGTTGGCAACCTCAAAAGATGTGGCGATTGCGGTGACTTATTCGGGCAACCAAACCGATCTCGCTGAAACACTGCAAACTGCGAGGACGCGAAGGGCTTTTTGTGTAGGGATCACGAGTTTTCAGCAGGGTCTAGTTTCCAAGAGCGCGCATGATCTCTTACTGATGTTCGTACCCCCAGAGACTTTGCGTGGACAAGCCGGAGCGCATCGGGTTGCTCAGATCGCGCTTTTGGATACGTTGGCGGTTCGTGCCGCGGAGATCAGAACGCAGATCGCTACAAAGAAGCTGCGGCTCAAAGTTAGCGACGCGAAGCTCTCTGCGTCACTCACTGACGCATTTAGAAGTGGGGCGCGCATGCTTGGCTTTCGAAAGGGTGGGGGGCCGGAGTAAACACGGGAAATTGGTTTGGATCGTCGAATTCACGCTCAGAGAGGTGCACTATGATGGTCAATCCTTACGATGATTCGCGTTTGATGTTGGCGCTTCAGATCGACCACTCGCGGGTGGCCGGTTTTTTCGCCGCCCATTGGGGCAACCAAGACTTTGCCCGTCCGGAGCCGTACGCATCCGTCGTGCTGGCCGCTCATGAGCACGACATCGGCTGGTGGGAATGGGAGATGAAGCCGTCGTGTCTTAATGACAAAGGCTTCCCGCTGGATTATCACGACGGGAGTCTCAAGTATCTCGGCCAACTGCGGCTCGATTTCTATAAGAACGCCGTCGACCACGTGCTGCAGCGCGATCCCTACGCGGCGCTTTTGATGGCGATGCATGGGGTGGCGCTCATGAACGCAGGCTACGGCAGGTATGCTTACCCGCCGGATCGCTCCGCCGACCCGCGGGTGAAAGCCTACATCGATCACCAGGAACAACTGCGTCTCAAGCTGGTAGAGCAACTCCGCCAATCGGAACAGTTCAGGACTTTTGCATCGGACGAACAGATTTGGACCAACTACGAATACATGGAGGTCTTCGACCAGCTCGCTCAGTTTGTCTGCAATCGCTATCCGCTCAACAGTAAATCGCGCAAACTGGGTCCGAGCAACACGCTGAACGACGTCGATGTACCGACCAGGCACGGGAGTGAAGCTGTAAAGATCAAGATCGACACGGTGTCGGAAAATCAGGCTGTTCTGAGTCCGTATCCGTTTGATGTCGATCCGCTGGTGGTTTCTTTTCCCGCGCGGCTGCTGCCGAAAAAAAGTTATTCAAGTCCGGAGGAATTTTTGCCGGATTTCTACGCTGCGGAGCGAATATTCGTGAGCCACACACTGAGGGCCTCGTAAGTCGATGACCGGGGCGATTCCAGCATCGAAATGAATTTTTGCTATGGCCAAGGGTGCAGACGCAAGCGGTGAACAACACCCGGCCGTGGAGCAGGAAGACAGTGGCCATGCGTTCTGCGATCCAGTGGCATAGCCGCCGTGACGGTCACCGAGCGCTTGACGACAAGATGAGCTTTCACGGCACTAAGTGAGAAGGAGGCGTATAATGGCTGAATATCGCGTAATCGGCACTCCAGTGGAGCGAGTGGACGGTCCAGAGATGCTCTCTGGGCAGGCCCTTTACGGTCCCGATGTAAAACTGCCGGGCATGTTGTGGGGAAAAATTTTAAGAAGTCCGATACCTCACGGCAAAGTTTTGCGCGTCGACGGGGAAAAGGCGAGGAAGCATCCTGGCGTCAAAGCGGTTATTTCCGCCAGGGACGTACCGACGCGTCGATATGGCTATGCCATCGAAGACGAGCATATTTTTGCAATCGATAAAGTGCGCTATGTGGGCCAACCTGTCGCAGCGGTGGCCGCTATCGATGAGGATACGGCGGAAGAGGCCCTCTCCCTGATTGACGTCGAGTACAATGAGTTGCCGGCAGTATTTGACGCGGAAGAAGCGATTCGAGACGGAGCGCCGTTGGTGCATGACTTGGGCCAACTTAATGCACGCTCGGTTTACTTGGCCTCATGGCATCCGGTCAAGGGCACCAATATCATCCATCAGGCCTCCAATCAGCGCGGTAATGTGGAAGCGGCTCTGCAGAAGGCCGATTATGTGTTTGAAGACACTTTTCGTCCTAGCCAAATCCATCACAGTTATATGGAACCGCATGCCACGCTCGTGGCCGTACGCGGCGGCACCATTACGGTCTGGACCTGCTCTCAAGAAGTCTTCGAATTACGGACGGTCATGGCCGCTCTTTTCGGAGTACCCGAAAGCAAAATGCGGGTGATCTGTACGAAAGTTGGGGGCGGCTTTGGCGGTAAAATCGAGCCGCGCCTTGAGCCCATTACAATTGCGCTCGCACTAAAGAGCGGTAAGCCGGTGAAGATCGTCATGACCAGGACCGAGGAATTTACCGCGTCCGCAGGGTCCACGCCGGCAATAGTGAAGCTCAAGACCGGCGTCATGAAAGACGGCACCCTTGTCGCGCGGGATATTAACTTTCTCTGGAACACTGGCGCTCATGCGGAAGGTCTGGCGCCGAGCAACCGAGCCATGAAGGACGGCATCGGCCCCTATCGCATCCCCGACATCCGCGTGACCTCCACTCTCGTGTACACCAACAGAGTTCGCGGCACACAGCTGCGCGGTCTGGGCGTTCCGGAGGGAGCATGGGCCATCGAGTCTCAGACGGACATGATCGCAGACCGATTGGGCATGGATCCCTTGGACTTGCGGCTCAAGAATATACTTCGCGAGGGCGATATTAATTCCATCGGTGATGCCGTGCAAAGTATCGGCCTGCTCGAATGTCTGGAAAAAGTCGCGGCAGAGATTGGCTGGGGAAAACCCAAGGCGAAGAACGTTGGGCGAGGCCTGGCAGTGATTGCCAAATCCCCCACAACTCATTCGAGCATTTCCGGCGCCCATGTTCTGTTCAACGAGGATGGCAGCGCTCAAGTCATGGTGGGAGCATCCGAAATAGGTCAAGGCATGTGCGTGGTGTTATCGCAAATCGCGGCTGAAGAACTTGGGATTCCTGTGGAAGCCGTGGGGATCACGTGCGCAGACACGGGCGCGACGCCGTACGACCGTGGAACGTTCTCCAGTCGAGTGACTTTTTATACCGGGATGGCTGTCAAGAAAGCCGCGGAGGATGCGAAGCGACAGCTTTTCGAAATGGCATCTAAGATGTTGGAGATTCCGGCAAGTGACCTGGTGGTGGAGAATCAGCGCGTAGTGTCTGTCCGGCAGCCGCAAGCCGCGCTTACTTTGAGGGAGATTTTGGAGCACGCCCACAACCACGAGAAACCGATTTTGGGCAGAGGGTGGTATGGAGGCAAAGGTGACTATCCGTCCCTCCCGCATAAGACGCAAGGAAAAGAATATGTGCCCGGATGGAAATATGCGGCCCAGGCGGTCGAGGTGGAGGTTGACGAAGAGACCGGCATAATCAAGGTCATAAAGATCGCCTCGGCACACGATGTCGGTACATCTCTGAATCCGATAGGCGTCAAGGGTCAAATCGTCGGCGGAGTCGTGATGGGACTCGGATACGCGCTCCATGAAAGACTCGAGTTTGAAGAAGGGAGAGTCATCAATCCTTCCTTCATGGATTACAAATTGCCGTCATCCCAACAGATCCCGGAAATCGTTCCCATCCCGGTTGAGGTTCCGCTTCCCGAGGGACCTTTCGGTGCCAAAGGCGTCGGCGAACTGGCGGTGGTCGGCATTGCTCCGGCCATTGGCAACGCCATTTATGATGCCTTCAAAGTAAGAATCAAGGATCTGCCGCTTTTTCCGGAGCGGGTACTGTCCGCCATTGAAAACATGGATTTTAAGAGCGGTGCGGGGTGAGTTTCGGCAAGAAAATGGCGAGTAAATCCGGCTGGATACGGTTTTAAGGCGCATAGACCAAAGCGGGTTCATCGATAACCTCTACCGTTGAGATGCGTCATATCATGCGATTAAGGGTTCTTTTTCTGATCCTGGTGATTGTTCCGGCTGGATGAATTCGAAGCGGCGCTCAAGGAAATGCTGGGAGCGTGGGAGACATCGGTTCTGATCGCAAGATCGATAAATCCACCGCGGCTGACCTGGCGGCCTATCCGTTTGGTTTGACCGAAAACGGGATTTCATTCAGGAGAGCCCTAGTGGATCAGGGGTTGGTTGACCCGTTTCATTCGGGGGCTTCGTTGCCGAAGACCATGGAATTCAAATTGTAGATGGATCATTGCTACTGATTGATATCGACAAACAGCTCCTCGAGCCGAGGTTTTGTAGGAAGCAGTCCTTGAGAATAAGAGAAATGGAGGAACTTGTTCAACGCGGTCGCATTTTGAGTGATGCCGTGGGTCCAGGGATCTTTCCCCATAAGATCTTCCACTTCCTCGATATAGTCTTCGAGCCAGGGGAAGACCGGATGGTGTTTCAGTAACTCGACTTTCGCATAGAACTCTGCTTTTAGCTCTTCGAGGATCAGATGAATGCGGCGAGCGATGGCATTTTCTTTGTCGAAAATGGATTGTCTCAAAACCAGAGTATGCATGATGGGAAAAACTCCGTGTTTCCGGTAATAGTCTCTTTCCACCTGCGAGCAGTTTGGAAAAAGTTGACGGACGCGGGCGTCTTTTTCGCGCGCAACCGCTGGCTTATGGGCGCACATCACGGCGTCCAGGCGACCATCCAGAAGCATATTGAACAAGGTTTCGTTCGATGGAATCGGTGTGACGCGAGCCGCTATTTCCTTGGGCAGTGGCAGCCGTTCCTCGCGTCCAGGCCGCTCCGCGCCGCCGGTGAACCACTGGACATCGCCGGGTTTCACGCCAAAGTCTTCTTCAAGAAAACCTCTAACCCAAACAGCCGCCGTCATGTGGTATTCAGGAAGGCCGACCTTTTTTCCCGCCAGTTGCGCGCCGCTGATGATGTCGCTGTCGGCCCGTACGAAGAGCGCGGAGTGACGAAAACGTCGCGACGTGAAGATCGGCAGCGCTATGTATTCGCGCCAGCCTTTGCTTCTCAGCATCGTGTAACCGGACATCGACATCTCCGCTACGTCGTAGGCGGAGGATTCGATCACCTGGCGGAAAAGTTTATCGGGCGGGGTCACGTAGGTCCACGTCAGCTCGAGGTCGTGGGCGGTGTACGACCCGTCCATGAGTTTGCCGAAATACGGGTAATAGATGGTGGCCATGTTTAGCTTGAGCACGAGAACCTCCTTCGAAATCTTGTTGGCGCAGCTTCCGGTCTCTTTTGGATTGCAGAGCGGAGACGACCTTGTATAACTTGCGCGCAAAAACTTTTGCAATAACCGTCATGGAGGGTGAACGGGAGGTTGAGAATGTCTTTTAAGGATCTCAGAGAATTTTTGACATTGCTTGAAGAAAGAGGGGAGCTGCTGAAAACCAAAAAACCCGTGGACCTTAAGTTCGAAATTTCCTCGTACATCCGCAAGACCAGCGATCAACAGGGTCCAGCTTTACTTTTCGAGAAAGTTAACAACTCCGCTATTCCCGTGCTGGGCGGAGTCTTTGCGACGAGGGAGCGGGCTTTTCTTGCATTGGAAACCTCGCCGCAAGATTACGTGAATAAATTTCAAAATGCATTAGATCGCCTGCTGCCGCCAAAACTAGTTTCCAGCGCTCCGTGTAAGGATGTCGTCCTGACCGGCAAAGAGGTCGACCTCGGGCGGCTGCCCATTCCGATTTTTTCGGAAAAAGACCCAGCGCCATTTATCACACTTGGATTGTGCATCAGCCGCGATCCGAAAAGCGGAGGCAAGAACACATCGATATACCGGTTGCAGGTCAAAGGGCGCAACCGGCTGGGGATCATGGCGCAACAACTGGTGCGTCAGTTGATCGAGGCAGAATCCATCGGCCAAGGCCTCCCCATTGCCATTGCTATAGGCACTGACCCGGTGATTCCTCTCGCGACCCAGTGGATGGCGCCTTATGGCACTGACGAGTTGGCGCTGGCCGGCGCGTTGCGCGGCGAGCCGGTGGAAGTAGTCAAGGCCGAAACCGTGGATCTCGAAGTGCCGGCCACCGCTGAAATCATTATCGAAGGGACCGTTCTTCCTAACGTCCGCGATGAAGAAGGACCGTTCGGCGAAGTATCGGGATACTATACCCCATCCAATCCTAAACCCATCATTGAAGTAAGCGCCATCACGCACCGCAAAAATCCGATCTATCAAGCGGCGCTCACCGGTATGCCGACCACAGAAAATCATATTCTCAAGCAGTTACCGTTGGAAGCGAGTTTTTATTGGGAGCTGAAGAAGGAATTTCCCGGCGTAACCGCGGTTCATTTTCCCGCGGCAGGGACTGTTGGGATGACTTGCGTAATTGCCATGAAACAGGCCTACGAGTGCGAAGCGAGAAACGTCATTGCAGCGATGATCGGCACGCGCCGCAACAAAATCACCATCGTCGTCGATGATGACGTGGACATCTTCGACATGGAAAAAGTCTGGTGGGCCATTGCTACACGGACGCAAGCCGATGAAGACATCATCATTTTTCCCCGCGTCGTGGCGACGGCGATGGACCCCTCGGTGCGAAAGCTCCGCGTCGGCTCCAGTCTAGGGATTGACGCGACCAAGCCCTTCGGCCAGAGTTTTCCGGAAATTGTGAAAGTGCCCGGAGCGGACAGCGTATCGCTGGACGATTTAAAAAATGATTAGGAGAGAGGACGAATGAAATTTCAAGGCAATTTAGTGATTGGGCGGCCGGTAGAAAAAGTGTGGGAGTTTCTCTGGGATGTGGGAAAGCTGTCTCGCTGCATTCCCGGCTGTCAAGCCGTCAAGACCATCAAAGAACGTGAAAAGTACGAATTGAGCGTAAAAGACAATGTCGGCCCGATCAGCGTAGATTTCGAGATGGTGGCGGACGTGAAGAAGCTCGAGCCATTGAAACGGATAGAGATCGCGATGGAAGGGAAGGATTTTAAATCAGGAGGCGTGCGGCAAACCATGGCGCTCGCGCTCAGTCCGAAAGGGAACAACACGCAAGTAGATTTCGAAACCGATGTGAACGTGTTCGGCAGATTAGGCACGCTCGGATACCCGTTTGTTAAGAAGAAAGCGGAAGCCGTCATCAAAGAGTTCGGCGAAAACGTTAAAGGCGCTATAGAGGCAAATCCGTGAGCCGCGCAAGGAGTTCTAATGGTTGAAAGAAAGCTACTACGGCCTGAAAGCATGGAAGATGCATTGGGCCAGCGTGAACATTACCAGAGAGACGCGCTGCCGATCGCGGGAGGGCAATCGCTCCTCGTGCTGTTGCGCAATAAGTTAATCGATCCCAAAGTCCTGATCGATCTCGAGCGGCTTAGCGAATTGCGCGAAGTGAAGCAGAGCAAAGATGGCATATCCATTGGGGCGATGACGACGATCCACAATCTCTTCTCATTGCCAGAGGTGCGAACTGCGTTCCCGGTCCTAAGCCAGGCGGCGTCCAAAGTGGGTTCGACCGCCATCAGGAACTTAGGAACGATAGGCGGCAACATCTGTCACAATGAACCTGGAGCGGACTTGCCACCGGCCTTGTTGGCTCTGAACGCTCTTGTCGAGCTAAGGAGCCGGAGAGGGACAAGAAAAATCGGCTTATCGGAGTTCTTGCGCGGTTACTTCGAAACCACCATCGCTCCTGATGAGATCCTTTGCAGCGTGGAAATTCCCCAATTGCCCGCCAAAGCTGCGGGCGTCTACTTGAAGCACGCCATCAGCTCGGAGGATCTCGCCATCGCCAGCGTTGCTGTTGTGCTGATTCGCGATAACCAGCAAGCGGGCAAGGCGCAGGAAGTACGAATCGGTTTGGGTGGCGTGGCGCCAGTGCCGTTTAGACCGACCAAAGCGGAAAGCACCTTGCGTGGCACGATGCTCAATCAAAAAGCGATTCGCGCAGCCGCGGAAATTGCGGCCTCAGAGGCTGATCCGATGACGGATCCCCATGGCTCCGCCGAATACCGGCGCAAAATGGTCAAGGTGCTGGTGCGCAGAGCGATTGCGGCAGTCTTGGAGCAACCGGAAAGGAATGGTCATGGCAAGGCTTAAGCTACGAATCAACGGCGACGACACCGAGGTTGAGGCGAGGGAGACGGCGCTGCTGCTGGATGTTCTACGAGAAGGGTTAGAGATGACCGGCACCAAGCGCGGATGCGAGACGAGTCACTGCGGCGCCTGCACGGTATTGTTGGACGGAATAGCGGTTCATAGTTGTGTCGTGCTTGCCGCGAGGTGTGAAGGAAAAGAGATCACGACGGTGGAAGGTTTGAGCCGGGACGGAGAACTCAATGAGCTGCAGCGGCTCTTTTTAAAGCACGGCGCGCTTCAGTGCGGTTATTGCACGCCGGGCATGTTGATGGCGTCAACGGCGCTGTTACGGCGCAATCCGCGCCCGACGCTGGAAGAAATTAAAGTCGGCCTGGATGGCAATCTCTGCCGTTGCACAGGCTACACAGGAATATTCGAGGCGATCCAGGCGTGCGCGGCGCGCGCGAAGTAGGCGCCGCGCGGTTCAACGTTCCGAGTTCAAAGCTCAATGTCCGGAAAAACCTTGAACCTTGAACGAAATGTTGAGCGTGGCAGAAAATGCAGAATTCGAAAAATAAAGTTAAAGCGCTAACGTTTTCTTCCATCGGCAAATCCGCGCCTAAAATCGAAGGGGTTCAAAAAGTTTCCGGTCAAGCGCGCTACACTGCTGATTACCTGCTTCCCGGAACAATATGGGGCAAAGTTTTGCGCAGTCCGTATCCTCATGCTCGCATTGTTCGCATGGATACTTCACGAGCAAAGGCGCAGCCCGGAGTCATGGCGGTTTTGACCGCGGCAGATATTCCAAATGTTTTGACGGGCCGACGACTGCGAGACATGCCGATGCTCGGCGGCGAGCGAGTCCGCTTCGTCGGTGAAAAAGTCGCGGTCGTTGCAGCCGAAGACAAAGACGTTGCAGAAGAAGCGGCACAGAATATCGGGATAGAATACGAAGAATTGCCGGCCGTGTTCGATCCCCTGGTCGCGATCACCGAGGGCGCGCCGCAGCTTCACGAAAGACTCCAGGATTATAAGGGCTTGCCAAAGCTCGCCTCCGCGATTAACAACGTCTACTCCCACGACGCGTGGCGAATAGGCGATGTTGAGCGGGGGTTTCGCGATTCGGATCACGTTTTCGAAAATACCTTCAATACACAACATGTTCACCAATCCTATTTGGAACCGCATTCAAGCGTGCTTTCTATAGATAAGGAGACGGGTATCATCCATGTCTGGATGAGCAACAAGGTGCCGTACAATACGAAGCGCAGTCTATCGGATGCGATCGGCGTGCCCGCCGAAAAAATCGTCATTCATGTTGCTGCCATTGGCGGTGACTTCGGAGGCAAGGGCGCGCTCATGGACCTGCCTCTCTGTTATTTCCTCGCGCAACGGACAGGGCGGCCGGTGCGCATGATCATGACGTACGCTGAAGAGCTCATGGCAGCGAATCCGCGTCATGCTGCAGTTATCGTGATGAAAACAGGCGTGAAAAAAGACGGGACTCTCGTCGCCAGGCAGGTGAAGGCGTTTTGGAATGGAGGGGCCTATGGGGCGATGAAACCCATCCCTTCAGTCAACTTACCTGGCGCCGTGAAAGCCGCCGGCGCTTACCGCATTCCAAATGTCAAAATCGACTCTTACGCGGTCTACACCAACAGCGTTCCTTGCGGCCATTTTCGCTCACCTGGAATGGTGCAGCTCATATTTGCAGGTGAATCCCAGATCGACATGATTGCGGAAGCTTTGCGGATCGATCCTCTCGAGATGAGAATTCGTAATGCAATTCAGGATGGCGATCTGACGCCCGGAGAGAGCAAGAGAGGCATGATCGACGTTAAATGCCGCGAAGTGCTCGAGGAAGCGCGCGCTGTTTCTAACTGGAAGACCTTCAAGAAGGCGCCTCATGTAGGGCGAGGTGTCGCGCTTTCGTACCGCAATGTCGGCATTGGTGATGCCAACGCGCGGCTGAGCTTGGACCCTCAAGGCATCGTCTCGCTGCTGATAACGTACGCCGATACCGGCACCGGAGCTCATACGATTCTCTGTCAGATGATCGCCGAAGTTTTAGAAATTCCGTTTGAGCGTGTTCAATTGCAGGTCGGGACGACGGACAGCTTCCGCTCCGAGGCGGGCACCGGCGCCAGCCGGGTGACTTTTGTCTTGGGACAGGCGGTATTGAAAGCAGCGGACAAACTGAAAGCGCTGATCCGTCAACGCGGCGCCGAAATGCTGGGTGTCTCGACGGACGATCTCATCTTGAAAGCCGGCCGGTTCACAGTTCAAGGTGGTGATGGCCGTTCCTTCGCCTTCGAGGAAATTGCTGCGGCTGCGATAGCGAAGGGTGAACGTGTCGAGGTGGAAAGCTATTACGAGGCGACCGAAACCCCGCCGGAAGGCGTGTTCACCGCTTGCGTGGCTGAGGTGTACGTCGATATCGAGACCGGGCAGATTCATTTGCGTCAATTAAATACGGTTCATGACGTCGCAACGGTGCTCAATCCGGTAGGTCACCAAGGCCAGATCGATGGCGGCATTATGCAAGGCGTGGGTTACGCTCTTATAGAAGAGCTGGCGATGGAAGATGGCAGGGTTACCACGCTCAATCTTGGGGAATACAAAATACCCAACATAAGAGACATTCCTCTTTTGCAGACAACACTCGTGCGCGGAAAATTCGGGCGCGGCGCCGTTTCAAAGCAAGGAAATAGGGGAGAGCGCTATCTCTCAGGTCGCCCCTGCGATCGCGAATGCAGTTTACGATGCAATCGGCATTCGGATCATGGACCTGCCAATTACAGCCGAGAAAGTTTTCCGCGCTTTGCAGGCGCGTAGGACAGAAGACCAAGGAACCGTGCGGCGATGAAAATAGGAATGACTGAAATGGTGCGGTGGCTGAGCTTACTGTGTTTCTGGATTCTCGTTTTCGCGCCTTGCGCGGGTGCCCAGCCGCTTAAGGAAATTCGCATCGGATCCAGCGATATCACCGTCAGTAACCTCTGCACGTTTTACGCGCGTGATCGAAAATTTTTCGAAGCCGAAGGCATGGACTGCGGGGAAAGAAATTATCGATCAGTTCTTTCGGCGGCGCCATCTACGGCGCTGCCGTGTATCTTCTCAAGAACCACGGCCTCAAGCCCAAGGAAGACGTTACGATCTTGGCGGGAGGATCTAACTCGGCGCGGGCCGCCGCACTCAAACAGGGAGCGGTAGACGCCGCTCTCTTGAGCTCTCCGGATGACATCAGAGCCGCGGGAGAGGGCTTTCGTATTTTGCTCGACGTCGGCAGCGACTATCGGCTTCCGTGGGGCGGCGTCAGCACGACGACGGGGAAAATTCGCGGCAGTCCGCCCGAAGTCGAGAAAGTCCTTCGGGCGGTGCTCCGGGCCACGAGAGCCATTACTGAGCTGCGCAACAAAGACGAGGTGACCAGCTGGATCGGAAAATTTTTCAAGCTGGACCGCGCCATGGCCGAGGAGTTTTACCGCAGGCTCGTGCCTTCCCTGAATCCGGGCGGGATAACGGAGCGCGACAAAATAAAACTTGTCATCGATAACGCCGTCGAGCGAGGCTTGACCGACAAACCGCTCGATCCCGATGCGGTGGTAGACTTTTCGATTGCAAAGCAGTTGCGCTTCTGAGAGATCCTTCGCTTGAGTGCTCAGGATGACGCAAAACAAAAAACACTTAGTGAACAGTCGGAGGATACGGCGACTACGAATCGCTTGACTGTCAGGCGGTGTGTAAACGCAAACAGGAGCCCTTCGACGGGGGCTCAGGGCGAACGGTTAAGTACTTAACGTTGCTGACTCCGCAACCCGTTCGTGCTGAGCTTTGTCGAAGCACCCTAACGTTTGCACACGGTTGACAGAGCGGCGATCCTTTTTTCCTTGCAACATATAACGAAGGAGCAGCTCTATGAAAGCCGAAGCAAGTGAAGCCATCGTTCGAGGACTCAAATCTGCCGGCGTCGATCTGGTCGCCATCCTACCGGATCATGGATTCGATCGGGTGCAAAAGAGAATCGCTGAGGACGAAAGCTTTACATTTGTTCCCGTGAGCAATGAAGGCATCGGCGTCGGCGTATGCGCCGGTGCTTTTTTTGGCGGTAAGACGCCGGCGCTCATGATTCCCACGTCGGGTTTTTTGGTCGCCACGTGGCCGCTCGCGAGCCTGCATCAACTCTGGAATATCCCGCTTCTGTTATTGATTCCATATCGCGGCGAGGTGGGCGACGCTCAGCCTGTGATGAGGACCTATCAATTCACGACCGAACCGATTCTGCGCGATCTTCAAATTCCGTATGTCAACGTGAGCGAAATTGCAAAAATCGAAGGCGCTATCAAAGACGCCGTGAGTTCAGCTTTTGCATGGCAGAATCCGATCTGCATTTTATTTTCGGGGGAGACACTACGATGAAGCGATTCGATTGTCTGAAAGCCCTGGCCGCCGTCGTACGCGATGACGATCTCGTCGTCACCAACTTGGGCAACACGATGCACGAGTGGCTTACCCTCCGGCCGTCGCGCGCGAATCTGTACAATATGAATCTCGGGCAGTGTACGCCCGTCGCCTTCGGACTTGCGTTGGCCCTTCCCCATAGAAGGATCCTCGCTTTAGACGGAGATGGCAACCTGCTTTTAAATTTAGCTTCTCTAGCCGACGTCGCGCATAGCAAACCGGCCAACCTACGAATCTTTGTCTTCGACAACCAGGCCTACGAGTCACCGGGAGGAATGCCGACCGCGACGGCCCATGGCGTCGATCTCGTCCAGATCGCGAAAGGGTGCGGCATCAACAAGAGCTTTTTGGTCTCGACAATCGAAGAATTCAAACAAAAACTCGATTTGCTCGACGAGAGCGGGCTTTCTTTCGTGACCGCGAAAATTGAACTCGGAACGATTGAAAGACCCCCTTACGCCGCGATCGATCATAAATATAACAAGTACATTTTCGCGTCCTACATCGAAGAGACAGAAAAAAAACCCGTATTGCGGCTTCGTTCTCGGTCGCCGTTCACCGAGAAGTAAAATCCGAAGGAGAAGCACCTATGCCTTGGGCGCGACTGCTTTCTTTGGTTCTGTTGTTGCTCTATCCGTCGTGGGCTTCCCCCCAGTCAAAAAAGTTGGAATCTGTGAAGATCGGCTACAGCGGGGTGGGGATTGCCCACGATCTGCTCAAGATTATGGGCAACAAGTTGATCTTTGAAAAACATGGGCTCAACGCGCAAAGTATCTACATCGGCAGCGGCTCGCTCATGAACCAGGCGGTGGTGGCCGGCAGCATTCAGTTCACCACTTCGGATCTTCCGTCGCAAATCCAATCGGCTCTCGCGGGCATCGATTTCAAGATCATCAGCGTTACGATTGACAGGCTTGATGGTGCGATCATGGCTCGCAAAGGTATTCGAAGCCCGCAGGAGCTCAAAGGGAAAAAAATCGCCATCAGCCGATTCGGCTCGGTATCCGATATTGTTACCCGCATGGTGCTAAGGCATTGGGGCGTGGACCCCAAAGACGTTGTACTGATGCAGGTGGGTAATACTCCAACTCGCATCGCGGCGATTCTGAGTGGACAGGTGGACGGGGGTCTGATCAATCCCACCGACGTTGACAGAATGGCTGCCAGCGGTTGCTGCGTGTTATTGGCAGACCTAAGCGCGCTCGATATCCCATATGCGAGATTCGGAGTGGCGGGTCTCGCAAGTTATTTCAAAGCAAACTCCGACACCGCAGCGAGAGTATTGCAGGCATTTACGGAGGGAATTCATTATTACAAGACTCACCCAGAAGACGGCATGGCCGCCCTCCGAAGCAGGGGAGGAGATCCGCAGACGGCCAGAGAGATATATCAAAAGATTGCGGATTCCTATCGCGCTCGCCCGGACCCCGATCTCGTCAGCATCAAAGGTGTTTTAGAATCTCTGCCTGATGAAAGAGCGAAAAAAATTCGCCCCGAAAGTTTGATTGACGCGGTTCCATGGGAAAGAGTAGCAAAAAGCGGTCTAGTAGAACGGCTCTATGGGAAAAAATAGCTTACTGCCGAGGGAA
>WNGN01000700.1_pt1 | contig 21057 bp, 26 predicted proteins | sample 5400561 | NCBI WGS metagenome assembly WNGN01 (sample SAMN13153379, study PRJNA577476) | soil metagenome | isolation source: 115 cm soil or saprolite under Garry oak tree replicate 2 | place: USA:California | collected 2016-06-15 | reverse complement strand
CCAGGACTTGCATGGTCGCCTTCTCCACCTTCTGGGCTGCTCCCTCTTCTCCTAGGAAGTCTAGCATCATTCGAGACGCTTCGATCATCGCGACAGGGTTCACCTTATTCTGGCCGGTGTACTTCGGCGCCGAGCCGCCCGCGGGTTCGAACATGCCGTAACTATCACCGATATTTCCGCCAGCTGCGACCCCTAGCCCTCCAACGAGTCCTGCCGCTTCGTCGGTGAGTATGTCCCCATAGAGGTTAGTGGCGACAACGACATCGAAGGTCTCGGGTCGACGAATGAACTGCATGGTCGCGGCGTCTACGTGGATGTCTTCTACTTCTACGTCCGGATACCTTCTGCTCACGTCCAGTACGGCTTGCTTGAATATGCCGTCAGTAATCTTTAGAATGTTCGCCTTATGGACGAAGGCCAGTTTCTTCCGTCTCCTCTTCGCTAGGTCGAATGCAAACTTGGCGATCCGCTCAGAAGCGGTCCTCGTGTTGATCTTTATCGCAATGCCTACTCCGGGGGCCACTTCAAACTCCTTGCCAACGTACAGGTCTTCAGTATTCTCCCGAACAACGATCATGTCGATGTTGGGCTTGAGCGAGGGTACATTCGGCAGACTCCGGGCAGGACGCACATTGGCGTAAAGATCGAACATTGACCGGAGTGTGACTGCGACGCTCCGTGGAGAGCCTGGCTCCTCGGGAGTCGTCATCGGACCTTTCAAGCAAGCATCCGTCTTTCTGATCATCTCCACTGTCTTATCGGGAAGATTCGTCCCAAACTTCCCTATGCAGTAGAAACCTGCCTCCCCCTTTAGCATCTCCAATCTGACATCGTCAACCTTCTGGACCGCATTCAAAACCGCAAGGGTCGCGTCAACGACCTCTGGGCCAATTCCGTCACCCGGCAGAACGGCTATTCTGTGAGTCTTACCTGGCAATTCTTCGATCTCTCGGACCGGGTCACCAACTAGGGTTTGAAAAAGGCTTTCATGTTCGCTCTATCTTGGCATTCCTTAATGAGTAACAAGTTTGCTTTGGTATTCTCCGGTTCTACGCGAGTCGTCCTATTCTAGGTTCTCATCGAAGCAAGCGTCGCAATTTGCGGTTCAACCATTTCTCCCGCCGTCCGATAAGGCTTTAGTGCATTCAGCGATTATTGAGTGGTGATTGGTGTGAAGATTGCTATCGTGGCGGGGATCGTCTTGGTCGCGGCTTTGAGTCTGAACGGAGGTTCGGCGTTCTGGAACAACTATCTCTCCGCCCTTTACGCTGCGACGAGTGCCTGGCAAGGCCAGGGGATCTACGGAACATATTACAGTGGCCGAGGTGAGTACGTTTGCATGGGGGAGGCAGGGTGGGATGCAGGTCATTTTCCCCTAGCTGAGCGCATCGTGATCCGTTCTTCGAGTGGAACGGTTATCGTCACGCCTCTGAACTGGACACTGGTGAGCGGTTGCGCCTACTTCGGAACCTACCACGTCGGGCTTCAGCCAGGAACCTATTCAGTTGATACTCTATCCTGTAGTTTTCAATCGCCTCGTTCGTGGGGCTGCGTTACTGTTGTCCCGATTAACGTGACCGTGAAGCATGGCGTATTCACCAAGGAAGATCTTTACATGCACACGGGAATCGAGCGGCCTGATACCTAGAGGATACGTAGCAGACAAACCTAAAGGGTCTTACTGAAGCGTTTCTTGCTAGTCAAAGACGGGATATCGCTTCGTTGCATTCAGTATCGTCGGTGGCTGTTGATGTGAAGACTGCCCTCATTGTGGGAATTGTCCTTGTCGCAGCTTTGAGTCTCAACGGGCTTTCGCCGTCTTGGCACAACTATCTTTTGGCCCTTTACAGTGCCTGGGAGAGGCAGGGAATATATGGAACATATTCCAGTGGTCAGGCAGTGCCCGGAGCATGCGGTGCAGACGTAGTGGCAGAGTTGTCAGGTCACTATCCCGTGGCTGAGCGTGTCATGGTGACTTCTTCAGATGGAATGGTTATCGACGTGCCTCTAAACTGGACACGCGTGGTGTGCGAGTACTTTGGAACCTACCGCGTCGGACTGCAGCCTGGCAACTATTCTATAGACATACTCTCCTGTACACTCCAGCCTCATCGGTCCTGGGGCTGCGCATTCGTTGTTCCCATCGATGTGATTGTAAAACAAGGCCTATTCAACAAAGTAGATATCCACATGTACACAGGGTTCGGATAGATCCCTCAGATTGAAGCGGAAAAGACCTCGGCAAAACTGCTAATTACACGCTTTAATGATTCTGGTTCATGAGAGACGGGGTAGAGAAGCAGAGGAGTCTGCCCGGATAAAGCCGCCACCTTAAGGATAGTTATCAGCAGCGTCATCATAATATTCCTCGCAGGGGGCATTTTTGGAGATGCGCTTGGATATCTCCATATTTCGCCACCACCTTTCAAGAGTTTTCGAACATGGGATTGCCCTGTTTCGGCAAGAGTTATTATTGTGACAATCTCCGGATCGGATGAGTTGTTATGAAGATAACTCTCGTCGCGGCGATTCTCCTAGCTAGCGGCATAAGCTTGAACGTCTTCCAGACACCATGGGTTGACTATCTCTCGACCCTAGGGGGCGTTATTCTCTGGCAGACTCAAGGAGTTTCAGGTAATGTCTGGTTCACCGTGGGGGGTTCGTGTGGGGAGGGACCAATCCCGGCTTTCTGGGAACCGATAATTCCCAATATTGAACTAGTGGTACATCCTTCCTCTGGCCTCCCAATCACCGTCCACCTAGATTGGATTCCAATGGGGAACTGCGCGGTAAGGGCAAGCTTCAGCGTCGGACTTGCCCCCGGAACCTATTCCCTTGACGTAACATGGTGCTATGATGTACCAAGCTGCGTGAGCATAATCAATCCCATAACTATCACCATAGAGCCGAATAAGTTCGCTATCGTCGACATCTCGGCGAATACCAAGATTCACTAGCATACTCTGTATCTTCAAGAAATCATGAGCGGAACCCTGACTACGCTGGTTAGGCATCAAGATTGTCTTCCTTCGACGAGAAGTAGATGTGCGTTCACTGTTGTGACGAGTCCATCGGCGGGCGAACCAAGTCTACAAACGCCTACTCGCTACATTCTTACGTAGAGCAAAAGCAATGTGAGACGGGCGGACAAGAGATTTTCCGTCCGATAAGGCTTTAATTCATTTCACCATTATTGCTCGATGGTTGATCTGAAGACTGCTCTGGTGGCGGGGATCGTCTTGGTCGTGGCCTTGAGTCTCAGCGAGGCTTCTCCCCTTTGGACCGACTATCTAGCTACCGTGACCAGCGCTTGGCAGAGCCAGGGAATATACGGAACGGTTTCCAGCGGTCGAGTTGTGTTTGGGGGTTGCGGTCCTGCGGACGCAGCCGACTTGGCAGCACATCCTCCTGTGTCAGAGCGCATCGTGGTGCGTGCTTCTGGTGGAATAATTATTGACGTGCCTCTGAACTGGACGGTAGAAGGATGCGAACTTCTAGGAACCTATCGGTTAGGGTTGCAGACTGGGAACTATTCTGTGGACATTCTCTCGTGCACGCTCCAACCTCATCGGCAGTGGGGCTGCGCCACAGTTGTTCCCATTAACGTGACTGTACGGAAGGGTGTATTCACAAAAGTAGATATTCACATGTACACGGGAATCGTCTAGGACGGCTCTGATACTAGAGGGTATGAAGCCGAAAAACCCTGTGCGGTCGTGCTGTAACGTTTCTGGCTAGTGAAAGGCAAGATAGAGCTTCGACGCACTCCGCTATCGTCCGGAGGGGTGTTTGATGGTGAAGACTGCTCTCGTCGCAGGGTTCGTCTTGGTCGCGGCTTTGAGTCTCAACTGGGTCTCACCATTTTGGAGTAGCTATCTCTCTGTCTTTACGCTGCTACGAGCGCTTGGTATGGTCAAGGAATATACGGGGCTGTTTACAGTGGCAACCTGGTCCCCAGCTGCGGAGGAGTAGAGGCTATACAGTTGCATGCTTACCTGGAAGGTCATCTTCCTGTCCGCGAACGCGTCGTGGTGACCTCTTCAAGTGGAATGATCGTCGACTTCCCTCTGAACTGGACCGTGGGTCTGTGCGGGTACTTTGGAACCTACAGGGCTGGCCTACAAGCAGGAACTTACTCCATTGACCTCTCCTGCGCGGGCTACCCGTCTCGCGTGTGGGGCTGCGCTTCCGTCTTCCCCATTCACGTGACCGTAGAGCACGGCTCATTCACCAAACTGGATATTCACATGTACACGGGAGTCGAGTAGATCTCTCGGATTGAAGCGGCAAGCCCCTGGCAAAACTGCTAATTACACGCCTCAATGGATTCTAGTTCATGAAAGACGAGGCAGGGAATAATTACCGATAAGGGCTGTTCAATGGTCTCGATGAAACTAGCTCTCGCGGCGGCGTTCATCCTCGTGATAGGTATCGCCCTGAATAGTCTCTCGATGTCGTGGGGTGGCTATATCTCCACTGTTTTCAGCGCAGCTACAGCCTTCCAGGCCCAAGGGATCGATGGAACAGTTACTAGTGGCCGTTTGCTGCCTTCATGCTACGAGCAAAGCGCCAAACTTCTCGTCGGACTAGTTTGGCAGGACAAGGTTCTCGTCCGGTCCTCGGTCGGGAGCCTAATCGAGGTACCCGTGAATTGGACATTGGTTGGCTGTGAAATGGTTGGGACCTTCCGAGTGGGATTGAGCCCAGGGAGATACTCTGTCGACCTTGCTAGTTGTACCCACGAAGCCATTCGAACCTATACGTGCGCTAGTCTTCTCCCGTTGAGCGTTACTGTTGAGACCAAAAGGTTCGCTTTGGTAAGTATCGAGCAGGACACATCTATTCAATAGAAGTCCTTCAGGCTTCAGAGCGAGAAAAGACCTTAACAAAACTTCTAATTCATACGGCAATGTTTCTCGTTCATGAAAGATCATGCGGGCAAGCAGAGGAGTCTGGCTGTTGAAGCAACCATATTCTGGCTAGTCGTCAGCGGTGTCATTACTGCATCCCTGGCAGCGGGTATCTATGTCGATGTCCCTGGATTCTTGGGGCCTCCATATTTCATTATAACAATCTCACTTACGGCCCTCTATTTCGCGTTCGCGTACACCTGCTTCGCTATGAGACGATGGGGGTTCACCGGATCGATAATCTACGGTCTCGCAGTAGCGGGCGCGTTTTCCGGAATCATAGACACATCGATCGGCGCCCTTCTAATTCTCATCCAGCTTCAAATCGTATTCTTCGCCTATAGAGCCTACAAGGAGAACAAACAGGGTTTGATTCCCATCTCTCCACGCAGACAATAAGCGCAGCGACCTCCAACTCGGTTACAACAATTTGGTTCCGGTAAACAGAGACCAAGAGGCACATGATTCGGATACTGCAAACAATCGTCGAACGATACTTGCGAAGAGGCACGTTGTGGAGATCGGAATGTGGCCGGTGAGAGACAGCTGCCTGTAACCTTAGTCCAATCTGTACTGCGGTGACATTCGGCAAAGCGGTCAATCCTTCTCTCCGTTCGACGCTCCATGCGCGAGATTAGGAATGGTCCAAGAATCGCGTTCGTTGCATTTGCGTCGATTGGCTCTTGATGCTCGCTTTTCTGCCCCGTTCTCCTCTCGAGGCCCTTCGGCTTGGGCTTAGAGTTCTGAGCTGGCTTTCAGAAGTTGAAGCATTTTGTCGGGCTTCACCACCTCCAGGTCCTCGATCGTTGTCTATCTCCAGAAAGAAGATGGGTCTCGGTTCGTAATAATAGCAATCTAACTTTCACAGTCCTTAATTAACAGTGAACACTGGCTAAGCATCTTGGGACTTGGAGTTGTCGGGCCAGGCGACTACGGAAATCGAGAGAGGTCTCGAGGGCGTTGTCATCGGGAAAAGCGCAATCACTTTCATCGATGGTCAGCAGGGAATTCTGAGATATCGAGGTATTGATATCAAGGAACTAGCAGAGAAATCCACATACGAAGAAGTCGTTTACCTGCTCTGGAACGGAAAACTTCCCACCAAGAAAGAATTGGCAGATTTCAAGAAGAACCTTGCCAAGCACCGGCCCCTACCCCGAGAGGTAAGGTCGCTTCTCAAGACGATGCCCAAAGCGGCAAACCCGATGGATGTAGCCCGGACAGCGGCGTCGTTCATCGCAACCTATCCCGCCAAGAAGGCTGAGACGTTTGAGGGGGCGAACAGACGCAAGGCTCGGGAACTGACTGCGACTCTGCCTACGATCGTAGCCGGATTCCAGAGAATCCGAAAAGGGAAACCCCTAGTCAATCCTAACCCCCGGCTGGACCACGCGGCAAGCTTCCTCTATGGGCTCTTCGGGAAGAAGCCAGATGAGGGTTCGAGGCGGGCCTTTGATACGATTTCTATTCTCTACGCGGACCATGAGATGAACGCGTCCACGTTCGCCGCTGTGGTTACGACATCGACCCTTGCCGATCTTGGGGGGGCTGTGACGAGTGCCGTCGCCGCTCTTGCTGGTCCTCTGCACGGCGGATCCAATCAGCGTGTTATGGAGATGCTAGAGAAGATCGGGAGCATAGACCGAGTTCACCAGTTCGTCGAGGATGAGATTTCAGCAGGCCACCGGATAATGGGCTTCGGCCACCGCATCTACCACACTTTCGACCCTAGAGCCGTGATCCTGAAGGGCGTGGCCGATGATTTGACGAAGCGAAGTGGACAGCGCAAGTGGCTTGATATCGCTCTTAGACTTGAGGAGGATGTCTGGGAGAAGCGGCATCTCAGGCCCAATATCGAGTTCTACGCTGCAGTCGTCCTTAACGAGTTGGGGGTTCCGAGAGATCTCATGCCCGCAGTCTTTGCTTGTAATCGAGTAGCAGGGTGGATTGCACACATCTACGAGCAGTACGCGGATAATAGAATAATCCGCCCGCTGACAGAGTATGTCGGTCCCTCCGCGACGCCCTACGTGCCGATCGAACAGCGATCCTAGCTTCTAGGCTCGCTTAGCAGGAACCCACTGCTCACTCTTCCAGTTCCAGACCAAGTGCTGGTTCGGGTCTGTCGCCTCAACCCATGATTTCTTCTCGCTTACCGAGTCGACTACGAAAGATGCTCCGCATCCCGCACATTCAGCGAGCAGTCGCATCTCTGACAACTGAGTGATCTGGAATTCGCGCTTCTGACACTTGTTGCAAGTAAACATGGCTATCGATCTCCTCTTTTCGGAGGCATATGAAACTGTTCCAGAGTCGCTAGCGACCAGCCGAATTTCAGACTGGGTCAAGATGATCGCGTTATAAGGAAAGGAATCGGTCGCTCTTCTCAGGGCCGGTAGTCGAGCCAGGACCAAGACGGCGGCCTGCGGAGCCGCAAATCGTGGGTTCGAATCCCACCCGGCCCGCCTGTACCCACCCGGTATCTTTCCCATCGACGAACCCACGATTCGCAGCTCCGCCGGGGCGCTGTCTCCCTATCTCGTCCATTTGGAGAACAGCAGTCTGCGGCCGTCTACCAAACAGAGCCATGCTCGGATTCTACGGTTGCTGGACAAGAGCTGTAACATTCAGGATCCGGAGAGTGTACGGTCATGGATTGCCAGTCGTCACGTTACAAGCGGCCGTAAACAGAACATTGTAGACGTCTATTCTCGCTATGCCATTTTCTCCAAGATAGCCTGGTCTCGGCCGGAGTATGCGCGTGAAGATAGGCTTCCGTTCATACCGTTACAGAAAGAGTGTGAACAGATCGTTGATGCCAGCCGGAATCTTGGACAGGCCTGCTACCTCCGGCTGCTCTATGAGACGGCCATGCGTTGCGGAGAAGCAAGCAGTCTCCGGAGGGAAGATTTCGATTTTGAGCGTCGCACTGTGAGGGTCCTGCCGGAGAAGAAGAGTAGGCCCCGAGAGTTGCGGATCAGTGAAAGGCTCTGTTCTATGCTCCGGACACTACAGGCTAAGGATAAGCCGTTACCATCGCCTGAGGCTGCACGTCACTATCTGGACAACACGCGGAGAACACTGGCTGAGACTCAGAACAATCCCCGGTTCCATCAGATTCACCTTCACACCTTCCGCCACTTACGCGCAACCAGTCTCTACGCTCAGACGAAGGATCTGCTCTATGTCCAGAAGATTCTCGGCCACAAGAGCATACAGAACACCATGCGATACATTCAGCTCGTCAGTAATGATGAGCCGTCAGCCTGGATTGTGAAAGCGGCCTCGAGTCTGGATGAGGCTAAGGGCCTGCTCGAACAGGGTTTCGAGTATGTTACTGACATGGAGAGTGTGAAGTTGTTCAGACGGAGGGCTTAGACGGCGGCCAGCCGTCCACTCCACACATACTATTCCCCCCACATACATGTACGCGGGCAATCGTTCGGGGAATGTCGACAAGTTGTCGACATTTTCCCACCTGTCGGGGGCGGGTCACGGCTTAGCTGTGAGAAAGCGGCCCACAGCTCTGAGATCCACGTCTTCAAGCCGACTCGGGAGTGCTCAGATAGACCAGCCGGCCTGGTCAAATGATTGAATGATTGGCTGTGAGCCTAATAGGAAGAGTCACGATAATGGCTTCTTCCTTGAACTATGGAATAGCCGTCTTGTGCGTGGCTTTCCGTATGCCTTCCTTCGTCCGTTCACCACCAGCCCGTATCTGATGGGCAGCCTCTCTTCTCAGCTTTGCAAACTCTTCCTCAGTCTCACGGAAAGGATTCTTGCTATGTGTCGATTCTTTCACCTGCCTTTCTTCTTCTTCTCTTTCGGAATCGTCCAGGCGAGCGGCTGATCACCGACAGACCTAGTAGCGTATGGGCTTCCAACAGGGGCTATCTTCGCCTTCTTGTTCGTCTTTGGACCCCAGCCGAAAAACTCGGAAACGAAAGACGATAGGCCGCCTTTCACATTATTCCGGAAACTGTTAGGCTTCCGTTGCTCCACATTCCACTGTTTCAAACGGTCTTTGTACTGTACGAACTTTGGAACCTTCTGGGCCCTGTCGAGAGCTGCCAGTCGCTCTCGGCGCTTCCGCTCGTCTTCCCACTCTTCGCCTTCAGCTAGCGGCATTGGAAGCTCTCACATCCTGCGGTCCTTGTTGCTCATGTGTTTACCTCTTCTGACTCTTCTCAAATGTCAGACCTGTCTCTCCGCATTCTCTAGCCCCCTGTTCTCCAGGTTAACCCGCTTCGCTGCCGACTGTGCCGTAGCATAGGATATTCCCGGTATCTTCGCCTCGACCATTGAGGCGGACACGTTCCCGTTCGAGCCTCTATACTCGCTCTGGTTGGCAAAGACCATCTGGAAAACCTCGTCCTTGGTCAACGGATTCTTCTCCTGGCTTGACAAGTGCTGTATCCGCTGAACATTCGAATAGATCACCTTGCCCCGTTCCTGGTTGAACTCTCTCTTCCTGTTGAGATATTCCAGCCAGTCCCAGGCGTAAGGCTTCTCAAAGTCGAACTCTGCAATCAGCGGGGTCGACGGCTTCATCGAACGGTTCAGCATGTCACGGCTGAATCCGTAGAGCCTAGCATGACCCTTTGGTCCGACTACCACCTGACTGGTGCAGATTCCGACGATCGCATTGTCGAGAAAGTGGCTGTGGGGCAATGGGAAGAGGACGCTCTTATGCTCGTACGCGTTGGTCATCAAGAACTCTACAAGATCCTGGTTCTCCTGAGTATGCCAGTTACGGTTACCGGCCGGACGCTCAGGCTCATCCAGTCCGAGAGGCGTCCGTTCTCCTACAGCCCTGAAACGTTCTATCAGCTTCTCGTTTGTGAACACGAAATTCTCAGGATCATACTTTCGCCCGTGGACCTCTTCCTCTACCTTCTCCATTGCCCGGATGGCGAAGCTTGACTTGCCCATCTGGTGACGGTTGGAGACAATCATCTGGTAGACCGTCAGCTCCTGGTCCTCGGCCATGGCCCAGTTCTGGGTATAGCTGAGCGGAGCCTTGGCCCCGGCTACATTGGCGTCCACTGGATCCTCTTCTCCCTGAAGAAGCCTTTACGATGCAAGAGACCTGTCAACGCTGAGAACCTTTCAAACGGAGACTGTTCCTTCTCGCCAACCTTCTGCTTCTCAACCCGGTCTCTTCCACGATCATACGGGTGGTCTCTAACATTGACATCGCCGATTATGGGGGTAGGCTGCAACACTTTCTTGCAATCATCATCAAGCCAGTTGGCGCCTTCGAGCATCGCCTGTAAGATTGAAACGGCCAACTCGAAAGCATCCTCTGATGGTCTGGACTCGAAATGCTGTAAACCTTCAGCGCCCTTACTCTCACTCTCCATTATCCGGCCCGCTGTGACACAGCTCGTGTAGGCTAACCAGACCTGGTCGTCGAACGTCTGGGGCTTCCACGGCTGGCCCTGCGTCCTCTGAGCAATCACTGTCCGTATCGTCTGAGATAGAAACCGCTATTTTCGAATATATATCTAAGGCATGATTGTTTGAATGTATAGTAGACCGTATCTTTCCTGATGTCAAGCATGACTCACGCTCAGACTTCGCAAAATGTTATGAATTGCGAAACAAAATATTTCCCGGGAGAGTTTGAAGCGAGCCGCCAAACTATGGCTGTCCAGAGACCAGGCAGACAGTATTCTGCAAGTGGCCAAGTCTCACAGTATCAGAGACTGGCTAGTACTCGAGCTGGCACGTCACGGCCTGAGAGATGGGGAGATACTTGGACGCGGACGGTTGCCAGGCTTGCTGAAACAGGATCTGCGGCCTAACGGTATCTGGCTTGTGGGTAAGGGATACTCGCAGGATCCGCCTGAGCTTTACGAGCTTCCCTCTTGGCTGGTTGCCGAGCTGGAACACTTTCGGGACGGAGAGGGTAGGAGCAGGGAGCCCAGACTGTTCCATGTCTCAGTGCGCCGTATAGAACAGCGAGTGAAAGACTATGCGAGAATGGCGGGGGTCCAGGACTGGCGGCTTGTCAAACCGCATAGGCTGAGAGCATTCTTCGCTACCGACCTCGATGATAGGGGATTGCCCGCGTTTACGATCCGTAACATGATGAGGCATAGGAACATCTCGACCACGAACACCTATGTTGGGCGTGGAACGTCCGAGAAGCGGACGCGGATAATGGAGAGCCTGTCAGCCTAACTCTTCTTCTTAGACTCCACATCCATGTACGCGCGCAAACGAGAAGGGTTTGTCGACACGGTGTCGACATGGACGTAGAGTGCTGGGTCTCCCTCCGGGTTCTTCCGGTTCAGCTGCTCGTACAGTTCTCTCTCGTCCTGTGAGAGTCGGACGTCCCGTGGCGCCGGTCCATGCAAATATTTCGTGTAGCCACTATGTCTCATCTTCTTCCTCCGCAATGCCCAGAGCACGTTTACCTTCAGCCGTTTCAGCTCGAGCGTTGACAATCGCTCAAATTCTCCGTGCAATGCTATCATTGCCAGACAGCCCTTCTCCGGGGTCCTATAGTGGCCCCACCGTATCTTAGAGTTGACAGTCTCATAGATTATCCTGTCAGAGACAGTCCTCCCTTCACGCCCAGCATCCGGGCCGATCCTGACAACAGTCTCCTGGTTTTCACGGTATACCCTGACATTGTCGCGGATGAGTGTTCCGGAGTGGCACCCTTCCGGACAGTTGTAGTGGAAGCCATGAACACATGATCCATCAGTCGGGGAGGGTAGGCGTGCCAAGAAAATCAACGCCTCGTTAGTAACGGCCGCAGCTCCGCCTAGAGTGAATGTCTCTAGGAATTGGTGTGGTGTGGACGGCTGGCGCGGTAGGCCCCACTGCGTTCCCTCCCCAACACGGTCTACCTTTTCAAAAGCTGGAGTTCTATGTAGTCGACTACCTGTTTGAAACAGGCGTCACAGAGGTGATAGTTGGTGTTTGAAACCCCAAAGCCGCTGACGCGTCCACTGTTGTTGTAGAACTTTATCAGAGAAGAACAGGCGTCGCAGATTATGGCCATTAGTCAGGCTCTCCCGGCCACTCTGGAGGCTCTACTTGGATCTCTGCTCCGCAGACTGGACAGGTGATTGTCGTGGATAGTCCTCCATTACGAACGTGTACTGTCTGCGTCGACTGTGCTGACGCTGCAAGCCGTCCGGATCACAGTTCCACCATGGTGGAACTGTGCCATGCCAGTAGACGTATTCTGTAGCGTCACGGTCGATAGCTTCCATCCATATCTTCGCATATTCTTCTCCGAGCCTCTCGGACAGTTCCTCGACGAAACCAGTCTCTACTGTTTGGCTGCTTCGAGGTAGAGGACGTCTGTCAGCTGGCCTCTTACATTCTGTCGCTGTTTACTGACGCGGACTTTCTCTCCAACCCATTTGGCCGTATCGTCCGTACCGAAGGCTTTTTCCAGATTCTTCCGGCTGGTATTGTTGAGCATCATAGGCTTCGAGTATTCCTCGAATCCTATGACCAGCTTCTTGGAAGTCTTGGATCTGTCGCTGGGGTCTGAGACTTCCACGATCTGATGCGTCGACTCTGGTCCGATTGTCAGTGTCTGTCCGTTTTCTAGTGCTGCCGGAGGAAGGTAGGGGCTGACTTCACTGCTCTTTACCGACTCTTACACCTCCTCAGGTATGATGTGGAGACCTTTGAACGAGTTGAACTCGATTCTCACGGTCCTCCCTTCTCTCAACTGGTGGTTTTCAACCCAGAGCTTTGGCAGGGTCACCACGATTGACCCTGCTTCTTCCCGGAGTTTTCTTCTTACAGCATATGTCTTTGACATAGGCATCTCAGAGATTTCTCAGATAATCTAATAAACAGGTAACGTCCAGTCAGTACTATGCCAACTGGTAGTATACCACTCAGTTTAATACAATCGAGTAGCATAGAAACTCTTCTTCAACCTCTCAACGAACGGAGAAGAGTATTGAAACTCTGGAAACACATGTCAGACAAGAGAATATTCACACTCAGAAGCATGATCTACCTAATGCTGGTCAGGACACAAGACCAGCCCGACGTCTATGTGTGGCCCAGGCTGATAGCGAAAGAACTACGCTCCGACCCGAAACATTCCATCGTTGACGCTCCCATTGTGAGAGAGATGAACAAGATGCAGGAGGATGGGATCCTGACAAAGCGCAAGGAGACAAAGGATGAGCTCACAGCGAGACGGAAGAAAGGAGAAACTGGAAGACCCCGTATGCTCTACAAGATAAGCCCAGACGAGCGTAAGTGGCTAGGCCAGTTCATAGGGGAGTTTTCGAAATGAAAACTGCCGCAAATCGTGGGTTCGAATCCCACCCGGCCCGCCTATACATACCACAATGCAAAAAAAGGCGAATCTAACTAAGAATGAGCGAGTGGTCTCGCCATGTTTTGCCAGAGCTGCGGCAGAGAGATAGTCGAGCCAGCTACTGTATGTCCAAATTGCGGTGCACCACTTAGAGGGATCGCGCCCCCGGGTGCCTCTTCATGGAAACCCGTGGAGCACGTTAGCGGGGCCTGGTACTTGTTGCCGCTCTTCTTCGGAATCATAGGTGGGATAATCGCGTGGGCAGTGAACAGAGATAAGGACCCAGGGAGAGCGAGAAATCTGCTAATTTTCGGGGTGCTCTGGACCGTCATACCAACTGTCCTTATCGCATCGGCCGTGTTTCTGTACTATGCACCCGCCCCCGCGCCGGGACCATAAACAGAAATGACAACGAGCAGGGTTCGCAAATCGTGGGTTCGAATCCCACCCGGCATGCATACAGCATATCTTTGAGCACCTGTCCTTCTCCATCCGTGTTCTCACTGAGCCATTAGCTCACCACAAACCAACACAAGACCCTGCAACTACTGCAAATTATCACAATCTCATGCACTTGTGGACTCTCTGTTTTTTGCCCCGTAAGCAGAGTAATATCGTTGAGCATCTTCGAAGGTTAAGTGTTTACTAGGGACACTGCCGGTAAGGCGGACTGTTCCCATTTTCTTCGTCGTAGAGTGTTTGATAGTTTTAATCTTCCCCCAGAGCGTCCCGTTTGTGAGAGCAGACACCCCGAATTATCCGCAGGTCATGACGCACGAAATCAGCTACACCGAGTCTGATGCGGGGGGAATCGGCGAATCTTCAGTCGACGTCGACCCCATGAACTCATCGATCTTTGCTTTGGCCGCGCTCAACTTCTATGGCCCCTTCCGGACCGAGGGTTTTCCGGCTTTCTATTCTGTGGATAGCGGCGCAACCTGGACCGAGGTTGGCCCTAGCGGCCCACCCTTGTTCGGGAATAGTTATCCTGGATTCAACGATCCTCAGGTCGCGTTCAACGCGAACGGTACCGTCTTCCTAGGCTGGGGAGTCTTTGTCCCTCCACAAGACTTGAGTGTCGTCCAATACTATCTCCTCAAGTCGATTGACCAAGGAAAAACCTACTCCTACCTCACGAATCCGCCGCTTGCGAATAACGTCACATATCTGTTCCCCGACGGAAGTTACAAGACCCCATGCTCTGCCCGCACAACATTTCTCGTAATCGACTACCCAAAACTAGCCATTGACAAGAGTTCAGCGACTCCCTACGAGGGCAATATCTACGTCAATGGTGCGGTCTGGTTCAACGCGACGGGCACAGGGTGCATCGCCTATCCGGCATTCGCACGCTCCACAGACGGCGGAAACACATGGTCGAACCGTACGGTGATAAGCGACTTTTCCGGATATGCAGAAGGAGCAGATAACATCGCAATTGCCCCCGACGGAACCATATACCGAATGGCTGCCGGCAGTTGCTCAGACTCGGAAGGCTTAGCTCTTGAGAAATCTATGGACGGTGGCCAGACATTCTCTGACCTCTGCGTGTACGACAGCCCGGGCGTTCTTAATGCGCGAGATCATGCGACCGTTGTGGTATCGCCGGCAGACCCGGTGAAACTATGGGTCTCCTTTCAGGCGATACCTGTAGGTCAGACGGCCGATCATATCTATGTCATATCTTCGTCCGACGCGGGCGCGTCTTGGAGTGCTCCCAGCCGCGTCGACAACATTCTGCAGAATGACAATGTCGAGCATGAAATGCCTTCGATGAGCATATCTTCGACGGGGCGTTTGGGTGTCGAGTGGCGCGACTTTCGTCTTTCCACCAATAGTAGTACTGCCGACATATTCTATTCCTGGTCTCTTGATGGGGGAAACACTTGGGGCAATGGCACCGAGATCCGGTTGACATCTACCACAGGAACATACTGCTTTACTCCGGCGTGCAATTCGAATGATTTCATGTCGATCATTTCAATGGCAGATCGAACTTTCGCAGTCTACAGCACGAGCCCTGACAATAACGACTTGGATAGTGAAGTGAGCACGATCTCATTCGCGTACTTTAAGGCCTCCGCCAGTACGGATACGCTCGACGTTCCATGGAATTCTTCTGCAAGTTTGAAGATCATGGTGCAGAGCCTGAATAACTTCACTGGTACAGTGAACGTCTCTGTTTCTAATGATGGTTGGGTCGGGAATAACCAGGATCTCTACGGGTACACACAGCCTACCAGTATTCTCATCGCCAGTGGTGGAAACGGCACCGTAATCTTTTACGTAAGATCCTATTCGTGGTCTACGCCTGGCACGTATGAGTTTACGGTAGACCTGAGCTATCAGGGGCCTTGGGTTTCTATCGACCATACTATTGCGATAACCGCCGTACTCAACTGCTGTTGAGTGGTGTCAGTCTCTCGCTTGTTCAACTCCACTTCAACGAGCGATTAGAACGTGAAAGTTTCAGATCGGTTGACACCAAGGCTCTGGACGCTGAACTGACAATGTAAAGTGAAGTTTTAAGCAGGGGTCAGAATCTCGACCCTCTTCTCTATTTGTTTCACCATCTGGATAGCATCTTCTCCATCAGTATAGTAGCCGTGAGAGACTCCTGTCTGTCTGAAGCCATTCTTGAGATAGAAATCCAACGCGACCTTGTTGGTCCGCCTCACCTCGAGTCTTAGCGGGCTGTCCCGAATCTGTTGAACAAGCTTATCCAGAAGTGCTTGCCCAATTCCCTTTCTCCTTGATTGTTCATGAACCGCTATGGAGACTAGGTGCTGGTGGTCAGACCACGTGTCGACCACGGCGTACCCGACGATTTGTCCAGCGGATACCGCAACTAGAAACGTGTCCGGGTTTGCTTCTGCCAGTTGGGAGAGAAAGTAGGATGGGAAGGGGTCATCGAAGCACGCCTGTTCTAGATCGGAGATAGAACTCATATCTTCACCTTTGACCGCTCGAATCTGGAATTCTTTGCGTGCCAGCCTTTCCATATTATTTGGTAGCCATCCTCGCCGCGGCCGCGAGAGCCATAGCAACATTCTCTCTCCCCATCGCCAGTATGTAAGGCCCTAGCCTGGGACCTGAATCCGAACCGATTAGGACGCGGTATAACGTCTTGAAGAATTGACCCGTTTGCAAGTTGTGCTTCCGTGCGAGAGTGAATATGGCATTCTGAAGGTAGTTCTCGTCGCTACTCGCGTTTATGATCCCAGCCAGCTCAAGAATCGCTTCCCTCTCGGCGGGCTGAATCTGGACCGTGCTTGTCGTGATTGTCTCCACTTCTCTAGCCCAGTTCATGGCATACGCCAGGCGCTCCTCGAACCTTCGATCGTCTGGATCGACATGGTATCCATAGCCTGTGAGCTTCTCCAAGACGAAATCCTTCTCCCTGCTCTTCGGCGCAACCTTGACCAGGTAGACCATGAGATTGTGTGGCACATGTATGGACGGCTCCTTCGGAGGTGATAATTCCCAGACGTACTCGTAGAGTCCGCGAAGCCTCGCCAGTTCCTTGGGATCCTTTACATCCTTTCGCCCAAAGTAGATGTCCTCCAGCTCGTCCAGCTCCGTAATGTATGTTGGAATGTCCTTGACCCAGATGGCCCTCGAACCTACGCTCCTCTTGTACATCAACAGCAGCAGCGTCTGGGGAGATGCGTAGCGGAGCCAGAGCTGCGGAGCCAGAACGTTCCCAACCGACTTCGAAACCTTAGCCCCGGTCTTGTCTAGAAAGTGCTCGTAGCGTGTATGGTAGGGAGGAGGCTCCTGGAGGATCTCCTCCATTATTCGATCATTCGCTTTGACAGAATCGATGAGCTCCTTGCCGTACGCCTCATAGTTTATTTTGAGAGCGGACCATCGAGCCGCGAACTCGACCTTCCAGGCCAACTTTCCATTCCCAGAAAAGACATCAACCTCGCCCTTGTGACCGCAACCTTTCAGCATCTCCCCCCGCAGTTCCATACCATCACAAGAGTACCGGACCAGGTGCTTGTCCCTGATGTATTCGAGGGCTTTGGTGGTGTAGATTCTGCCGCAGTTCTCGCAGACCGGAAAGTAGGGAAGAACCTCCGTGTACTTCTCCTGACCCATCGTCTCTCGGATTATTTCTCCGACTCGTTTCGCGTTAGCGAGGATCAGGTCGATCTGGCGGTTGAAGACTCCATCCCTATAGGCCTTGGTTCCGGAGACCATTCTGTACTTGATCCCCGTCTTGTCCAACGCATCAGCGAGCAGACCACTCATGTGAGCGCCGTAGCTGCTGTGACATCCAAAAGGATCTGGAACGTTCGACACCGGGAATCCGATGTATTTCGACAGAGACTTCGGAAGACCCGCTGGGACCTTTCTCAGCCCATCCTTGTCGTCTGTGAAAGCTATCAATTCAGCCTTCGAACCCAGACTCTCAAGAGCCAACTTGACACCGTAGGCCCTTGCCGCGTCCCCATAGCTACCAATATGTGGAACCCCGGAGGCCGCGAGCCCACTCTCAACCCGCAATATTTCGACAGTCCGTCCGAGCAGCCTCTCCCTGTCTAGTATCTCGGTTGCAACCCTATCGAGCCATGTGCCCCGACCGATTATTCGGGGAGTTTCCAAGGCCATGGATTCCACCAACATTCAAAGGGCGATTCGCTCTTGATAAAGGATAAATTGTCGAGGAAGGCTAAGACGCCAAGTGGCGAACGGTTGTCGGTGGCCGTCCAAGGATTCCACCCTTCGAGCTTTCTGACAGGCGAAACGGCCCGGCTTGGGAAGACGATCAGCACGGGCAAGGCCATCGCCGCCGTCTCCGGTGGAGTGGACAGTACCGTTGCTGCGCTCGTGGCTAAGAAAGCCTTAGGGGACAGGCTGGTCCCTGTCTTCATAGACACAGGGTTCCTGCGAACTGGGGAGCCGGAGGATGTTAAGTCGCGCCTTGCGGATCCGGCCATAGGCCTCAAGGTTAGGCTGGTGCGAGCGGGAGGTCGGTTCCTTGAAGCGACCAAGGGTGAGACTGGTGCCGAGGAGAAGAGGAAGAGGTTCAGAGAAGCCTTCTATCAAGTTCTGGCCGAAGAAGCTAGGAAGGATGGTTGTGATTATGTTGTTCAGGGCACGATTGCGCCTGATTGGATCGAGACTCAAGGCGGAATAAAGACCCAGCATAACGTGCTGGAGCAGGTTGGCATCGACCCGGTCTCACTGTTCGGCTTCAAGATTATCGAACCTCTATCTGACCTGTACAAGGACCAAGTCCGCATTCTCGGACGCCACCTGAACATGCCCAGCGACATGTCCCGCCGACAACCGTTTCCAGGCCCTGGGCTGCTCGTTCGATGTATCGGCAGCGTCTCGAAGACCAAGCTGAATCTTCTAAAACACGCCACGAAGATCGTGGAAGAGAAACTTGGCCCGTTCAACTATGAACAATACTTCCCCGCGGTGATAGAGAACCGGTTTGCCAAGAATCCTGAGTTCAAGGACTTGAGAGACGTCGCCGGAGAGGCCCTAGGCCTTCCCGCCTCTGAGACCCAAGTGGATGTTTTCGAGGATCGCGTCACCGGCGTGAAGGGTGACGATCGGATCTACGGCCGACTCGCCGGAATAAAGATCAAAGAGGATAGTCGCGAGACCTTCGGCTGGCTGCCCGAGAAGCTCCGTCAGGCTCAGGTAAGCATTGTTGAGAGATCGCCTGACGTGACTCGCGTGGCTGTTATGGTAAAGGAGAGGAGGGGAGCACCCGCTCTGTCGGTCATGATTCGGGCGGTCTCGACCCGCGATTTCATGACCGCTGCCGTCGCCTCGGTGCCCTGGAAGATCCTCAAAGATGCTGCGGAATCAATACTGAAGACGGGAGACGCGTCACGCGTCTACTATGACATCACTCCCAAGCCGCCCGCGACAATCGAGTTCGAATAGGCTTGACCCTTGTACCAGTCATCTACGTGAAGGGCCAGTACAACCATCTCATTGCAAGGCGACTTCAAGAACTCGGCGTCGACTCTCACCTGATGCCTCCATCGACACCTCTTGCGAAGATAGAGGCGATGGGTGCGGACGCGCTCGTAATGGGCGGCGGGCCCCAGAGCGTCCGATCTCTCGATGGTCTGACTAAGGAGTTGAGGGACGCGTCGAACCTCATGCGTGAGACGAAGCTTCCAATGCTCTGCATCTGCGTCACACACCAGCTGATGGCCACCACCTTCGGTGGCAAGACGAATCTAGCGCGCAAGCCCGAGTTTGGACCCGTCGAGATATCGGTCGACGAGGAGGACGCCATACTCGAAGGTTTGAAGCCCTCATTCACCGCGTGGGAGTCTCACAATGACGAGGTCGTCGCTGTGCCCCCGAATTTCAAGGTACTGGCCGGTTCGGACAATTGCGCGATCCAGGCGATGAGACACGAGAGACGAAATGTGTTCGGGGTCCAGTTTCATCCGGAAGTGTCTCATACCCCGAAGGGTGTCGATGTCTTCAAGAACTTCCTAGGCATGATCCGAGAACGATCATGACAAGAGAAATTCTGCGAACGTGGTCGCGAACGCCGGGACAGTCGTTCGCAACAGACCCGTGAAGCGCCGTATCCTTCCCCAGAAATCGTTCAGAATAAGCCCTGATCAACGATCGGGGAGGGGGGTCCCACTGAACACTTTATTCACGCTTGGATGGCCCTCACCGGCGATTACTGAAAACCGCTAATTCGCCAGTTCTGCGCTACAAATCAATAATCTCGCCGAGAACAGTTTCAGACAGCGAATGACCCCCTTCCAGGATCTAGAAATAAAAAAATTCCCGCGACACAAACGTGCCATTTGGAAACCGATCACCATAGGATCGCCCAGAACAAGCCGGACGACCGTCAGAGCGAGCCGCCAGGACTAGGCCGGAGTCTCTCTTTTCGGACCCGCGCGGACCCTCGTGATCGCCAGCCCGCTCGTCCCACGCGCAACCCTAGTTCGTCGATGTCTCCTCAACGACCCGACCCGCCTCGACTCATCCTCAAACCTGCGCATCCAGTCAGGAATCACAAGCACTCTGATCAGCTCCTGCACGGTGACTCCTCTCCTCCGGGACAGGTCCTTCAGCCTCAGAAAGATGGTACGATCCAATACCTGCATGAACTTCACTGACTGTTTCGAGTCCCGCATTACCTAGCCAACCCTTCATCATCCTTTCCTCTCACTATACATGGGTCACCTACTCTTTCTAGAAAATAGAGTCTAATCCGGCGGGGTTTCCTATGCGATAACGTGGCTTTCTGAAGATCGCTCAGGAATCCCTTAAGACAGTTTCGCCATACCATTCTGGTTCTTGTGGTGAAAAACTCAAAATGACAAACAAGAAAGAACCAGAAAATGGTGGCGACAGCTTTCCAAGTGATGCTAACACTTACCCGCTTGTACGCAGGCGACGACTTCGGCGACCCAACCTTCTCGTACTCGGCCTACTACTCAGTCTCAGCCTCAGCACTTACACTATGCTCGGAGTCAGTGGAGCTCTCGGCAGACAAGCCTTCCCAGGAAGCAGCCTCGTATCCATCAGCGCATCCTACGCCCTCGGTTCCAGTCCAAACAGTATCGTCCTCTCCCCGGGGACGAGCACCAACTTCACGTTGACGATACAGAGCTTCAGCACTCAGACGGTCAAAGTCTCGTTTGACGTCAGCGCAGCAGGGGACAAGTTCACTTACAGAGACACAGGCGGCGCCCTCACAGCCAAAGACTTCACGATGACCATTGGACAGACGATCGTGACGCCAAGCAACGGATTCAACGACATCAACCCCGTCTTCGGAACATGCAACTGTGTAATCGTGGACGTCCCAGTATCCCTAACGGCAGGACAACAGAC